>Ga0268276_1001101_pt1 | contig 28228 bp, 29 predicted proteins | sample saktaG_4_FD_190145 | JGI IMG/M metagenome (GOLD analysis project Ga0268276, IMG submission 190145) | Saline water microbial communities from Sakinaw Lake, British Columbia, Canada - sak_2010_1_5_45m | ecosystem: Environmental > Aquatic > Non-marine Saline and Alkaline > Saline ...
TGAGCTGTAACAAGCTCATTGATACATAATATTCTTAGAATAAAATAATCTTGTGCTCAGCACCCCAGCCTAAAGGCTGGAGATTTCTTTCTAGTTAAAAATGACAAGCAGGCTTATTGGAACAGGAAAATATCAAGTTGGCAGGGAGGTTACAGAAAAAATAGCCCTAGCTACAACTACTTTTTACAATCCAGATAAACCAAGCGATAGAGTTAGAGCAAGTATCGCTGTGGGAACAATCAGAACTGCTTATGATTGTGGAATTAATGTTTCTGTTGTTGATGGTGGCTCTTTTCCTGAATTTTTAAGGGATATTGAAAGATATGCGACAATCATCCCAGAAGCCCGAGGATCAACAATGGGCAAAGGAAGAAGACAGGTAATAACCGCACTCCCCTCTGCAAGACCAGTACATGCATGGAGCGAACCAGAGAAAAAAAGACTTATGAGATATCTGGGTTATTGCGCTCTCCAAATACTTGAAGGAAAAACCGATTTTGTTGTTCCTGGAAGAATATCTTTGAATTCTTATCCCACTGCGCAGCAACATGCTGAAAAATTAGGCAATATTATTTTTGGCGATATAACTGAAACAAGAGCCTTAGATTTATTAGATATATGGTTTGGACCTAAAATGTGGAAAAAAGAATTAACAGACTTATGCTTCTTGCAGTATGATGGAAGATTAGGGGATAGGTGGGAAACACTTCCCGTCGCAGTTATGAATGCTATAATTGCAGGCCATAATGTTCTTGGAGTAAAAGTTCCTTATAGAAATGACCCTAGACAAACAGAAATAGAGGAACACGATGTAGGTTTCCATATTAAAAGATTAGAACAATTGAATAATCTTGTTCCAGCAATCAAGCAGTATTGGGCAGAACGTCATGCTGCTTAGTTAGAAGGATGCTTCTGTAAAAATTTACCAGCGCCTTCCTCGTCCTCTGCGCATCTTCCATTGTATATATCCAACACTCTCCCTTCTGCTAGGTGGTTCCCATCTTGGTTCATCGTGAAGTATTGAAGGGGGTGAGACAATCGGTGGCCCAATAGGAAGAGAAATTAAAGGGTCTGCGACTTGAGTTTCATCTTCTACATTGAAGCCGGCTAGGTAGTAGACTGAAACTAAAGAAAATTCATCAAATCTTCTTCCTTCTGCATACCTATTTAGATAATCTATTAGTGTTTGATGAGTTAGAGTATTTCTATTGGAGTAGCTGGCTAGATACAAATCGGCAGCAGTAAGGCCCCCGATATTACATATAACAAACCTTGGAACAAAAACTGTACCTACGCGCTCGCGGTCTTCTATGTGCTCCAATATGGTCGGTTTGTTTTTACCAAATGGAACTCTTAAATCATCTTCAGACTTCGGGGCTTTTATGGATGCAAATACTCCATCTTTTTTTGTAAAAAATTCTTTAGTATCTCCAACAAAAAAGAACGCTCCCTCTCTCCTAAGAACATAATCTAAACGTCTCTTTTCTGCCATACGGTCATAGAACAAAAAATCTCCTTGAATTTGAGAGGCTAGACTCTTCCAAGAAGGGTTGCCTCTTAAAGAATACTCATTATAAACTCGCTCAAATCCTTCGGGAGGCATTTTTCAATAAAATAGACAGTAAAAACCTTTTTAATGATTATTATACTCTAGTAGAGATGCCCAGATGGGACAAAGGTACTCCGACGGTCTCGAAATCGTATGGGAACTAACGTTCCCCTTACAAGTCACCCCTTCTCAAAGGGATTCAAGAGAACCGTTTTCCGCAAGGATATCCAGGTTCGATTCCTGGTCTGGGCGTTTTATTTTATTTAAGAATTAATAATAGTAAGTTAGAATTCAATTTCTTAGCCCGCGTATCTTGTATTAGAATTATCTTTGGGCTTTTCTTGAGCTTTGTTTTCTTGGCCTTTCTCTTGTACTTGGAATCTTGGCAAAGGAAAATGTGGAGGAAGACCAATGTCTTCTTCGATTTCAAGGGCTTTTATGCTGCACCTAGATAATACCGTGTTCATCACTTCTAACCTGAATTCCTTTGGAAGTTGTTTTTTCTTCCAATCATCTATAATTTTTTTTGCTTGATTCTTCTCAACTAAAGAAATTATTCTGCCTTCAAAGACAACTTTAGCTATTTTTGGCTCATAATCTATCTGAAATGAGAATCCTACATCAAGAGCTTCTTGATCCTTTATCTCAATTTTCTGTTCAGAAATATCTATAATATCTGTCTTAGTATTAACTTTTGTTATCCTTATGTCCTTGTTTTTTTCCTGACTTGATGCATCTACAAGGGTTTCTGCAAGAATCTTTTTTAATTTAAAACCGACTATCATCTTATAAAATAGAGAAACTCTCTTTTTATCTTATTTCCTCTTCTCCGATAACCACAAAGTCGCCTATTGCAAGAATTGCCGAGTAAGGCACAAGCAACCCGCCATCTTTTGCTTCTACGCTGAGAGATGCGGCATATGCTGTTGGTGAAGCTACTACGACGTGTATTAGCTCGCCACTCCTTGCTTCAAAAGAAAGATCTTTTACAAAACCAATCTTTTTTCCCTCTTTTGTTACTACCAGTTTACCGAGGAGCTCTTTTGATGGTCTTTTTTCAAATGCCATTTTTTGTTAGTGTTATATTTAAAACTGATTTTCAAGAGATTTTTTGTTTATAAACTTTTCTCTTGCGCTCGAAAAACAAAGTTTTTCATCAATTTTTTCAAATATACACGGGAAAGGAACTTTATAAAATTAATTGGGGTATATTATATAGTATTCCTATAGGGGGCTGCTCTTCCAGGGAGGATATATAACCCTTCTATTGGGAAACTTCAACCCTCTGATAGACCCCAATATAATTTAATCGGGTAATAATCCTTCTTGTTTCATCAACTAGCTGAGTTATACCTGGAACTTCGTCATCTGTAATCTCTTCGAGAAGCTTGACCTTTCCTTTAAACAAAACAAAATTTGTAAGGGCGTTTCGCGGAGGGTTCAGATGTTCAACAACTACACTTCCAAGCTCTCTAATATTTCCTTTTTCTCTTTCTTTTCTTAATTCATCTATTTTTGTTAAGTCATATTCACGACCTATCTCCCTGAAAGGATCTCTGCATATCCAAAAAAAATCTTTGAAAAGTTTTTCTCCAAACTTTGTTCTGAACCATTTTTCGAAGTCTTCATCGCCCCATTTCAGGGCCTCAGATAGAGAAAGTTCCTGGCCCTTGAGTGCTCTTGTCATAAAAGCCTCCTTGCTTCTATGCATAGGATTGTGATAAACTGTCTTGTACATCAGAGCTCTAAACTTCAGCAGTTTTGCCAGTAGTAGAGGGTTGTCAAAAACCCATTTACCATCTACATATTTTATATTATTATATTGATCGAAAATACCTGGTACTCTTTGAAGCTGCCTTCTTTCGCGCCTGTCTTTTGTCTCTCTTTGTGATGCTGAAAAGAAATTATTTGAACTTACTCGGGTTTGATCTATTGCAAGATAGGAGATATTATCAACATCTAGGCCCTCCTTTGAATTTAACAACTGGCCAACAGGGCTGTTCCCCCGGATAGTTGCCACAAGGGATTTCACATTTAGGCCATACTTTGAAAGTATCTCTTTTATTTCAGAGGATTTATTTAATACATACTCTATCAAAGTTTCCTCTTCATAGTCTCCTGGCTTGAGCAATTTTCCTGTGTCTGAAAAGGGGAGCATGGCTGCATCGTGATAATTTGCTGCGAAAATTCCTCGCCTCCTTTGTCTTGTGCCAAATCCATTCCTAGTCAAAACTAAGTCCATCATGACCGCCGCAACAAGAGAGTGAAAATCTCTAGTTTGATCCTGGCAGGCGTTGTTTGAACTTGTCCCTACTATCCCCAACTGATGAACCCGTATGAGCCTGGATCGTACCACGTTGCTTAGAGAGTCCCTATATACCTCCCCATTAGGCTCATCTGCGATTGCATATGAGAAATCAGTCCCATTCAGGATGAGAAAGGGGCCATCTAAATAATCTGTGCCGCTTTTATCTGGAAGATATACCAAATCTGGTGTGATTTGAACAATTTTTGGCTTAGCATTAAGTTTTTCTAATAACCCTGAAACACGTTTTTCCTCAATTCCTTTCATTAATTCGTAACATTTAGGGGGTATTTAAGAATTATTGCAATAAAAGAGAAATCGCTTTATTTCTCCTTACGCAACCCCCTCCCCCCTATGCTTCTCATGGAGATATCAAAAACATTTATAAACCGACGAGGATTTTTTTATTCTTTTTTTTATTTATAAATATATATATTATATATTATATATATTATATTATTATATATTATATTATATATGTTTAGATAGATAGATAGATAATTTTATTTTTGTAAGTGATTTTTGTTTTGTTGACGGGAAAAGAGAGAGAAAGGGAGAGAAAAAGTGAGAAAGGGAGTTCCATAGGAAATGAAGGTGGGTGTGTCCTATTGAAGAACAATAATATTTATAAAAGAGTTTAGAGTTAGGTTTTTAGAGAGGAGAAGAATAAATGACAAAAGAGACGAAAGCACAAAAGAAAGAGGAGAGTGAGTTAGATAAAGCGAAGGGGGTGTTGACTCGAGAGGCAGGAAGAGAGAAAGAGGGTACAAGAAGCAGGGAGAAGCAAATCCAGCAAGGGGTTGATGATATCTTTAATTCTTTTATCAAACAGACTATTTTTAAGAATAAATTAGTTTTACAATCAAATTATACGCCTGATAATATTCTTCATAGAGAGAAACAGATCAATCAGGTAGCGCCGATTATTGCTCCTTGCCTAAGGTTAGAGAGGCCTTCAAATCTTTTTCTTTATGGTCTAACTGGGACTGGTAAAACTCTTGTCATGAGCTATATAAAAAACCAGCTGTTAAAGAAAGCAGACGAACAGAAGATAACCTTATTGATGCCTTCTATAAATTGCAAGCTGAGAAAAGTAGCAGATACCGAGTATAGGATTCTTGCTGAGCTAATAAAAAAATTAGGAGGAAAAGTTGCTACAACTGGGCTTCCTACAGACCACTTATATAGAAAATTTGTTGAATTAATAGATATTAAGAAACAGGTCGTAATCATTATCTTTGATGAGATTGACCAAGCTGTAAAGAGAATAGGTGATGAATTTTTATATAATTTTACAAGATTGAATACGGAATTGGTCTCTGCCCAGATATCTATAATCGGAATATCTAATGATATTAAGTTTCTAGATTCTTTGGATCCTAGAGTTAAAAGTTCATTAAGTGAGGAAGAGATATTTTTTGCCCCATACAATGCTCTACAGCTTCAGGACATCCTAAGAACTAGATCAGATGAGGCTTTCAAGAATGATGTAATCTCTGATGGCGTCATTGAAAAATGCTCTGCCTACGCAGCCAGAGAGCATGGAGATGCAAGAAGGGCCTTAGACCTACTAAGGATCGCTGGAGAGCTGGTAGAGAGAGATAACAAGAAGAAAATTACTCTAGAGTATATTGATAGAGCCAAGGAAAAAATTGAAGCTGATAAAGTGTTGATGGCTGTTGAGAATCAGCCAAAGCAATTCCAGCTTGTTTTATTGTCCATATTGCAGTTATATAAAAAATCAATCAAAGACAACGAAGATAAGATCTTTACAGGAGATGCGTATAATCTCTATAGAGACTTATGTTTGAGGACAAATACAGAGGTCTTGACTCAGAGAAGAGTTGGAGATATAATCTCTGAATTTGATATGCTTGGATTGGTTAATGCAAAGGTGATAAGTAAGGGGAGATATGGGAGGACAAGAGAGATCCGTGTTGATTTGACTGAAGCACTTGGTGAGAAAATCAATGGTTTTTTAGTTAATTCACTGAATCTTTAGTTGTTCGAGTATGAGTGAGTAAGTGCTGAACAAACCTAATTGGCCAGTTTAAGGCCTCCGGAGTTCGTTATGCAATTTATAAAAGAGTATCTGGGCAAGGGATACTTGTTTGAGTCCGCCTTAGTCCAGTTTTTTAGAGAGGCTCTTGAGAAAGGAGTCTCAGAAGATGAATTAGCTAGCTTTGCTTCTAAAATAATCAGTATTAAATCACCGAAGCTAGTTCCAAAAGATTTTTTCTTATCAGATCTTAGGACTTATTATGGGCAATTCAGTGAAGCACTAAAGAAGTTCTTAGGGAAGGAAGAAGTTAAGAAAGAAGAGCCAAAAAAAATAGAGGAGGTTAAAGAAGTTGAAATCCTAGAGGAGTATGAATTTAAGACAAAAAAGATAACTGTGGAGGATTTTGTGAAATATTTTAGAGACAGATACAGTTTTTTGAAAGAAATTCTTCAAGAGAGGCACATGGAGGGCCTATGTAGTATAGGGAAACTCTCTGGACAGCAGAGGCAAGTCTCAATAATCGGAATGGTTTATGATAAAAGAGTTACAAAGAATAAAAATGTTATTATTGAGTTAGAGGATTTAACCGGAAGAGTTAGTGTTCTGATAAGACAGAACAACAAAGACTTGATTGAGAAAACAAGAGACCTGATATTAGATGAGGTTGTTGCAATCAGGGGTTCTGGATCTAATGAGATTATTTTTGCAAATGATTTGATATATATGGATGTCGCAAAAGAAATAAAGAAAGCTCCTGAAGAGAACTATGCAGCATTTGTAGCAGATGTGCACGTGGGTTCTTCTAAGTTCTTGGAGTCAAATTTTTTAAGATTTATTGATTGGTTAAATGGAGATATAGGCTCTGATAAGCAAAAAGAACTTGCAAAGAAGATAAGATACCTTTTTGTTTTAGGAGATAATATTGACGGTGTTGGGGTCTATCCTAAACAAGAGTCAGAGCTTGTGATTAAGGATATTTATGAGCAGTATACTCATTTAGCAGATATGTTAAAAAAAATAAGAAAAGAGGTGATTATTATCTTGTGCGCAGGAGGAAAACACGATTCTGTCTGTCATGTTGAACCGCAGCCAAAGATTCCAAAGGATGTCGCTCCGGGTTTGTATGAAATGGAAAACCTTATCCTTACAACAAATCCGTCTTGGGTGAGAATAGCACAGTCAAAAGATTTCTCTGGAATTGATGTTTTAATGTATCATGGAGACTCTTTTGATTATTATATGGATGCGGTTGAATCTCTAAGGCTAGTTAATTCTAAGACAAAGCCGGATTTGATAATGCATTTCTTATTGAAAAAAAGGCATCTTGCACCATCGCATACTTCAACAACTTATTATCCTGCTGAAAGAGATTTTTTGGCAATCAAGAAAATTCCGGATGTGTTTGTTGCAGGCCATATCCATAAGAGCGGAGTTTCAAGATACAATGGGATTCTGACTGTCTCTTGTGCGTGTTGGCAATCTAAAACCCCCTATCAAGAAAAGTTTGGTCACGAACCAGATCCATGCAAAGTTCCTTTATTAAATTTAAAAACAGGAAAAGCAAGCATCGTAGATTTCAGTTGAATATAAATTAAAAATGGAAAAATATTTTCATGAAATTGAAGGTTGTGTTAAGCACGAGTATGCTATAGCTGGAGCAGCGAGAGAGAGGGGCTTTGACCCGATGGATAAGGTAGAAGTATTATTAGCTACTAACCTTGCTGAAAAAGCCCTTGGTCTGATTTCTACAATTTATCCTCAACTCAATGATAAAAAAATTATAAATAGAATACTTGAACTTGAAAAAGAGTATGGTCCTTTGGATACGGCGGTATCTTTTAAGATTGCAGAAGAGATAGCTAAAGAGAAGTTCTGCAAGTTTGAGTCTTTATTACAAGCAATGGAGGCGGGAATAAGGGTCGGGTTTGCTTATACTACTCTTGGGGTTGTTTCTTCTCCAATTGAGGGATTTACAGAGCTTAAAATAGAGAAGACTAGAGATGGAAAGGAGTATTTTAAAGCTTATTTTTCTGGACCAATAAGAAGCGCTGGAACAACTGCTTCCTGTGTAGTTCTGATGTTAATTGATTATCTGAGGGAGAAGTTTGGTTTTGCAAAATATGACCCTGATGAACTTGAGATAAAGAGATATGTTACAGAGATATACGATTATCATGAGAGGGTCACAAATTTGCAGTATCTTCCAACAGAGGAAGAGGCTGAATTCTTAGCAAGGAATATTCCTATACAGATTGCTGGCGAGCCAACTGAAAAAAGAGAGGTCTCTAACTTTAAGGATTTGCCAAGAGTAGAGACAAATTTTATTCGAGGAGGAATGTGTCTGATCTTTTCAGAGGGACTTGCTCAGAAAGCGCAAAAAGGCCTGAGATTATTAAAAGGAGTTCAGGCAAAAGGCTTTGTGTCAACTGGCTGGAATTTTTTAGATGAGTATCTAGTTATTCATAAGAAAAGAGAGAAAGGAACAACAGATACTTCGCCGACATATATTAAAGATCTTGTTGCAGGAAGACCTGTTTTTTCTCATCCATCGAGATCAGGGGGATTCAGGTTCAGATATGGAAAATCAAGAGTCTCGGGTTTTTCTGCTACATCTGTACATCCTGCTACCATGGCCATATCTAATTGTTTTTTATCTACTGGAACTCAATTAAAGACCGAGAAGCCTACAAAAGGGTGTGTTATAACCTCTTGTGACACCATTGATGGCCCAATAGTTAAGCTAAAAAACGGAAGTACTAGAAAATTAGTTGATTTTGAGGAGTCTAAAAAAATCTACAAGGATGTTGAAGAAATAATCTATATTGGAGATATTCTTTATTCTCTTGGGGATGTAATGAACAGAAACTATGAGCTGCTTAAACCCGGTTATGTTGAAGAGTGGTGGGAACTTGAGCTAAAGAAAGCAGTTAGTGTTGGAGAAGAGGATGAAGAAAAAAAGAAAGAGAAATTCAAATTATTAGGAATAGAAAAGTATCATGTGTCAATTGATCAAGCAATTCATTTATCAGAAACATTTAAGGTTCCCATGCATCCAAAGTATATTTTTTATTGGAGCCAGATAAGCGTTGATTCTCTTCTTGGTTTAATGGATTGGATAAAAGCAGGAGTTATCGGAGATGATAAGATTATTCTTCCTTATAATCGAGTTGAGAAAGAGAAATTCAAGATAGGGAAGAGAGCCTTGGAAATAATTGGTGCAGAGCATGACGTAACTATTGAGAATGTTGTTCTAAGCAAGGAAGAGAGCAGAGCAATTCTATTAAATCTAGGAATAGAAAAGAAAGATTTTGATGAAAAATTTGTAGCGTATTCCAAAAAGATAGAAAACCTTAGAGAAAAAGAAACGAAAGTATTGGATTTCATAAATAATCTTTCTAAATTCAAGATAAAAGACAAAGCAGGAACATTTATCGGAGCGAGAATGGGAAGACCCGAGAAAGCAAAGCCAAGAGAATTGAAAGGCTCACCCCATGTATTGTTTCCAGTTGGAGAAGAAGGAGGAAAATTGAGGAGCTTTCAGGCAGCAATAGAAAAAGGAAGTGTCCGGGCAGATTTTCCAATTTATTTTTGTGATGCCTGCAATAAGGAGACTGTTTATTTTATCTGCGAGACCTGCGGGGCAAAGACGCGAAAAATGAATTATTGCCATATGTGTGGAAAAAAATCTTTTTCAGAGGGTTGTAGCGTGCACGGAAAGATGAAACCCTATATGGAAAGAAGAATTAATATCAATGATTATTATAAAATTGCTCTGAAAAAGGCAGATATTCAAAATATTTTGAAGATTGTCAAGGGAGTTAAGGGAACAAGTTCTGAGAGTCATACTCCAGAGAATATCGTTAAGGGTATTTTGAGAGCTAATTTTGGTTTGCATGTGAATAAAGATGGAACAATAAGATATGATGTAACTGAATTGCCCATAACGCACTTCAAAGCAAAAGAAATTGGCACAAGCATTGAAAAGTTGAAGGAACTAGGATATAATCTGGATATTGATGGCAAAAAACTCGAGAATGATAATCAAATCCTCGAACTTAAACCCCATGATATTCTTCTTCCCTCGTGTCCTGATTCTGATGATGAGAAAGCAGACCATATGTTCATCAATGCAACTAAGTTTATTGATGCTTTACTTGTTAAGCTTTATGGATTAAAAGAATTCTATAATGTGAAGACAAGAGACGATTTAATAGGAAAGTTGACAGTTACAATGGCCCCCCATAATTGTGCCGGTGTTGTAACTAGGATTATTGGATTCTCGAAAGTTCAAGGATTAGTTGCTTCTCCATATCTTCATGCAGCAGTCAGAAGGGATTGTGATGGGGATGAAGTAGCAGTTATGTTATTAATGGATGTTTTGATTAACTTCTCTAGAAAATTTTTGCCTGCACATAGGGGCGGTACACAGGATGCGCCTCTTGTCTTAAATGCAAGAATCAGGCCTGGAGAGGTTGATGACCAGATCTTAGACCTGGAGCTTTCTGAATATCCTTTGGAGATGTACGAACTTGCTGAAAAAGGCGAGCACTCTTCTAAAGTTGTTGTTGACAATGTAAAAAAAAGATTAAGAGAGGGAAAGGATCCCTTGATTAATACCCGGTCTACACACGATACTGATGATTTCAATCATGGTGTTGTGAATTCTTCATACAAATCGATTCCGAGTATGCAAGAGAAAGTAGACAAGCAAATGGAACTTGTGCAGAAGATAAGGGCCGTTGATGAGGCAGATATCGCTAGATTGATAATTGAGAGGCATTTTATTAGAGACATAAAGGGAAATTTTAATAAATTTACACAGCAGCATTTTAGGTGTGTTGATTGCAATGAAATTTATAGGAGGCCGCCTTTATGTGGAAAGTGTATAAGGGTAAAGAATGATGAAAGTGTATGCGGAGGAAAGATAATATTTACAATTGCGGAGGGTTCAATAATAAAGTATCTTGAAACTGCAACGAACCTGACAAAAAATTATGCGGTTCCTGCTTATACCAAACAGAGCTTGGATCTTGCAAGATGGTCTATAGAGAGTATGTTTGGAAAGCAGACGGAGAAACAGCAGGCGCTTGGGAAGTTCTTTTAAGAATCTTGATATTTTGGAATAAACCAATCGGGTGTTTTCCAGACCAATAAAGAAATTTTTCTGAACACTCTGAAATAATCTCTCCATTCTGCTCTAGAGTTATCTAAGCATTTCCTAAAAGATTTTTCAGATTCTCTCAACATAATTCTTTTCATTTCTTTGTATTGCAAGCCGCATCTCGTGGGGAAGGTGTTTTGTCCTTCAGCCAGGTCCCTTTTATAATCGACTAAATCATCTATAATTTGGCCAAATTCCCCATAGAAACGTATTGGCGTTTCAATATCTGGAGATGATTTTTTGTCTACAATTCCATAAATACAGACCAGTTCAGCAGTATTTGATCCAATTTCTCTAGCTAAGTCAAGTAGTTTGCCCGCATCTTTTTCATGCAAATTCGCGACTACTGCTTTTTTTAATTGTGATAAAACGGCATAAAATATGGAGACATCTGGGCAATCCCTGATCTGTTTATATAAGTCTCGTGTGAGCATCAATACTGCTTCCTGGCTCGCGGTGTTTCCAGTATATCTGTTTTTTCCAATTATTGTTTCAAAAATACCCTCACAGAATTGCATTTTTTCTTGAATTGATTTGATTTCTTGATCTATGACATCATCGACAGAAGAGGACAGAGAAATAACCGAAGTACAACAGAGTCTAGCTTTTGGACTAACAGGAAGAGTTCTTGATATCCCATATAGTTCAGCAAAAACAATTCCTTTTGCCGCATGGCTTAGCGCACCAAATGAAAGAACTCTTTGTACAACTTCTGGATTAGAATCTTCTGATAATTTTGATAAGTAGGATTTCCAAAGAAGACTATTTTTTCTGCTTTGATAATATAATCCACTTGCAATACGGGTTTGATTTATTAAAGACATTTTTTACTTGATTCAAAAACCTCTTTAGCCCCAAATATCTTCGACTCGGATAATGTGCCAGCCGAATTGAGTTCTGACTGGGCCTACAATTTGACCTTTTTTTGCATTAAAGATAGCTTGTTCAAACTCTCGAACCATTTGACCTCTGCCAAATTCTCCTAGTGAGCCGCCCTTCTTTCTTGATGGGCAGAGAGAGAATTCTTGTGCAAGCTTCTCAAAACTCTCACCTTTTTGTATTCTGGCCATAAGGGCCTTTGCTTCCTCTTCTGTCTTTACGAGGATATGTGATGCTTTTGCTTTATTTGCCATGAAGTTGGATGATAGAATGATTTAAAAAGTTTTTCGTGCGATTATTCAAAGTTGATGTTTTTTAAACATTTCGAAAGGAATATAAACCGGCTCTTTCTTAGTCCTAAAATGGCCAGAACTAAAAAGGCTAACCAAGACGTTCACGATGAACTTGCTAAGGAAATCGGGGATGAGTTTGAGAGTGGAGAGGATGAATCTGAGTTGATTAGAGCAACAGACGATGCTAGGCAGGGGCAATCTGCCGAGATCAAGGATCATAAGGGAAGAAAGCTAAAAATTAGGGTTGAAAGGATAGACCCAGAGACTGCTACTGACGATTCTAAGGGTTATTGTTAAATAAATGTGGATCTCCCTCAAATAAGATACCAGATTATCACTGGAAGAATCAAGGAACCCATCAAGAAGATTTTCTTAATTCCTAAAAGAGAGCAAAATATGCCTAGACAGGTAGAAGTTATTAAGACTATTAGGGCTAGCCAGCCAGAGATTATGGGCGTTAGAATGATTAAGAAGAGGATGATGGAGAAGCAGAGCCATTTGTAGTTCACTTTTTCAATGAATTTTGTAAATTTTCTTGCAAGGAAGAGAGTCAGTGGAAATAAAATTAATCCAACAACTAGTGCAATAACCATCAGGAGGGTGAGCTGAGAGAGTGAAAAATCAGGAAGAAATTTTCCAACAAAGACTGCAACCCCTGACCGCGGTTTCTTTATTGCATATAGTGCGACAAAACTTAATAGTGCGGTTATTGAATTGACTGCGCCAAGAAGAATTAAGAAGGATTTTTCTTGAATTTTTTTAATTGAAGAGGCTATGACTCCTGCTTGGGCAGCACCTAGGCCGGGTAGGAAAGAGACCAGGCTTGAGGAGATTATACTCAGACTAAGAGATTTGAAAAGATCTTTTTTATTTATCTTTGTTTTTTTAAGGGATTGTTTTGGGATTTTAACATTCTGGAAGAAACTTAGAGTCAGTAGAGAGGTACCAAAAAGGCCCGTGAATAAAGGAAATAGGGGTTGTTTGATTACAGAGAAATTTAGGACTGCATAGCCCAGGATTCCTGCGAGAATAAAAACCAATGCAGCCAGGATTTTGAAGTTCTTTTTTTCTTTTAGGATTAAGAAGAGAGAGAGCGCAATTAGAAGAAAAGCCATTATCTTAGAAAGATAGGGATAGAATAAAGGTGCTGTCGGAATAAAGATTATGGAGAGAATAATTGCAATGATTATTCCGGCTAGGCAGCCAACTGAAGTGAGCTTGATTGCTTCATAGCCTTTGCCTTCAAGTAGCATGCGGTGGCCTGGTAGAATACTCAGGGCCGTATCTCCTTCCGGTGCTCCCAAGAATATTGACGGAAGGAAGTCAATGAATATGTGGGTTATTGTCAAGGAGATAATGAATACTGCAAGAACTAGGGGGTTCGTGATTGAGAGAAAAAAAGCAGATTGAATAAATAGAAGAGTTGCAACAAGATTTATATGAATTCCAGGAATTAGTCCTGAGATGATTCCACAAACGATGCCAATCAGGACTGCCAGTATGATTTCTAGCATTCTACCTCTTTTTTTAGCTTAAAATTTTTATTTTGCTTGCTTCTATCTGGGTTTCATTTTCGTATTCTGAGACTTTTCCAGTAACTTGAAGGATTTGGTTTTGAGTTAAGTTTATGTCTCGTCTCCAGACCACGGTTATCTGGTTGGATTGATTTTTTAGAGTGATGAGGATTATTGGGTTTGGATAGTCTGGGCTTTTTATTTTTTGAACATCCTCTACTTGGCCCTGAACTTGGACATATTCGTCAAGCATCTTCTTGTTTATGTCAGAGATCTTGATTAGTTTTGGTTCAAGAGTCTGTGCAAGAAGAACAATAATGAAGATGCCGATGATTGAAAGAATGAGGGAAAGGGTTTTTTGGTCTTTTGGATTTTTTAGGAGCTTGGGCATTATTCTTAAGGTATTCAACAATTTTAAATATAGTGATTAGGGAATATATGGGCGGATTAAGTTAGGTGCGCTTTAGAGTGTTTAATGCGCTTTGTTTTAGAAAGGGTTTTTAGCGAAGACAAAATCTTTTTATTTAGGATATAAACATATGGGCGGAAGATTTAAGAATTTAGAAATATTCTGTTTCTCATGGATGTAAAAAAGAGAATCGAATTGATTAAGAGAAACACTGCGGAGATAATAACTGAGCAGGAATTAGAAAAGCTTATCAAGGAAAAGAAGAACCCCTCCGTTTATCTGGGAGTATCCATAACTGGAAGACCACATATAGGTTATTACACCTGGGTTTTAAAGCTTGCAGACTTTTTGAAAGCAGGATTTAAGGTTAAGGTATTACTTGCCGACTTGCATGGGGCTTTAGATAATTGTCCATGGGATGTTCTTGAAAAGAGATATAAGTATTATGAGAAAGTAATCAAGTTAATGTTTGAATCAATGGGCATAGAATTAAAGAATCTAGAATTTGTAAAAGGAAGCAGTTTCGAATTAGATAAAAAGTATTTTTTAGATTTGATGAAGATGAGCACTTATACAAGTGTTCATGATTGTATTAAGGCAGCTTCTGAAGTTGTGAAGTTAGGAGATAATCCAAAGCTTTCTGGAGTTATTTATCCTTTGATGCAGGCGCTTGATGAAGAGTACTTGAATGTAGATGTGCAGTACGGTGGAGTAGATCAGAGAAAGATATTTGTTTTTGCAAGAGAAAATCTGCCTAAAATCGGATATAAACCGAGAATAGAAGTAATGACTCCCTTGATTCCAGGGCTTATAGGAAAGAAGATGTCGGCAAGTGATGATAAATCAAAAGTAGACCTACTAGATGATGAAGAGACTGTCAAGAAAAAAATGAATTCTGCCGAGTGTGTTGCAGGAGATGCAGATAATGGGATACTCGCTTTCTTGAAATATGTTCTTATGGTGATGAAAGAGGACAAGGGCGAGGAGTTTATTATTGAAAGGCCAGAGAAATATGGTGGAAACTTAGAGTATTCTGATTATGAAGAGATTAAGCGTGATTTCTTAGATAAAAAACTTCATCCCTTGGATTTGAAGAATGCAGTTGCAAAGGAAATCAATAATATGCTTAAAGTTTTCCAGAAAAATAAAGCAGAACTTTTGAAATTAGCAAAGGATGCTTACTAATCGCATATTCTCTTGTGATGTTCTCGATAAGTTTGCTCTGCACAACGTTGTGCTTTAGCACTGCAGAGTTTTTTGTTTTTACAGAAAGATATTGAAGAATTTTATCTTTTATTCTGTGTGAAATTCTACAATATCTAAATCTTTCAAAATATGTTTTAAACCAACAGTCTGGTTCGGAAATTTGCTTGAGGGGCCTGTTATCCTTGTTTCTTTAATTTTTATATCAGAGTGAAAGACTTTTTTTGCTAAACTCTGCACTGTTGAGCCAGGCTTCATCAGAACAGGGTCTTTATCTGGGCGTTTTCCTGGTTGTTTTGTATAAATCCTTAAGACATTTGAATTTTCAATAAGTTTATTTTTTAATATATCGGTGCCTTCATGGGTTTTGCATGAGAGCATGCAGAAATTATATCTTTTACTTTGAAGATTTGCCTGGATTTTTCTTTTTTCTTGTGGATTTAATAAATCTGATTTATTGAATAGGATTATCCTCTTTCCCGTGGTTTTGATTAAATAAGGAAATATTTTTTCAAGGTCTTTTAGATCAGTGATCATTATCAATAAGATATCTGCAACATTCGCTGTTCCTTGGTCAAAGGTTTCGTGGTTTAGGGCGGGCATGTCGACTATCTGGAACTTTATTCCTTCTAGGTCTAGCATGCCGATGATCGGGGTTTGGGTGGTATAATCTAGGTTGCTGATTGTAGGTTTCGCATTTGTTAAGATAGAAAGAAGAGAGGATTTTCCAGAATTTGTCAATCCTATAAGAATAACCTGGATGCCTTCTTTTTTGATTCCCGGTTTACTTGAGGCTTTCTTTTTCTTTTTCTGAATTTCAAGTTTTTCTTTTAGTTTTTTGTATCTTAATCTAAGATTTGCACGCATCGATTCTCCGGCTTTATGCTGGGGCATATAGCTCATCATTTCTTTCAAAGCTTCTAGCCTTTCTTCGTCTGACTGTGCATTAAGATATTTCTTCTCGGCTGCTTGGTATTCCGGTGATTGATTTGTACTCGCCATAGATATAGATAGAAAGACAATTTAAAATGGTTTTGTCTAAAGGTTTTTCATTAAATTATACATAGAACTCTGGAAAAGGAGGAATCTATCCTTGTCACTCGTCATGCTTGAGATTCTTCTTGTTCTGGTGCGGGTATCTCGACTTTGGTTCCACATTCTGGACAGAATTTTTCTTCTTCAGCCATTTGCCTTCTGCATCCCTTGCAATATATTATTTCAACTTTCCTTTCTTGAACAGGGATGTAACCCTTTCTGCCACTTAGTAGGAAGCCAAAAATTTCTTGTGTCTTCTGGTCATTCATGTACTTCCTTAAATCTCTGCATCCACCGGCTGTTTGTGCCATTTTTTTTCTCTTTTTTGTCTCTTTTTTCGGGAGTTTAATTTCTTTTTAAAGAATTTTCTTTTATAAATCTTTCTGAACACTCATGAGAAACAAAAAAGCCAGAGGGAGAATAAAATAAAACAAGATTTTCTGAAAATTTTAAGAAAAGAATATGGAAAGTGCTGGAAAAAAGAGAAAGATTTTGAAAAAGTCTTCTTGCTCTTTTTTCCAGGCACCTTCAGTTCCCGAAAGCTTTTAATTATGGATGCATCTCGGATTTAAATAGTTTTTTATTATACTTCTCCTGCTTTTTAGATTTGGATTATGAGAATATTTAAAAGAGAACGTTTCTTATACTGGGTATGAAGGGTGAATTTTTTAAAAAGAGGTTAGAGAGTGGCACGACAATCGTCTTTGAGAAGAGAAGGATGCCAATAGTCTCGATTGTGATTGCTACAAGGGCCGGAGCAGCCTATGAGGTCAAGGAAAACAAGGGATTAGCTCATTTTTTTGAGCATATGCTCTTCAAGGGGAGTTTTAAGAGGGATCAGAAGCAAATTTCTAGTGATATAGAGCGAATTGGTGGAATCTTAAATGGATTCACATCAGAACAGATGACTGCTTTCTATTGTAAAGTTCCGAGTAAGCATTTTGATGGAAGTTTTGATGTTATTGCGGATATGGTCTTGAACCCAAAAGTTGACCCTAAGGAATTAGAGAGGGAGAGGGGAGTGATTATTCAAGAGATTAACATGATTCATGACCAGCCAAAACAATTCTTATTTGATAAGATGAAAGAAATATCTTACAAAGAGCCATTTAAGTGGCCGATTTTAGGATTTAAAGAGAACATTCTTAAATTTAAGAGAGATACCTTTTTAGGATGGCATAATAGATTCTATAATCCAAATAATTTGGTTATTTCAGTTGTGGGAAATGCGGATTTTTCAAATATAATAAAAATTAGCGAGAAATTATTTAAGAAATCTAGCAGCGAGGAAATGCCCCCCCTTAATTTAGTACCAAGGAATTCTAATTTTATAGAGAAAAGAGAGCATATTGACCAGGCGCATCTGGGATTTTTGTTTCATATGCCCAATTTAAGAGATAAGGGGAGATATGGTTGCGATGTGATGAATGCTATTCTTGGGGCCGGCATGTCATCCAGACTATTCCAAGAAATTAGAGAGAAAAGAGGCCTAGCTTATACAATAAAGAGTTTTGTCGAGCAAGAGAGAGATTATGGACACTGCTTGATTTATGCGGGTGTTGAAAAGCCTAATTTAAAGAAAACCAAAGAATTAATTTTAAGGGAGCTTAAGGGTATGAAAAACATTACTGCGAGGGAAATTGAGCAGGCTAAGGAGCAGTGTATAGGGAGATGGCAGGTTGAGAGTGAACAGAGTGAGGGTGCAGCGATCCAATTGTTCATGCAAGAGATGGCTACAAAGGCAGAGGAAATTTATGAGTATCCTGAGAAGATAGGTTCTGTTAAAATAGGGGATGTCAAGGCTTTGATGAAGTTAAAGGGATTAAGTCAGGGAATGATTGTGCCTGGATAGAATTCTAACTATTTACTTCCCGAAAATCCAAAATAACTATTTATCCAGTTTCCCGATAGAAAATCTGGAAGACCTCCGACTGTTGGTGGTGAAGGATATGTTTTTTTAGGCCTATCTGCTGTTGAGGTAACCGTATTCATTTGAGGCATAATTCCTGGAGCCAGGAAGATAGGTAATTTTTTTGCTGCAGATTGTCCTTCGCAATTCTTTTTAATTAATTCTCTTACTTCGTTTCTAATGTTTTGTTGACTGAACCAGGATTGGAATTCTGGCCAATAATTTGCAATTGAATATGGGCTAAATCTATCAAAATGAAGATCGAGGGGATACTGTGCCCATTGGCCGTTTTCAGCTACTCCATGTGGGCCTAAAGTTACTTGGTTTGTTGAATAGGTGTAGTACCCATAAAAGATGGACCTATACTGATTAAGTATAAGACTTCCGTCGCTCTGTTTAAGAATTATATTTAATCCAAGTTTTTGATTTTTACTTGGCACTTCAGGTCTACAAACTAATTCCCATTCATATTTTGAAATTTCATTTGCATTTGATCCTCCTTTCATTATAGGATCCCCATAGACGCTTTTTATTGCGGGAACTTGAACACATTGTTTAACTACTTCAGCGTATCCTCCGGAGAAACCCGCATCCTTGGCTAGAGCGTATGCATCGGGTAAACTGCCTGGCTTGTAAGTCAAGCTTATTGATTCGAGTTTAGTTTTATCCGGCCATTTTGTACTGTATAAATAAATCTTACATTTGAATATTGGTTTAGCAATTTTTTCAAACCAATTTTTGAATTCTGCCACATCCGTTTTAGCATAAGAGTCTTTTTTTACAAATTCGTTTAGGGGATCGTAGGCATTTAAGACATTTGTTATATGAGTTATCTCGCCATAGTCATACCTGAATGCTTGTGGCCCAGAATTAAATCCATAGTTTAACGGGACATTATACTGTATATCTAGTCCTAACCTTCCTCTGAATTGTTGAGAATTGCTTCCCCCTATTTCCCTGTAATCTATTTTCCAGGAGCGATCTCCTTTTGGCTTTGTTGTTGATTTTGATCCTTGTTTACAGCACCTCACGGAGTTGTCTCCGGAGCAGCAGTATTCTCCTTCACATTTTGGAGTAATTATGCAGGCCCAATCATAGCCCCCGTAGCCCTTGACGATGGTATCGGTTATGGCCATACTAAATTGTTTACAATAGTATCCTTCTTTTCCGTAAGAAAGGTCACATCTTTGTTTTTCTTCTTCACCAGGAATCGCTGGTTTGACTGGTTCTGGTTCCTTGATATCTGTTGGTTGTTGCTTAAGGGTTATTTCAAATTCTTTTGCGGTTTTTATTAAAGAGATGTCTGAAGTTGGAGTTTTAAGGGGAATTATCTCTTCATATAAAACGTCTTTAACATAGGATTTAATCTGGCTGAAAGTAATTTTCCAAGCATCTTGATTGCTTGAGGGTGCATTTTTTTCTGCCTTGCCTAGGGAGAGGTCAGCTCTCATTTTTGAGACAATTTGGCCATTTTCGTTTTTTGCGGGGATAAGATCAATCTTATTTCTTTGTGTTCCCCTTCCTTGTGGACCAAAGGTCTCTTTTATGTATATTTCCCAACCATTGAATGAAAAATATGGTTCGTATGGCCAGCTTGAACTTCTTACTGTCTTCCCTGCGATTGAGCTTGTTGAGCCAATTCCCACAAATCTGAAAGTTCCTGTTTTATCAAAAACAATATTTGTTTTTGCAGGTTCGTTACTTACATAGTTCGAGAATGCAGAACCTTTTTCATTTAGGGCTATAATTTCATTGACGAGGGTGTCGTCTGGTTGCCCTGCTTCATCAAATAAAGGAGACACGTAGAAGAATTTAGCATCTTTTCCCATATACATCTCTAAAATTCTTGTTGCAGTAGTTTTGATAGTTACGGGGCTGGTAAATAGGGTTTTACATTGGCAAGAGCATGTCACGGAAATTTTAGCATTATGCGCTTTTACCTTAAATTCCCCTGCTTTTAAGACTTTGATTTCATCTTGCCCATTATTTAAAAGTGGATTTTTAGTCCCTTCTCTGAAGAATTGAACATCAATCTTCCCATTGCTGTCTGGAAAAACAACAATCCCTTGTGGTAAATAGTAATAAACATCGGTTGTTGACGGGATGTTTTCTGCATTTAATATTGCCGAATAAAGGATATTATTCTTTATTTCAAATTTGGCTGTTTTCAGTGATTTGAAGGGTAGATTCGCTTTTTCGGTTTTATCGCCTTGCACCACGGCGATATCTTTTAGGGAGAATATAAACTTATCAGAATAAGCTGGGCCGGTTCGGGTTATTAATATTTCTTTTCCCTGGCCTTTTTCATCACTTGTTTCTTTTAAGTCAAGGGTTGAACCTGAAGCGCCTTCTATCAAGAAGGAGTTATCAAAATTAACCGGATTTTCAGAAGTTTCAATATTCATTTTGATGAATCCAAGAGTATATCCGTCTCCTGCCAAATCGATTTTGAGCGTTATAGAAGATGCAAGAGGATCTGCATTGAAGTTTAATCTTCTGTCTTTGAGGTTTTCTCTTATGCGCGCATATTCTGCATCGAGAAGTATGCTCTCATTGTGGATTTGGGCATAGGGATTCATTTGTTTTGATGGTTCCCAGATGAGGGTTTGTTGTTTGTTGAAGGCAAGAATTTCATCAAAGACTTTTTTTGAAACAGCAATTCCCACTATTTTGATGTCGTTTGGATTTTTCTTTTTAGCATTGAGGTAGTCTTTTACATCTTGGTAATTGTTATTGGTTTCCGCAATCAATTTAAAAGTAGCTGCTTCACTTTTTGCCTTTTCAGTGCTGACTACTCTTATTTCTCTAGGGACCATAATCGATTCTACTTGTGCGTCCATTGAGTTTAAAAGCATGCCATCTACTATCTGGACATACCAATCAGCTTCTGGTTGTGGTTGGGCAGGGCCCGTTGTCGTGGTTACCGCGGTTACGAACGCGGTCCCAGCTAAGGAAAGGAGGATTATAGCAAATAAGGTAAATGTTGAACTTTTTAGGTTTTTCATTTTACTGCGAATACAAAATTATACGGTTGTTTATTTAATTGATATTTGGCATTAGTATCTATTATTTCATAGAGTGCGGCATTGCTATAGGTATAGACCGTTACGTTAATATCCTGGGGCATTTCAATAGGCATTGTATCATTTGCAATAAGATCTGCCGTATAATCTGCGGCATCATATAACTTCTTTAATCTTATATTATAATTGAAAGTAAAATCTTCTATTGTTTGGGTTGTTGTTCCTTTCTTTATGGTTATTGGCCATTTGACTGAAACCCTAACCCCTGTTTCAGATAGGGTGGTATTGCTTTTGAATTCCCCTGAAGAAATATCATATCCGGGGAAAAACCAACTGAGATTGGTTTCAGTTATTTCGGAGTTAAGTAAATCAATATTACTTGCGAGTTGTTCTCGGGAGGGGTGTGTTGAGGTGTTATCAATTACCCAGTAAGAGACACTATAGTAGGGGGTTTGGAAAGAAGTTGTTGGGGGATATGCTTCTCCTCCCTGTTGTGCTACGGTGATGATATTGATTAAAACCGCTCTTTCTAAGATATCCGATAAATAGGTTTTGACTTCTGAAACCGAAGTTTCTGATTTGTTTGTATTCTGCCTGAACACTAGAAAGAAAATTAATGCGATAACAATTATTGCTACGGCAACAATGATAAATATAGTTACTTGACCTCTTTTACTTTCCATTTTTTTATTAATTAGTAATATATAATGATATAATATAGACTAAATGATATTTTTAAACTTTTGGTATTTTCTTGACTTTTGATACGGGGTTTTATTGTTGCTAATTTTTGTCTTATACGTGTCTCTCTTCTTTTATATCTTGCAGCACTCTGCATCAGCAGACAACATTGTGCTGCGCATTTACTAAGAGATATATCCCCTTTAGATATGTATTTAAAATGCCTTCTTTTTCATTTTTATGATAATTGTACAGGTTCCAGGGGTCCATGGGCTAGGGAAGACTCGGGGATGTGAGGATAGTCCTTGCATGATTGAAAGAGAGTTAAGGAAGAAGAAGTTGAAATATAGGGTTGTTGAGTTCAGTTTAGATAATAGTAATGTTCAAGAGATGCAGCGAGTCATTTTTTCTGAGGCAATCAAGATTTTTAGAGATAATAGGGATAGCGGCGAGAAAATAATCTTTTTAGGAGGGGATCACTCCATTTCTTATCCGATTGCAAATGCATTCAGGCAGGTCTATAACTCTTTCTTGTTTGTTTTGGATGCTCATGTGGATCTTATGCAGGCGATGGAAGAGCCAAGTCATGAGGAGTGGCTTAGGGCTTTAATTGAGCAGGGTTTTGAACCAGAAAACTTGGTAATTGTCGGAGCAAGAAAGATATTTAAGGAAGAGGGGGATTTTTTTGAGAAAAACAGAATCAAAATAATAAAAAAGGGAGAGATATCAATTTTTTTAAAAAATGAAGAGAAATGGAAAGCGCTTGAGGAATTTGGGGGTGTCTACCTCAGCTTGGATGTCGATGTTCTTGATCCTGAATTCATCAATGCAACAGGTTATCTTGAAAAGAATGGCCTTGATGTAGAGCAAGTCAGGGTTTTTTTGAAGAGAATTTTTAATTTGAATAATTTTGTTGCAATGGATTTAGTTGAGCTGAATGTAGGAAAAGATTTAAATAACAAATCTCTTATCCTAATATCAGAGCTGCTTGGTGAGTTGATTAAGAAAGAGCAGAAATAAAAAAGAGGAAAAATAAGAAAAATGAATAAGACCTTGAAGTTATTGATAGCTTCAGATACCTTTGTTTTTTTAGGATTTGGGCTGATTGCCCCTATTTTGGCCATTTATATAAAAGACAATATTGTTGGGGGAAGTTTAGCTGCTGTTGGTCTTATGAGCACTATTTTTTTAATATCAAAAACTATTTTTCAATTATTTTTTTCCAGACTCTTTGGCCCAAAACATAGATTTTATATGGTCTGTATTGGAACATTTTTAATTATTTGTGTCCCTTTTATTTATGTTTTTTCAACGAGGGTATGGCATTTTTATATAGCCCAATTGATTTATGGCCTTGGTGGAGGATTAGCTTATCCTGCTTGGTTTTCTTTGTTTGCCACTCATTTGACAAAAGGAAAACAAGCTTTTGAATGGAGCATTTATTCCGGGTTAGTTGGCGGAGGAGCGGGGGTATCTGCTTATTTTGGTTCAATTTTAGCTACTAATCTAGGATTTACAGTGACTTTTTTTGTTGCAGGAATACTAGCTTTAACTGGAATGATTATTTTATTAGGACTAGAGAAAGATAATTTGAAAATAATACTTCAAAAAGAAATGTTTTTGAATCCTAGAAAATCAAAAACTCTTTTGAATCCCAAAAAAGAAATCTTTTTTGTGAATAAGCATAAACCTAAACAAGTTCATGGAATCGGATGAGACTTTTTCTTGCTATTGAGTTGAGTAAAGAAGTTAAAAATGAATTAATTAAAACTCAAGAGGAATTAAAAGCTTTTTTAGATGCAAAGTTTGTTGAAAAAGAGAATCTTCATCTGACTCTGAAATTCTTTGGAGATGTTGAAGATAAAAAAGTAGGAGAGATGGTGGAAAAGCTGAAAAGAGTCAAGTTCAAATCCTTTTTGTCCGGGCTTGAGGGGATTGGCTTTTTTCCTTCTGAAAAGATGATAAGAGTTTTATGGGTTGGAGTCGAACCTAGGGAGAAAATAGAAGGGCTATATCAAGAAATCGAGAAAGTGTTTGGGAATAATCCCGAAAGATTTGAATCACACATAACTCTCGCAAGAATAAAATCTCTCCAGGATAAAAACGAATTCTTAGATAAGATAAAACAGGTTAAGGTCAAGCCCCTTGAGTTTGAAGTTAGGGAATTTGTACTGAAAAAATCAACTTTGACTCCAAACGGACCGGTCTATGAAGATGTTGAGAGATTCAATCTTGGTTAATTGGTTTTTAGTCTGGATAAGGAAATTCTAGAATCTTTTTCATTTCATTAATCTTATTCTTGTCTAGGTGATTTTCAAGATCTTCCTCTTTTGAATTGACTATCTGTTTTATTGTCTTGAATTCTTTTAAGAGGGTCTTTGCTGTTGTCGGACCTATGCCTGGAAAGGATTCTAGGATAATCTGCTGTTTTTCTTGAAGGGTATGGCCTATTCTTTTTTGAATTAGGCTTGTTTCATTAGGTGTTTTGTTCTGTCTTTTGTCTAGAAGAATAAGAAAGTCCGCTGTTTCTTGATAGGTTTTTGAGAATATAACTGGGATGTTGGAGTCAAGCATAATTGATAGTAGCATGCCCCTTATGGCATTAGGATGAATCTTTATTTTCTGCTTTTCTTCTCCTTCAAGAATAAGAAGTTGTTTTGGATACTGTTTAAGGTTTTGAAGTTGTATCATAAGCCTTTTTGAGAGCATGCTTGAGATAAAATCATTTAGAGTTTTTCTTTCTATGGCTATGTCCCCAACAATATAATCTCCGATTTCTAGAAGTTTAAGTTCAATTTGGGCTTGCTTTTCAATCAAATCTGAGACAATGAGTGAATTTTTCTCTCTTTGGTCTACGACTATCATAAAGAGATAATGGGGATAAGAAGTAATAAATCTTATGTGCGGGGTATCTGGTGAATAGTTAATCTTTTTGACAACGTTGTGCCATCTCTTTGGCACTCAAAAAGTAGAATTTAGAATTTATTTTCACTTAACTCTTATAGTCTTGTTTTTAGAAATCACTTTATTCCCAAGAGTTCCCTTATCTTTGCTTCATTGAATCCAATGACGATTGAGCCATTGATATCAACTACTGGAACTCCCATCTGGCCTGATTTGTCAATCATCTCTTGGGCTGCTTTTCTATCTTTTCCAACATCCACGTCCTGAAAGGCGATGTCATGTTCTTTGAGAAAATTCTTTACAACATGGCACCAAGGGCATGTCTGGGTTGAATAAACTATTACTTTATTTTCTTTTGCCATATTTTGTTTATGAATACCAAGAATTGCAATGTTCACAACGATACTCTTTTGCACCCTCTGTAGCTATCTTAGAAATTGGGCCAATGTGCCTGTCTTTTCCGAGTATATTTTGCCCAGTTCTTTGACACTCTTGAAATGTCGATTCATTCACGCCAACTAACATCCCAAGAGCGACTCCCGGGCCGTGTTCATTTGCTACTGCAAAAGCAAAATCTAATCCACCTTCGGGCATTTTATTTTGGTATTTTATTATTTAATTATCTTTTCGATAGGACCCTTTCTTTTTAAATGTTTTGAACATTAGGTAAAAGAGCCGAGGCTTTTCTGTTTTTTGTCTCCTTTTAGGGCATCTTTTTTCAGGTCACTTTTAACTTGATCTAGAATATTGTACATTTTTTTCTCTTTGTGAAAAGAAGCCCAGTGATAACTTTCGTCTCGTGTTCCTTGGGTCATTAAAATAACTAGTCTTCCAGGTTTTAATCTGGCTGTTCTTCCTGCTCGCTGGATTTTTCTTATGGCGCTTGGAACTGGTTCGTAGAATACAACCAGATTAACTTCGGGGATATCTAGGCCTTCCTCTCCAATAGATGTGGAAACAAGACAGCTTAGTTCTCCTTGTTTAAATTTATGGAGAATTGCGTGCTGCTCTTTCTGACTTAATCCATCAACAAGTTTTTTCTTTGCCTGTCCGATGAAGACTGCAGATTTTATCCCAGACTTATTAAGTCTTTCATTTATTGTTGCTCCTGTATCTCGATACTGGGAAAAAATTAATATTTTTGCATTCGAGTTGTTTTTTAGTGTCTCTTGAACAATTTCGAGCAGTTTGGCGAGCTTAGGATGTTCAAATCCCTGTTCAAAGAGCTTTGTTGCTAGGGTGTAGGCATCTTGGAAAAAATTTGAGTTAACTATTTGCACAACTCCTTTGCTTTTTTTTTCTTTGGCTTGATTGTGCATCTCATTAAGATACTTAACAAGTGTTTCCAGAGTCTGTGTTTCAAGAAGTTCAAGTGCATGACCTATTTTGATTGCTTGAGCACAGACCGATATTCCTCGGAGAACGTTAAAGTTTTTATTTCCTTGGAGCACCATATTCCTAAGTTTAAATTGAAGTTCTAATAGGGTGACTTTGGTGACTTGTTTAAAAATAAGTTTTCTGTTTTGAAGTTCTTCAATTCTCTTATCATATAAAGCTTTCAAAAGAACTCTGATATCCCGAAGTTCTTGGGGAAAGTCTATTTTTACAAGATCATAAGTAAGTTTTTGGAGATATGGAATAACATCTTCTGACTCTCTTGTACGAACTTCAACTTCTTCTATATTCAGGTTGTCACATATCTCCCGGACTTTCTCTTTATCGGAGCCTGGAGAGGCAGTTAAGCCAAGGATTCTTTCGTGTAGCGCTTGTTCTTTATATTTTTTTGAAACATAAGTGTAGGAATAGTTTTTCAGGCATCGATGGCATTCGTCTTCAATTAATAAGGAGACGTCTTTTAGATTGATAATGCCTTTTTCCAGGTCATTGTGTATGCATTGTGGCGTTGAAAATATGATCTGGGCTCTTTTCCAGATTTCTGCTCGCTTTGCGGAATTTATCTTGCCTGTAAAAATGTGTATTTCATAATCTTCGGAATTGGGAAAATCCTTTTTGAAGGAATCAAAATGCTGTTCAACTAGGGGCCTGGTTGGAGCAAGCAAGAGAATTTTTGAATCAGGATATAGTTTTAGACGCTCTTGAGCGAGCAGCAGGGCAACAAGAGTCTTGCCCATCCCTGTTGGAAGAATAACTAGGCAATTCTTTGTTTTGCATGTTTCAACTATTGCAGATTGGTAAGCTCGTGGTTCCATTTTCGGCTTTGTGATAATAGGAGATTCAAAGGTCATATGATTAGAAAAATGGGCAAGACTTTATAAAGAATTAGTTCTTTTTGTTCTTAATAGAGAATAAACTGAAAGGAGGCATAAAATGTGTTTTAGTTATCTGAATAAGGTAATCAAGAAGTATAAATGGTGGCATATATCCCTGTTGAAATTATGTGTTCTAGCATTTGCTTTGATGATTGCTAAGTTATGGAACGGAATTTTAATTTTAGAATGGTATTGGTATCTGGTATTTGGGATAGTTTTGATGATACCTTTGCTGATAAAGTTTTTTAGTAAATAATTTTTTTACTTTTTTATTTCTTTTTTTATTTTTATGGCAATTCCCTCTAGCTCATCTGGAGAGAGGTCTTTATTCGGCCAACCTTTAAGGCCGTCTCCCTTGAATCTGGGAATAATGTGTACATGTAGATGTTTGACTATTTGTCCTGCAAGTTCCCCATTGTTTACTGTAAAGTTGAAATCATTCGTCTTTAGAATTTTTGACAGAGGTTTTGTCAGTTTTTTAGCAACTAAAAAAATATTCTCAATTATTTTGTCATCTGTTTCAAGAAAAGTATCTGAATGTTTTTTAGGCATTAAAAGAATGTGGCCTGGATTTACTGGATGAATGTCTAGCATGGCAAAGAAATCTTTGTCTTCATAGATTTTGTAAGAGGGGATTTCTCCTTTGATGATTTTGCAGAAAATGCAATCTTTTTTATCAGACATTTTTAAAAAATATTCGTTGATGTAAGGTGGAGTAGGGGGTTTGTTTTTTTAGTCTTGTGCTTCGGCACCAAAACAATAAGATCGGGAATTAATTAAATTTAACTTATCTCTATCCAATATACCTTAAATCTTTTTTTTCAATATTCTCTTCCGGAGTTTCAATATTAAAATCTTTGTTAATCTCGGCTTCTATTCTTTCGTAAACCTCTTTTTTCTTTACTTTTTTTACCATGCTTTTATAAATAATCGGCATATAAAAAGCTTTGTGCACAAAAAAGTATGTGTAGGTTCATGACATTTGTCACCCCCTAGAATAATTTGCTAAAATCAAAATAAACTTGACTTGGAGTCTTCTTTTCTAGACTAGAATGAGGTCTAAAATGGTTATACCTCATTCTAAAACATTC
>Ga0268276_1001104_pt1 | contig 28152 bp, 21 predicted proteins | sample saktaG_4_FD_190145 | JGI IMG/M metagenome (GOLD analysis project Ga0268276, IMG submission 190145) | Saline water microbial communities from Sakinaw Lake, British Columbia, Canada - sak_2010_1_5_45m | ecosystem: Environmental > Aquatic > Non-marine Saline and Alkaline > Saline ...
GATGAAGACAGGAACTCCACAAGAACAACTTGCTTCATGGTTATTCTTGAAACATATTATTAGCACAGAAAACACAACTGACTGGGCAATGAACACAGGCTATTTACCAGTTAGAACCAGCGCTTATCTAAGTGCAACTTATCAAGAATTCTTAAATACACCAACTGCAAATCAACTCCCAATATCAATGGCTGCAAATGCAGCATATCTACAATCAGGATACATGTTCTATGATCCAGCATTCATTGGTTCATCAAGAGCTCGTACACAGGTTGGTCTAGCTCTAGAACGTATCATGCTAGGTGATGGAGATATTGCAGCAGCACTTCTTGAAGCTTATACAGAAGCTAACTTAGGTGGTTCGTGAGAAAGTTTTTCATAATTCTATTGGTTATGTCTATTGGATTCTTGGCATCTTCATGTCAAGGACCCGAAGAACAACCTATTGATGAAAAATACACACTAGTTGATTTAGCAGGTAAAACAGAAACAGAAATTTCGCAGTTGTTTGAAGATATAGATATTTCAGTTATATTTAGGTATATTGAAACAAATGATATACAAGATGGATATTTTATTCGTTATGTAGGTTTTAATGTTGGCGATCAAGTAGATTTTGGCAGTAGTGTTCGTATTGAAATTGCCACTCCTGCTCCATCAGCACCATCGATAGAAGGTGTTGAAGATATGATATTGAATGTATCTGTACAAGGTAATCCACCAGATTTTGATGTGTTAGAAGGCATAATTGCAACAGATTTTTTGGGCAATGTCATTCCATTTGGTAATTTCTTTTACTACACAGTTCAAGATAGTACGGGTAAATTCTTATCAGCTGTTGATTATTACAAACTTGGTGACTATACAGTTACTTATTATGCACAAAATTCAGGACTAACTACATCAGCTGTTCGCATTATAAGCATTATTATTCCACCATTTGATACCAATCATACAGATGAATTGAGACTTACAGCATCTTATGCAGGATTATCATTTATTGAAGATGGTATTGGAGAAGTTGAAGTTACCACCTATACAGATGGTGATACAACAAACTTTAGAGATATCGTTACAGGTGCAAGATTTGCAGTGCGTTATTTGGGCATCGATGCACCAGAAGCAACCAGTAAGTATGACCCATGGGGTATTAAGGCAGCAACTTTTGTGCGAGAAAGACTTGATGGTGCTGAAAAAATCATTTTGCAGGCTGAAGGTGAAAGAATCACTGGTGGCAGATATCTTGCTTGGGTATGGTATGTCAAAGATGGCGTAACGCGGTTACTCAATTTAGAATTGGTAGAACAGGCATACGCGTGGACATCAAGTGCCGTTGGGACACAATACGAAAATGCATTTACCGTAGCTGGCGCTGAAACGCAGTTAACAGGTAAACGTGTTTATGGTGAAATTGATCCTGACTATGATTATAGTACATCAGGTACACCAATCGAAATTGGTGAACTCATCGATGATTTTGATACCTATGTCGCAAAAAAAGTCACAGTGACAGGTGTTATTACATCTAAGGTAGGAAACAGTGTATTCATTGAACAAAATGGCAAAGGTATTTACATCTATGCTGGATATACTGCAACAAACGAATTACAGATTGGCTTTGAAGTTACCATTCAAGGACTTGTTCCGGCAGTATACTTCAATAGCATGCAACTTTCCAATTATAAATACGAAAATATGAAATTGGAATCAATTGATAATTTAGTCACTGTTACGACAATTTTGGGTAACCAAATGGGACAATATGTGGGTAGAGTCGTCAATTTTGAGAATTTAACGATTCAAAGTATTAGTGAATCACCAAGCGATGATGCATATACTGTTACCGCTCAAGATGATTTAAGCAATACAATCAGCATTCGTGTTGATGATTACACAGCTTCATTCTTGCCAAGCTACCTATTTGTAGTTGGTAAACACATCTCGGTTTTTGGACCTGTGACACAGTATTATGAAGGATTTCAGCTGATGTTACCGGGTTTAGGAAATATAGTATTTAAAGATTAAAAAAAATAAAATTGGAGGAAAGTCAAATGAATAAAAGATTTACATTTATGAAAGGCATTTTAATGTTTGCTGTTATCTTGCTGACTGCTTTTACACTTGTTGCTTGTGGCAATAAAGACCAAACACTTGTCGATGAAGCGTTAGATTCAGTAAGCTTAGTTTTTCAATCAGGTGATAGTGCGACTTCAGTCACTAAGAATTTGACCTTGCCAACGTCAGTTGGAGATGTTCAAATTTCATGGGTTTCTGATTTTACAGCGGCTATTTCAAACTCTGGTGTTGTCACACGTCAAACATTAGATGCTAACGTTGTATTAACTGCAACATTAACACTAGGCGATGCTACAGCAACAAAAGATTTTGCAGTTAAAGTTATTGCTGCAGTCGTTGTTATTGATCCAGTTGAAGCACTCGATGCTATCGAATTAACTGGTGACCTACTAGGTTATACAATATCTACAGGTCGTTATAACACAAAGGGTAATATTGTATTACCAACGACTTCGATGACATTAACAGTTACTTGGTCATCAAGTAATCCAGCTGTACTATCTGCAACAGGTGTTGTAGTTAGACCAGCTTATCTACAAGCTGATTCTACAGTTATTCTTACTGCTACCATTGGAACACAAACAAAAGAATATATTGTTACAGTTTTAGCTATTACTGAAAAACCAGCAGCTCTCATTCTTCAAGAAGCTAAAGATGTTCTATTATTACCAGGTGTTGGTGATGGTGTTGCTGCTGATCTTGCATTACCTGCAACAGTAGGTACTGAAGGCGTTACAGTAACTTGGACATCAGGTAATACAGATTTGATTACCGATGCTGGTGTTGTTACCCGTCCATTAGATGGTAACCAAACAGTTATTTTAACTGCAACTCTACATTATGGTACTGCAACAGTAACTAAAGAATTTGAAGTTATTGTCTTAACATTTGCACCATATACGGAAGTTGCTGATATTGCTGCTGCCTTAGCAGCTTATACTGCAGCAGGCACAAATGTTTATGTTCAAATTCCAGACTTAACTGTTGTTGGACTTTTCACTACAGGATACATGGTTTATGATGGAACAACAATCATGCAAGTCTACAAGACACCTACTGCTGAAGTTGTTGTAGGCGCAGTGTTTACTATAAGAGCTGAAATTACCAATTATTATGGATCAATGGAACTTCTAGGATCTGCAAATATGCCTCTTGTTCTATTCCCTTCTGAAGCTACAGCAGAAGTTCTAGCTCCTACTGTATTTACAGGTTCGATTACTGAATATATTGCATCGTTACCAGCTTATCCTTTAGTTGGAACACTTACTTATCAATATGTTCAACTTACTGCACAAGTTCAAGTTGATGACCCACTTGGAAATTATGAAACTTTCTTAGTTGATACTAATTTCACAGGAACAGACATTAACTCATCTGGAACTGGAGCTTTCATTATGAATGCATTGATGGTTTATTATCCAGGAAATATTGCAGCTGTCAGAGCTTATAGCGGATTGGATGTTACATTAAATGTCTTCCTATTTGCACAACGTACTAATAATAAGATCTATACAGTCATATTTACTGGAGTTGAAGACGATATCAATGTCGTTCCATTAACTGATACAGAATTAGTCGATTTTGCTAAAACAACAGTAGAATCAACTTTCAAGAGTGAATATGTTCTTCCAACAACAATCACTTTACCTGCACTCATTGAAGGCGTAGCAGTTACTTATGCATCAGACAATGTATTATTTGATGCTGCTACAGGTGCTCTTACGATGCCAGCTACTGGTCAGGAAGATGTTACCGTGACTGCAACATTAACAAAAGGTGATGTTACAGCAGAACAAACTGTTACATTCAAGGCTGGCGACAAACCAGTTCAAACCGTTGCTGAAGCTATTTTAGTTGAAACTGGAGAATTAGTTCACGTTGTTGGTGTTATTACAGCAAGCCAATACTATAGAACATTCTTTATTCAAGATGCAACTGGTGGTATGGCAATTTATACTTCAAGTGCAACCTTTATTGCCTTCCTAACCGAAAATTATGGTAAAGAAGTAGATATAGTTGGTACAAGAGCTGCTTATAACGGATTAAATCAAATTTCTAGTGTTGTTATCAACTCATTAGTTGGCGATGCTACAATGCCTACTGCCGTAAACGTTGATGCTGCTGGATTAGATAGCGCTGCATTGCTTGAATATCAAGGACAACTTGTCGAATTTACTGGACTAGCTGTTACTGCACGCGTTACTGATAGTTATGGCAACGTTACAATTACACTTTATGATGCAAGTTCAAATAAACAAGTTACTATGAAGTGGGATTCAAGAGTTGCATTATCAACAGAAGCAGCTGCTTTGTTAGCTACTATAGCAGTTAATGATGTAGTTGATGTTATCACTCCACTTGCATGGTCAAACGGACCATACTTATATTTCACAAGTTCAACAGCTGTTACTGAAGTTGTTTTAACAGATGCTGAAAGAGTAGACTTAGCTAAAGCCGCTGTAATTGGTTATTTTGCTGCTGAATACAACGTAGCTACTACATTAGCACCAAAGACATCATTATTCGGTGCAACAATCGTTTATGATACAGCTAGTGAGTATTTTAATGTTACCACTGGTGCTGTTACAATTCCTACAATAGGACGCGAAACAGTTACTGTTACTGCAACTATTACATTGGGTACTGCAACAGATACAGCTACTATTGAATTTATTGTTGGTGTACAATTAATTACAGCACTTTATACAACTGCAGATGCAACTATAGTTACCGTTCAAGGTGTTGTCGTTGCTGCTGAATACTATAATACATTCTTTATTCAAGACTCATCAGGTGCAGTTGCTGTTTATACAAGCAGTGCAGATTATACACTCTTATTAGTCGTTGGTAACCTCATAGAAGTTACTGGTGAACTTGATTTCTATAGCGGTTTAGTTGAAGTTAAACCTTCAAGCATAACTGTACTTGCAACTGGTCAAACGTTACCAGATGTCCTAGATATTGAGTCTTACAATTTAGTAGGATTATTAGATGTTCAAGGACAAAATGTTTCATTAATGGAATTAGTTGTTACTGATGTTTATGTTGACAATTATGGGAACATTACATTAACATTCCTTGATGTTTCATCTGATGTATCTGTACCAATGAAATGGGATTCTAGACAAACACTTACAACAGAAGCACTAGCACAAATTAATGCTGTTGCTCTTGGTGATGTAGTTGATCTAGTGACTTCACTTGGTTGGAAAAACGGACCATATTTATATTATACAAACACATCTATTATTACTGTCGTAGCTACTCCAAGTGCTGCAGCTCTACTAGCTGTTGATCAAGCTTTTGCTGATGTTGATGCAGATGAGATTACGGTTGTTGCAACTGCTACTGAAGCAACTACAATTGTACTTCCTGTAGTTGGCACAAATGGTTCTACAATTGTTTGGACATCTAGTAATGATGCACTAATTAATCCAAGCACTGGTGCAGTCGTACTTCCAGAAACTGGACAAGTTGTTGTTACTTTAACAGCTACAGTTACTCTTAATGCAGCTGAAAAAGTAGTTACATTTGATGTCACAGTTGGCATTTCAAGTGTATTAACAGATACTGCTGAATATACAGGCGCAACAACAAATATGGTACTTGCTGTAAATAACGCTGCAGTCGTTAATTTAGATCCAGCATTGTTTACTGTAACACCTCTTCAAGGAACTGCATCTGCTGTAGTGGGTTTAAATTCAGCAGGTCAAATTAGAATTTACGGTAATAGAACAACTGGAGATGGTAATACATTGACAATTTCAGTTGCTGCAGGATATACAATTACAGGTTTAGTATTTACTTTTGGGGCATCTACAAACCTACCTTCAGCTACATTAGCATTGGGTAGTACAGATGTAAGTTTGGTTGCAGCAGATTTAACAAGTACAACACAAACTTATAGCGATTTAGATATTCAATTGTTCTCATTGCATAACACACAATTAAATCCAACAGGATCAAGCAATGCACAAATTTATGTCCTCTCAATTGAAATAAGCTATGTGGCTGATTAATACTTTGAAGTATTAATTACTGGAAGAAAAAAGTTACAAATTATTTGAAAAGGGAATGCAAACACATTCCCTTTTTTGATATAAAAAAGTACGTTTCTTGAAATCTAAGGCTTCAAAAGACATCTATAACATATTATGTTATAATACTAATACCTAATAAGGAGATGTCTTAATATGTTAAAAAAGTTAATGACAATAGCAACTATTCTGCTTTCAATTTCTATTCTGTTTGCATGTGATAAAAAAGAAGAAACCATCGTGCTTCCAAATCTATCTGGCATGACTCAAGAACAAGCCTTAGATGTTCTTTCAGTATATAAATTGATTGTATCTGTTCAAGAGATTGTCGATAACGATATTCGCGAAGGTAGATTTGTTTCTTATGGACAAGATTTATCAGCTAACGACAAAGTATTGAAATATACCACCATCGTTCTATATTTTTCTATTCATGCAAACATGTTACCTAATTTAAGTGGGAAAACACAAGAAGAAGTCTTATCTGAATTAGCCAAGTTGGATGTTGTTGTTGAGATTCAGACATTTCAAACCGATGATTTTCCAGCGGGTACCTTTATAAACTACGGCAATCAACTGAATGCTGGTGATATATTAGAAAAGGGTACCGAAGTATTGGTCTTCATTTCTGAAGCATTTCCTATCGTAGATCGTGGATTACTCATCTCCAAATACCTTGAAGGTGTTCTATATAATAGAGCTATTGAATTATTCAATTCAACTGAGGAAACCATTGATTTATCCACCTATAGGTTATCCATTTATTCAGATGGTTCTGAACAAGTAAGTTATCAAATTTCATTAAGTGGAACTATTAATCCACAAGAAACATATATTATTGCATATTCGAGTAGCGATTCAAGTATTCTTGTAAAAGTTGATTTGATTTCTAATCAACTTATCTTTAATGGAAATGACACCATTGCACTTATAGACAACAATAGCAATATAGTGGATATCATTGGTAATATCGGATGGGGATTCTTTTACCTAAATAATCGAACGCTTGTTAGAAATGAAACAGTCATTCAAGCGAGCGCTATATTTGATATAGATGAATGGAATGAATATAAAGCGGATTATGACACGCTTTTAGGTTCTCATCCTGTGCAATATCCAACAACCTTTACATTTGATTCAGCTTATTTAAGTATTCCATTTTCCGAACCAGGTGGCATGATTGAAGTTGATTATGTTTCAATCTATGATGGAGATACTGCGTATTTCTCACCAGGTTTTCTTGGTGAAAATAGAGTTCGATTTATTGGTATTGATACAACTGAAATGGGCAGTGGAACACTTGCTACTCAAGCTAAAAATTATGTGGCATCCCTATTATCAAATGCAACTACTATTTATCTCCAACATGATCCAGCATTTGGAATGGTTGATACATATGGCAGATCTTTAGCACTTGTATGGGCTGATGGTGTACTTGTTAACTATCAAGTTGTGTTGATGGGATATAGCCAAAACAATTATCAAGATTCGACAAATGCACTAATCTTTAACAACATTAATTTAAGCACTTGGATGACCAATGCAGAAAAATATGCGAAAGCAAATCAATTAGGAGTATGGGCTTAAGATGATAAAATATATCAATCGAATCATTTACTCTTTGCTTGCTGCATTGGGGTTAATGATTGTCTTCAACTTAACAGATTCTTATGCGAGAACACTTTATTTAGAAACAGAAGGTGCGATTGCTTTATCAGAAAACAATTATGAGTATTTCATATCTGTTCGTTTCTATAATGATGTACCTGTAATAGAGACAACCATACAAGAGGGTGAGCGCTCATTTGATCTCATGATTTATGAGGTTGCCTATATCGCTCTTGTAGATGATGAATTTATCATCAATGATGGATTGTATCTGCTGATGCACCAAACTGCAGGTAATGATTTAACTGATTTTTTCACTGTAAGAATTTCTTCAGGAACAACTATTTCTGAAGATTATATGGGATTTAAAATATTCAGTTTACCGCTTTATTCAGCCATTACAGAGGATACCAAATCCTCATTGATTAAAAAAAGTATATTTGAATCAGCAGGTATATTCCAAGAAATAACTCAAATTGAAATTTTTCAAGAAAACGATTTATTCGTTACAATTCCACTCTCAATAAAGTCAACTGATTTTACCGTGAAATCGCAAATTGAAGATTATATTGCAACCAATGGAAAGGCTCCAAATGCTGCGTTTGATCACGTTTCTATGGCTCCAATTGTTCATATTAACACGACACCACTTGTGTTAAGAAACATTGCAATCTATGCTGTTATTATCATTACCTTTACGGTGGTTATGTTTAGAGTTCGCAATAAGAGACTTGGCAAAAAGGAACCTACAATTGGTGTTAAACAAGACATTGAAAAACTCGAAGAGCACAACCGAAAAGAGCGATAACATATCGCTTTTTTATTCCAATTGTGATATACTATTTTAATCTAACAAAGAAGGGAATCACAATGAATATTAAAAATAAAATTTACGATCTTATTCAATCTTATGAAACAATCATCATCCACAGACACCAAAGACCGGATATGGATGCGATAGGAAGTCAATATGGATTATACTTAACAATCAGAGAAAATTATCCCAACAAGAAGGTCTATGTCGTAGGTGACTCAAACGATATGACATACTTAGCAAGTATGGATAATATTAAAGATGATGTTTACAAAAATTCGTTAGCGATTATCACAGATGTTTCTGTAACAAGAATGATCAGTGACAACAGATATTTATTAGCAAAAGAAAGAGTCATTATTGATCATCATCAAAATGACACAGATGTTGAAAATGTATCAGTGTTTTATAAAGATCCAACCTTTGCCTCAGCTGCAGAAATGATCATTGATTTCATTCAGGAATTCAAACTAAGAGTAACACCAGAAGCAGCAACTTATCTTTTTGGAGGTATGGTCACTGATACGGGAAGATTTATGTATCTAAATAACGCGAGTAAAACATTTGAACTTGCAGCCTACATCACAAGATTTAATCCGGGCATTCAAGATTTTTATGATTATATCTATACCGAACCACTGCAAAAAAGACTTACGAAAAATTTATTTTCAAACTTTGAAATTACACAAAATAATGTAGCTTATCGTAAAAATGATGCTGAGCTGATAGCCAAAAGCGGATTGGAATTTCAAGCCATCAGTAGAGGTATGGTCAATCAAATGGCAGGGATTAAGGAAATTCCAATTTGGGCAAACTTTACTGAAGACGTAGAAAACAATGTCATTGTTGGTGAATTTAGAGCAAGAGGCATTACGATTGTCGATATTGCTAAAAAATATGGCGGTGGCGGACATAACCTAGCTTGTGGCGCAAGCTTAAAAAATTGGGATGAAGTTGACGAAATCCTCCAAGATTTAGATGAAAGGGCACAAGAATATGCAAAAAATACTCAATAGAATCAAGAAATATGAAACGATTATTATCCATGGACATAAAAGACCAGATGGAGATTGTTATGGATCCCAATTTGGTTTAAAAGATATTATTTTACATTCATTTCCAGAAAAGAAAGTCTACGTTGTAGGAGAAAGAAGTGCATTTGTCGATTTTATTGGAACGATAGATGTTATATCTGATGAAACATATCAAGGTGCATTAAGTATCGTTGTCGATACAGCAGTTGAAGATAGAATTAGTGATCCTCGCTATAAACTTGGGAAAGAAATCATTAAAATTGATCACCATATCCCAGTAGACGATTATGGAGACATTAGATGGGTTGACACAAGTTTTCCATCATGTGCACAGATGATTGCCAATTTCTATTTTAGATATCAAAAACAGCTCAAAATGAGCCTTAAAGGCGCAATAGCAATGTATACAGGTATCGTAACCGACACGGGAAGATTCCGCTTCAGAGGTGTTTCACAATTAACCCATCAAATGGCGGGTATGCTCATTGATCAGGGTGTGGATGTAGAATACATCGATGGCAAACTAGGAAAAGAAACACTAGAAATGATTGCTTTGAAAGGTTATGTATATAGTAACTTTGTTACTACGGATGGATTTGTCTATTTAAAGATGACAAGAGACATCATCGAAAAATATCAAGTGACTGATGAACAAGCAGCTTCTGTTGTTGGTTTACTTGGTGGTATTGAAGGGTTTCCTGTTTGGGCACTTTTCATTGAGTATCCTGATGAAGTTAGAATCAGATTAAGATCTAATGGACCTACAATTAATGAACTAGCGAATCGATATGGTGGTGGTGGCCACGCCAAAGCTTCCGGATGCAGACTTGAAAGTTGGGATCAACTTCCAGAATTCATCAAGGATGCAGAGGCTGTCATCAAGGCATATCACGAGGCATAAAATGCAAGCCTGCCAAGCAATAATTGTTGAATCACCAAAATTACCTCTTCTTGATATAGAAAGAAGTTTGGTCAAAACATATAGAAAAGATATATTTAGACCTTTCGTACAAGCAATTCATGAATATGAGCTTGTCAAACCGGGAGATAAAATTGCAGTTGCTATTTCAGGTGGAAAAGACAGTTTGATTCTTGCTAAATTATTTCAAGAACTCAAAAGACATAATAAGATTGATTTTGAATTGGTTTTCCTATCGATGGATCCAGGATTCAACGAGATTAATCGTGTGCTCCTAAAAAGCAATACAGAATATTTAGGAATACCTTTGACCATTAGAAACTCAGAGATTTTTCACGTTATAGGTAAAATAGCAAAAGAAAATCCTTGTTATCTGTGTGCTAGAATGAGAAGAGGATTTCTCTATCAAGCCGCAAAAGAGTTAGGGTGCAATAAATTAGCATTAGGTCATCATTTTAATGATGTCATAGAAACAACAATGATGAACATGTTATACAATGGTCAGTTTATGACTATGGTACCTAAAATTAATGCTGAAAATTTTGATGACATTGAATTGATTCGTCCGATGATGTTTGTCAGGGAAAAAGATATCATCAGATGGATTAAGCATAGTGGTATACAAGCAATGAATTGTGGGTGTACGGTTGTCGCTGAAAAAACTTCCTCCAAACGAAGAGAAGTAAAAACTTTAATCGAACAACTGAAAAAAAATCAACCAGATGTTGATCAGCTGATATTCAATTCAGCAACCAATGTAAATTTAGAAGCCATATTAGGCTATCACAAAAATAATCTTAACAAAGTACATTTCAATCAAATTTATCAGGAAAGGAGAAAGCAAAAATGATTTTAGATTTTGATTTATCGATTTATGAAATATTGGTCAAGCTTTTATTGCCGATGTGTTTGACTTTCCTTGTAGCATCATTCGTTGGTCTTGAAAGACAAAATGTAGGTAAGGCAGCAGGGTTATCGGCACACGTATTAGTCGCCATGGGGGCAACGGGTATTGCTATCATGCAACGACTCATGTTTGAGTATCAGATTAGTTTACAAAATGGCGGACTTAGTATTGATCCAGAACAGCAAAGAATCATTGCTCAAGTTATTACCGGTATAGGGTTTATTGGTGCTGGTGTTATCATCAAGGACCAAACAAATGTTGTTAAAGGTATCACAACAGCAGCAACCTTATGGTTTGTTGCAATGATTGGACTTATCTTAGGTAGTGGCTATATTTTGATAGGCTCTATTTTAGGAATATTCATCATGGGATTCATTGCAATTAGAGATATTCATCGTGGATTTAATCCTTTTAGAGGAAAACCATTTAAAAAGAAAAAGGAAACTGAATAATGAATTTTGAGACGATTGCTGCGATTTCAACAGCATACGGAACCGCTGGTATTTCTGTAATCAGAATCAGTGGAGATCAAGCTATTTCAGAATTCAATCAAATATTTAGGGGTTTTGATTTACATAAAGCCAAAAGCCATACATTACATTATGGTCATATCATCAATGAGGACGGGAGTTACTTAGATGAAGTGATGGTTGCAGTACTCAAAGCACCTAAAACATTTACTGCTGAAGATGTGGTTGAAGTATCCACACATGGTGGTATTTTAATCACGCAAAAAGTCTTAGAACGTATTTTATCACTCAATATCCGCTTGGCTGAACCGGGAGAATTTAGCCAACGCGCTTATTTGAATGGTCGAATTGATTTAATTGAAGCGGAATCAATTATGGACCTCATTCATGCAAAAAGTGAACAAGCAATGAAAATTGCAAATCTGGGTGTTCGCAAAGAAACATCAAAATTAATTCGAAATCTTAGATCCAAACTACTCACAATCATTGCTCAAATCGAGGTCAACATAGATTATCCAGAATATGATGATGCCATTGTCATGAATAAAGAAATCATCCAACCTAAAACAGAAGAACTGATTAAAGAAATTGATGATCTTCTCATAGAGTCTCAAAAGAATCAAATGATTCGTGAAGGCGTAAAAACTGTAATTATTGGAAAACCAAATGTTGGTAAAAGCAGTTTACTTAATGCACTGATTGACGAGGACAAAGCGATCGTAACAGAAATAGAGGGAACAACAAGAGATACGATTGAAGCATACGTTAATATTAGTGGTGTTACGCTCAATTTAATAGATACAGCAGGCATTAGAGAAACATCTGATATTGTTGAGAAGATGGGTGTAAATCGCTCAATGAAGGCACTTAACGATGCTGAGTTAGTCTTGTTGGTATTGGATCAATCTAAAATATTAACCAAAGAAGATAAAGAACTTTTAGAATTAACAAAGCATAAAAAACGAATTATTATTGCTAATAAATCAGATTTACCCAAGGTCCTAGATATGAGTGAAGTTATTTTAATATCCACTTTAAACAAGACGGGTTTAAAAGAACTTGAACAAGCCATTCTCAAATCATTATCATTAGAAGATATTGAGCAAAGAGACTTCAATTATCTATCTAATGCAAGACATATAGCAAAAGTCAATGAAGCTAAAAAGTCACTCTATAATGTTTTAACTTCCATTGAATCTAATATGCCAGTTGACGTGTATGCAATCGATTTGACGATTGCCTGGAGATTACTCGGTGATATCCTTGGTGAAAACTATCAAGATGATTTATTGAATGAATTGTTTTCTAAGTTTTGTTTGGGAAAATAGTTTGAGTTTTATCTTTGATGAATTATGATTTTATGCCATATTATAAGATATAATATGTGTTATAATGATAAAAGAAAGAAAGCGAGGGAACCTAAATGTCATATGTAGCATTGTATCGTGCATATCGTCCAAAATCTTTTAAAGAAGTTTCAGGACAAAAGGTAATTATCAAAACACTACAAAATGCACTATTGCATGATAAGATTGCCCACGCCTATTTATTTAGTGGTCCAAGAGGCACGGGGAAGACCAGTATTGCAAAAATATTTGCAAAAGCAGTTAACTGCCTAAACCAGCCAACCAATGAACCATGCAATGTATGTGATGTCTGCAAAGGCATCGATCGTGGAGATATCCCCGATGTCATTGAAATTGATGCCGCATCTAATAATGGTGTTGATGAAATAAGAGACTTAAGAGATAAAGTCAAATATATGCCAAGTGTTGGCAAATACAAAGTCTATATCATTGATGAAGTCCATATGTTGACTCCGGGTGCGTTTAATGCATTACTTAAGACGCTTGAAGAGCCACCTAAACATGTAATCTTTATTTTAGCGACTACTGAAGTTCATAAAATACCGCCCACGATTTTATCAAGATGTCAACGCTTTGATTTTAAAAACATCGAAACAACAGATATCATGGAAAAGCTTACTGAAATCGCATCGAAAGAAAATATTGATGTTTCAGCTGATGCCATTCGTGCCATAGCAATTAACTCTGAAGGCGGATTAAGAGATGCCATCAGTCTATTAGATCAAGCCATCTCATTTGCTGATGGTCAGATTTCTGAAGACGATGTTCATCAGGTCTCTGGTAGTGTATCCAAAAAAGCACTCACTGAATTGCTGACCTCTATTACGAATAAAGAGATTAGTAAAGCAATGATCATTCTTAAGGATCTTTTGGCAGAAGGCAAGGAAATCACAAGAATTGTGAACGATTTGATTTTAGCACTTAGAGATATCCTATTAGAAAAATCAACAAAGGTTGAAATACCAAAATATAGCGAAATCATTTCAGTATTCTCTTTTGATCGAATCTATTTTTATCTTGATGTTCTTAATCAATTACAACAAGATATGAAATGGACACATCAAAAAAGAGCTTATGTTGAGCTAGGACTTATCAAGATGATGGAACATCAAACACTAAAAACAATTGATCATGAAGCCACATTACTTGATTTAAAGAACAGTATTCAAGAACTTAGGGAACAAGTCAAGATTCAACCAAAAGAAGTTGTGAAGGCCAATAAGAAGGCTTTGGTTACAATTAAACAGGTTGAATCCATTATGAATAATGATGATAAGGATAAGAAAGCACTGATTCAATCTGGCTGGAATCATTTGAAGGATTATCCAAAACCACATCTTAAAATGGTTGCTTATCTCCTATCACAAGCAGAGCTTGAAGCTGTATCTGATACAATGCTCATCGTTTATGATGATATAAGTTTATGCAAAAGAATTTTAGAACCAGAAACCAAAAAACTTGTTCTTGAGATTTTTAACGGCAAGCAACATCTTGTTGATGATTATGTAGCTATTCTAAAAACCGATTGGATTGTCATCAAAGAAATATACAATAATTTGTGGAAAAAAGGTCAAAAGAAACCTAAACTTCCACCATATGATCTCAAGTTATATCAAGAAGTTAATAATGAAGAAAAAAAAGAACTCGAAATTATTTCTTTAGCTAAAGAATATTTTGGAGACAAAGTCACAATTAAGGAGTAGAATAATGAATCCTAATATGATTAACAAACTTAAGAAAATGCAAAAGCAGATGCTTGAAGCTCAAGAAGAGCTTGAAAGAAAAGAATATTATGGTAAAGCAAGTGGTGTTACCGTCATCATGCAAGGGACTAGACAAGTTATCGATGTACAAATCAATCCTGAATTATTAGAAGAGGCTGATTTGCTTCAAGATTCTATCTTGCTTGCAGTCAATGATGCATTGAAGCAAATAGAAAAAGAACAAGAAGAAACCATGGGTCAGTTCTCTGGTGGTTTGGGAGGCTTTGGATTTTAATGTATCCAGCCATTCTTAAGAAATTGATTGATGATTTTCAAAAATTACCAGGTATTGGTGAAAAAACAGCTGAACGATTAGCACTTCATCTCATTTCTAATTTCGATGATGATGCTATTTTAGGTTTTTCAGATCATTTGAAACGATTGAAAGAAGAAATCAAATTTTGCTCGGTATGTCATATGATTACCGACCATGATGTATGTGATATCTGCTCAAATCCGGATAGAGATCATGAAACATTGATGGTAGTTGCTGATGCTAAAGATGTCTTTATCATGGAAAAGATGAGAACTTATCACGGTGTTTACCATGTATTAGGTGGTTTAGTGGATTTTTCCAGGGGAATTACTGACAAGGATTTAAATATAGATACTCTAGCTGCACGAGTCCCATCTATTACTGAAATGATTATTGCAACAAATGGCACTGTTGAGGGTGAGATGACAGCCAAATACTTAAAATCACTCTTTTCAAGTGAAGAACTATCCATCACAAGACTTGCTTCGGGATTACCTGTTGGTGCTGAATTGAAGTATGCAGATGAACTTACTTTAAGCAAAGCAGTTGAAAATAGAAGAAAATATTAAGAAACGTAGGAGGAAAAATCAATGTGGGACGTTGTTAAAGACTTTATCGTATCACTTTATGGTAGATTTAATGGATTTCTAGCGGACACTTTAGACATCGATGGAAAACTGTTGGGTTTATATGATCAATTTGTGACTCCACTTCCAGAAGTAATTAAAATTGTTGGAGCTGTCTTTCTTGGTATAGTTATTGTTCTTGGAACAATTGGGTTTGTGAAAAAAATGCTTAAACTATTTATCGTTCTCGCTGTTATACTAGCTATCGTAGTATTAATTACTCAATTAAGATAAATAATACTTGCAATATGATAATGATTAGTATACAATATATACGGTTTTAGGAGGAAGAAATGAACGAAAAATTAAAAACATTAGCAATGATTGATGTAGCTGAGGCTCTTCTTAAGGGACAAGCGGTCCCTATGACAATTCAGCAGCTTATTCAAAGTGTTGCAGAAATTAAAAGTATTTCTCTAGATGACATTGATAAGTTAACTCAGCTCTATATGGATATTACCCAAAGCGCAAAGTTTGTTTACTGTGGTGATGACCAATGGGACTTGAAGGAAAGAAACCTGGAACTCTGGGACAAAGATGGATTCGCTTTTGTTCATGCTGAAGAAATTGAAGAAGATGTTGAAGAAGATTTAGACTTTACTGAATTCATACTTGAAGACGAAGAGGAAGAAGTCGTTGAAGTTGAGGATGAGGAAGAAGAAGTTGAAGTTGAAGATGAAGAAATCAAAGAAGAAAAAGCATATATCGAAATTGATTTACCGACAAAATCAACTGATGATGATGATGTGGATGACGACGTTGAAGTTGAATTTGATAAAGAAGAATACGATGAAGATGACTATAATGAAATCATGGACGATTATGAGGATATGTACGACGAATAAAGGTTAAGTATGAACCTAACATGGGTATACGGACAACTGCGTATGCCCTTTTCTTTTGTTTCAAGGATTTAAGTATATAATAGAGTTGGTAGAAAGGATGTTGTTTTATGCAAAATATTTTAGAATGGGTAGGTTATCTTGCCTCATTAATTGTTTTAGTTTCACTTGTTATGAGTTCTGTTAAGAAACTCAGATGGATCAATTTAGTTGGTGCATTGCTTTTTTCAGTTTACGGATTCTTAATACATGCGCTTCCTGTGGGATTCATGAATGCAGGAATTGTTATTGTTGATATATATTATTTGATTCAAATGTATTCTAAAAAGGATTATTTCACGTTATTGAAATTAGGAAATCAAACCGAGTATTTCAATCACTTCATGTCTTTCTACAAAGAGAACATGTCATCATTCATGGCAGTAGAAAATGATCTAGAAGATCCACAATATATCAAGATGTTCATTCTTAGAAATACGATTCCAGCAGGTATTCTGATTAGCAAAATAAAAGATTCAAAAACATTAGAAATTTTGATTGACTATGCAGTTCCTGCATATCGAGATTTCAAAATGGGACATTTCCTTTATGCAAACCAAAAGGATTTCTTTATTGCTCAAGGATATGAAACGCTAATATCCAGACCAGGAAATGAAAAACATCAAGATTATCTCAAAAAAATGGGATTTATTCCTGAATCGGTTGATGGTGAATTTTACTTTTTGAAAAATTTGAATCAATAAGAATAAAATATGCATTTCATTGTTGTTACTTATAATGACTTTTGATATAATTAATGAGGGCACACCAAAGAGTCTCCTGAATAAGAGGAGACTCTTTTCTTATAAAAAAATGGAGGAAGAAATGGCTAAATATATCTTTGTAACCGGTGGGGTAGTATCAAGTCTTGGTAAAGGCATAACTGCTTCAGCCATAGGACAATTATTGAAAAGTAGGGGATTAAAAGTATTTATGCAAAAGTTTGATCCCTACATTAATGTTGATCCAGGAACGATGAGTCCCTATCAGCATGGCGAAGTTTTTGTTACCGATGATGGAGCTGAAACAGATTTGGATTTGGGACATTATGAAAGATTTATCGATGAAAATCTAAATAGACATTCAAGTATTACAACCGGAAAGATATATCAAACCGTTATGAAAAAAGAACGACGTGGTGATTATTTAGGAGCCACTGTTCAAGTCATTCCCCATATTACCGATCAAATCAAGAAAAAATTGGTTGATGTTGCTTTGCACACCAACCCCGATATTGTGATTACTGAAATAGGAGGAACTGTAGGAGATATTGAATCTCTACCGTTTTTAGAAGCCATCAGACAAGCCAGAAGAGATTTTGGCTATGCCAATACACTTTATATCCATAATACGCTCGTGCCTTATTTAAAAGCTGCCAATGAGATCAAAACGAAACCGACTCAACACAGTGTTAAGGAATTGATGAGTTTGGGTATTCATCCTGATATTATTATGCTTCGAAGTGAAAAACCCATTTCACAAGAAATCAAAGATAAAATTGCTTTGTTTTGTGACGTTGAAGCAAATGCAGTTTTTGAATCCTTAGATGTGTCTGTGCTTTATGAAGTGATTGTCAATTTGTTTAATCAACATGTTGACGATACAATATTAAATCATTTTGGATATGAAAGAGATAAAGCAGACATTACGCCATGGATTGATTTGGTATATAGAATCAAACACTTAAAAGAAGAGATCAATATTGCTTTAGTTGGTAAATATGTACAGCTTCATGATGCCTATCTATCCGTTAGTGAAGCACTCAAGCATGCAGGTTATTTCCATAATAAGAAAATCATTATTCACTGGATAAATGCTGAAGATGTCAATCTAGAAAATATTAGAGAATATGTCGAAGATTGCGATGGTATCTTGGTACCTGGTGGCTTTGGTAAGCGAGCAACCACAGGGAAACTTGCAGCTATCACTTATGCTAGAGAAAACAATATACCTTATTTTGGCCTATGCTATGGCATGCAACTTGCAGTTATTGAATATGCTCAAAATGTCCTAAAAATAAAAGATGCTAACTCTACGGAAATAGATCCCAAAGCAACCAATCCCATCATATCTTTACAAAGAGGAAGATTATCAGATGAAGATATGGGTGGTACGTTAAGATTAGGTTTATATGATTGTGAAATCAAAGAAGGAACCAAAGCTTTTCAAGCATATCAAAAAAAGTTGATTAAAGAAAGACATAGACATCGTTATGAATTTAATAACAATTATTTGGATCAATTTGAAGAAAGTGATATGGTCTTATCTGGATACAATAGTGAATATCACTTAATTGAAATGATTGAATTATCCAATCATCCATGGTTTGTTGCAGTTCAGTTTCACCCAGAATTTTTATCTAGACCATTAAGACCACACCCCTTGTTTAAAGATTTTATTGGTTCAGCCATTCAGTATCATGATAAAAGCAAATAATGTGAACGATTACACTGTTTCAATTTATTGCTAAAAGCAATACTTTGTATTATAATAGATTTGACCAAATTCTAAGGAGGAATAATAAAATGGCAGTTGTATCAGCAAAAGAAATGTTACTCAAAGCGCATAAAGAAGGCTATGGTGTAGCACAAATTAATATTAACAATTTAGAGTGGATTAAAGCAGTTTTAACCACAGTTGAAGAAATGAAATCTCCAGTTATTCTTGGTGTATCTGAAGGTGCAGCAAAATATATGGGTGGTTACAAGACAGTTATGGCAATGGTTCATGCATTGGATGCGTTCTATAATGTAACAGTTCCAGTTGCAGTTCATTTGGACCATGGAACTTATGAAGGATCTTACAAAGCTCTTGAAGCAGGATTTACATCTATTATGTTTGATGGATCCCATTATCCATTTGAAGAAAATCTAGCTAAGACCAAAGAAATCGTTGCAGCTTGTCACGCTAAAGGTGTTTCAGTAGAAGCTGAAGTTGGTGCTATTGGCGGAGAAGAAGACGGCGTCATTGGTGGTGGTGAAATCGCAGATCCAAAAGAATGCAGATTAATTGCAGCGACTGGTGTTGATATGTTTGCAGCAGGTATTGGTAATATTCATGGTAAATATCCTGCAAATTGGAAAGGTTTGAATTTTGAAGTTCTAAAAGAAGTTCAAGACGTAACTGGTGGTGTACCACTTGTTTTACATGGTGGAACAGGTATTCCAGCTGAAATGGTTCAAAAAGCAATTTCACTAGGTGTCTCCAAGGTTAATGTCAATACGGAACTTCAATTGGTATTTGCAGCAGCAACACGCAAGTATATTGAAGAAGGTAAGGATTTAGTAGGTAAAGGATTTGATCCAAGAAAACTCTTAGCTCCAGGTTATGAAGCTATGAAGAATACGATTAAAGAAAAGATTGAAGTCTTCGGTTCAGCAAATAAAGCGTAAGTAGGTGGTTTTGATGCGTGAGGAAAGAGTCTATCACGAATATGCAAATTGGAAAATTGAAAATAATGAATTACTTAAATATCTTATCGAAAAAAATTCCGATTTGATTATAAGATTCAAACACGTCATCGATGTCACTGATTTTTTATATGACAAACTCATTGATGATAAAACATATACAGAAGAAGAAGATCAGATTTTTGAAACAGGATTCTATTATCTATTTGATCAACTGGAAGAAATTACTGGTCTCATGAAGAAAGCATATAAAAATGACATCAAGAATCTTGAAGTAAGAGCGAAGGAAGTTAACTTATTATTAAGTACAATTGATTTTCAAAATGAACTTTTAGGTGTTGAAAACTTTCAACAAAAAGATATGGATAAATTAATCGATTTCGAACTAGATGTTATGAAGAGACTTGAAAACAAGGAAGAAGTTCCTAATTTCATGTATGAACAACTCGATGAAATGACCTATGAGATGTTTCAAAAACTCAACGTGGAATATTATCCAATCAATGATATATTTCTTGAGATTGCGGATGAATTAGGCATTTTATAAACGATCATCCGATCAAATAAAAAAAAGCGATACGTTCAATAGAACGCGTCGCTTTTTGTTTAATATAGAGAAATTAACGGATGGTTACTACTTCTACCGGTTGAAAACTTTGAAATAAAGCATTGATGCGATCAATTTCAACTTGTGTAATTGTTGTAAAATCAAAATCTGCAATGGCATGGATTTCATCGAATAATTCATGGAATGCCGTTTCAATCTGATTGATTTCATCATCAATTTCAGTTGTTGTAGTGCCCATTAAATCCATTATGTCAGCATTTTTGAGAATACTGTCACTAACTATAGTGATTGATGCGAAGAATAATGTTTCATGGATAAAATCAAGTGTATCATCTAAAGCTAATACGAGGATAGACATCATTGCTTCATCACCTGAAATAACCCAATCAGAATCAAATAGAAGTGTTTCAACATCAAGTGCATCAACAGCGGTTAAGAATTCTTCTTGAATAGTTCTAGCATTGAAGATTACCATAGAAACAGGGGTGAGTAATGTATTAAATAGAAGATCAAATTCCGCAGAATCCATCGTTTCTTCCATCATTAATTGAACTTTAAGTGGAATTCGAATCAATCCTAAAAGAGTCTGGATAGAGGAAATGTCTATTTCATCCATCACGATAGTATTATAATCGAGTAGTTGTGTGAATATTGATTCTAAAGCAGCAACAAACAATGGATCACTAAAGTCAGATGAACCTGTATCAACCAAATGATAAATATCTATGAACATCTGTCCATTTGTTGCTAAGAATTCATTAAACACATCCATACCAATAGATTTAATGATGTCAGTTGCAGCTAAAATGTCATCATAATCTGCTAAAATTTCATCAATAGCCATTTCAGCTAAAGCATATTCATCAGGAGACATCTCTAAAGCCATAGCCTGTTTTACAGCATTTCCAAACAAATTAAACAGTTGTTCAACTTGTGCATCAGCTTTTAAAGCATCTAGTGCATCAAACTTTGCTGCATGATCAAGCTTGAAGTTTTGTACATAATTTCCTACATAAACTGCAAGTTCAACGGCTTTTTCGAAGTTAACCGTGTCTTGTTCATAATATTCATATTCATAAACATCGTCATAAACATATTCACCTGGAATAATCATACCATCAACAATACTCATTACATCTTCAACGGTTTGTTGATTAATATCAAGAGCAAAGGTTAAGTACAAATCAAGCGTAGCATGGTCTAAATCCCCAAAGAAATTAACATAAGGCAAATATCCATCTAAATCAACATCTTGAAAAGCACCAGCAACATTAATGAGTGTCGTATAGACATTCGCAAAATCTTGACTGGAAGGTAATGTCACATAAAGCACATTGACTATTTCATTCTTTAGTGTGACGTATTCTTCCATTGACAGTTCACCATTTGCTGCTAAATCATCTAATAATAGAACTGTTGAAGCCGGAATTGTATCATAGACGAGTGTTAAATAATCGAAAACGCTGGCCATTGATTCAATAATCATTGTTTTTTCTATAGCGAAGAAAGCATAAAGTTCACCTAGTCTTACAATATCGCTTGCATAGCGAGTCATACTTTCTGTTGTATAATCCAGCATCATGTATTGATCTGCTAAAAGATAAATGTCAAATAATGGACTACCGATTAGTAAAGAGTTTAGAAGTATTGTGTCATCAGCAGTTTTAGCTCTTACCAAAATATCGTAAAACATTTGAATATATTCATCACCTGAATCTAGATAGTAGGGATCATAATACTCATCATTATAGACTAAATCATAGGCTATAGATGATATGACACTAGTTACATAATAAGTGTCTTCGTATTGACCAGTAAAGAAATAGTCAAGTAAAACGAGTTCAGGAACGGTGGCATATTGTGCAAGTTCTGCATAAGTTGCATTTTCACTAACTGTTTCTTGAAGTATCAACAAATCGCTTTGAATTCGATTGAATTCTTCTTGTGCATTAGCAATATCATCAGTTAGGTTACTTATTTGAATTGTAATACCAACCATGCCGAGTTCATAAAGCATGTTTGCTAATTCAGTAGAATCAACACCAAACTGATAGAATGAATCTATCTCACCAAATAGTGAGTTAAAGTTATTAATAGATTCAGATCGTTCTGGTAGCGTAGCCACGTGTGTAAACAAAGCAATGGCATCATGTTCACTCATACCCAAGGCAACTGCTGTGCTACTGTATTTATCAACCAATTGTGTGGTTTGAGTGTAAGACTTATATGCATATTCATCTTCAAAATCAGATTCGACCATATTAGGTGCATATGTATTATTTATTGAAAGAAGTGCTGCAGCAGAAATAGCTTCTATGCTGAGACTTTCAATAACAAAATGAACGGTTACTGAAGGTAAAGATACAGCCGTTCCTTTCATTGCCACAATATGAACAAGATGTTCACCTGGATCTAAGTTAAGTTCATTAAGATTGAAAGTCGTATCAGTTACAGTAAAGATTTGTGTTCCAACGGATACTAAATAACTTTCTGCATCTGTTACTGCATCCCAAGTAACAACACCATCTTGAATGGCAATATTTTGTGGTGTGTCAAGTTCTATTGCTATGCCACCTTGACAACTCACTAAGACAGTAGATATGAGCAATAACAAAATAATTCTAACCAATTTCTTCATGATTATACTCCTCCTTAAAAAGTGTATAAATATAATTTTTGTGCTTATATGCATCAAAATATAACTAATATATCAAATTGGTACAAATGTACCCAAAAGAAAAATAAAGAACTATACTTCACTTCATCTCTATTCTTTTTGTTGACAATCTTATTATACAATGAATTTTAACGAAGTTACGAATCCTCGGACTTAATAGTTCAAATATAAAACAAAGTTAATATGTTTTTACAACATCACTAGGTTTTATTTGAGTAACACCCCATAAGTAGATTATTTTAGTAACTAAAAAAACAATTAAAATCAGGACGCTTCCAAACCATAGTGATTTGATGGATAATTGAATAGGTTCATATTCACCTGAGATGAGAATGAGTGAACTCAATTGAGATGATAAGAAGAAAAATCCTAGTAAAGAAGAAATAATAAGAATAACAAACATCATTAAACTTTCTTTGATTAATATCTGCATCAGTTTTTGTTTAGAGAAACCTAAAACGAAAAAGCGAGCATAAGTATCTTTCATTTGTCCAAGTAACAATATGGAATGATTAAATATTGAAAGAACAAAACAACCAATAATTGCTGAAAGAATAATTGTGAGATAATCCGTCGAGGTTCTCATCTGATTCAGTTTTGTATCAACAATAGTTTGGAAATCAAGAACGTAAACCATATTTTTACTATAAAGATTAATCAACTCATTTTGAAGAGCAGTCTTATCTGTACTTGCATTGACAAAGAGGGTGTTTTGGCTAATATCATCGTATATTGGAAACAAATGAAGATTTGTGAAGGCCATATCACCAATTTCCTTATTGTAGAAACCGCCAATTTCAAATGTTTCAAGAGAATGAACCGGGCTTAGTATGAGATAAACCTGATCCCCAATTTCCATGTCATATAATATTCTGAATCTTTCAGGTAGTATGACGGTTATTCGATCTGGACTTTCAAGATTAACAAGCGATTCTTCAGTCAAATCTAGATTGAAATAGTCATTGATCAATTGTGGATCCATGGAAATAACGCTATTTAGGTTTTGTTGAAAATTACCAAACCCGATATTTTGCATGTAACCTACTTTAGCAACATTTTCAACAGAGTCAAGTGAGGCTATCTGCGTAAAGGTCTCATCGTATCTACTAATGAAATTGGTTAACACAAAGTCTACCTTGAACTCATTTTCATAGTTAGCCATTCGTTTATCCATATGATCATTCGCTAGAACAAGTAAAAAGATGCTAGCAAAACAGACAAGTAAAACAGATATATACTGATAAAATGACTTTTTAGCCATGAGTACCTTTAAGTGAAGCGCAAAGAGCATGGGTTCTTTTTGTATTTTCTGAAGTTTTGAGAATAGAAAGATTAACAGAAAAGCAGAAGAGAACAATATGGCAAATGCTGCTACAGATTGGATGATTGCTCTATAATAACCTAACCAAAGAAAAACAAAATTGAGTTTTGCAAAAAAATAGATACCAAGTGAGAAAACCAATATCAAAAGCACTGGAACCCAGTGAATCTGTTTTTCTATGCCTAAATCAACTGTTTGACGAATTGATGATTCTTTATTAAAATTGATGAAATAATAAACCGAAGTAACTATATAAATTAAGAGTATTGCCAAAGCACACCAGAAGATGGTTGAAAATTCAAGCTGATATGTAGCTGGAGAACCAACAAATCTCATGCCATTTTTGATAATTGCATTGGTAATGAATACAGATGCAAACAAAGACAAAGTAAAAAAGATTAATATTTCTAAGAGAACAACCCCATATGAGAATAAGTGTGAACCTCCCAAAAGATCTATGACTGCAAATCCTTTTTTCTTTTCCTCAAAGTAAAGCATAAAGGTCGTTTGCATAACAAGTAGAATTACTAGAAAAACAATGACGACAATGAGATTGAAAAATGACACATTTCTTCTAATTTCTTGATCAACAGCTTGTTCATCTATTGACAATTGAAATTTCAGGTTAGAAAATTGAGTGATTGAACTAACGAAAGTCATTGCTTCTGTATTTGTGATGCCATCTTTGGTTTCAAAATATACTTGATTATAGAAATTGGTTAAGAAAACCGGATTTAATGAAGCAAGAGAAGGATTCAAAGCTGTAAGGAAAAATGATAGACTACCATCTTTATTGAGATAAATAGTTTCATCTAGAAATAATCCACCATCTTCAACAATGTCAACGATGAAATAATCCTTTGTCAAATCGCCTAAGTATAAGGTGATAGCATCACCATTATTCAATTGATAAGTGTCAGCCAAACTCTGGGTGACAATGACTTCATCATTATCCAAGATTGCATTTTCATAATGGATAGGATTTGACACTTTAACAAAGTTATCAAGTGTCGATGACATCGTTTTTACATATTGTTTTGTGCCATTGATTTGAACTAGCGTATCCATTTCAAAAAATGGGGCATAGTCCTCTATGACGGTATCCAAATCTGATGTATCAGCTAATGGGCGTATTGAAAAAAACCTCAAATTGCTATTTAAGGTTACACCCATGGAAAAATCTATATCTCTATATTTATTTTCAAGTTCCCCATAGTAGTAAGACTTAAGGAACATTTGTGTCGAAGCACCAAGCAATAATATTACAAATAAAGCAATAAAACTGAAGATGAGCAAAATGGAACGAAGTCTAAAACGAATGAGGTTCTTGAAAGCAAAGCGAAAAGAAAACCCGAATCTACTGATTGCTTTTCTCATCCTTAATCACTTTCCCATCCAACATATGCAATGTTCGAGTTCCGTAAAAAGTTGTGTCCTCATTATGAGTGACCATCAAGATTGTTTTATGGTACTCTTGATTCAATGTTTTAAAAAGTTCCATAATAGCTAGTCCGTTTTTATAATCTAGACTTCCTACGGGCTCATCTGCAAAAATGATTTTTGGATCATTGATTAAGCATCTTGCGATAGCAACCCTTTGTTGCATACCGCCTGATAACTGTGATGGATAATAAGCGTGATATTCCTTCATACCAACAGATTCGAGAACACTTAGAATCTCATCTTTTGACTTACTAGAGCCCAAAACAGAAGATAAGAGAATATTTTCATAAACCGTCAAATTTGGGATTAGATTATAAAATTGAAAAACGAAACCAATATCACACGATCTCATCTTTGCTTTTTCGGTATCTGTCATCGTATTGAGCTCTTTTCCAAAAACTGAAATAGAACCAGCAGTGTAAGGTTCGAGTCCACCTAAAACATATAATAGTGTTGTTTTTCCTGATCCAGATGGTCCACAGATAGATACAAATTCACCATCATCTATTGAAAAATCAATGCCTTTGAGCACTTCATAAACAACTTTTCCGGTTTGATAATTTTTCTTCAGATGTGATACATTGATTTGATTCATCTGTATACCTCTTTTACATTTATTGTATCATATATCAAAGCATCAAATTATAAAATAAAGCAACTGTCGCCAGTTGCTTCGTATCATCTATGTTTTAAATGTGGGAAGAGAATAACATCTCTAATATTTGGTGTATTTGTTAAAAGCATCACGAAACGATCGATACCAATGCCAAGTCCACCAGTTGGGGGCATGCCATATTCTAAAGATTCAACAAAATCGATATCCATTTCAGTTGCTTCATCATTTCCTAAGGCTTTTTCCTTTAATTGATTTTCAAAGCGTTCGCGTTGATCAATAGGATCATTGAGTTCACTGAATGCATTTGCATACTCGCTAGACATGATAAATAATTCAAAACGTTCTGTATATCTAGGATCAACACTCTTTTTAGCCAAAGGACTGATTTCAATTGGATGCCCATAAACCATCGTAGGTTGTACAATTGTTCCTTCAACATATTTTTCAAAGAAAGCTTCAACGATATGCCCAACACTAAAATGTTTTTCTACATGAATTTCGTGTTTTTTTGCTAATTTGATTGCTTCATCAAGTGTATATTCTTTCCAGAAATCAACTCCTGATAATTCTTTAATGGCATCAACCATGTGCCATCTTTTCCATGGTCGTTGCATATGAATAACTTGTTCATTGAATGTAATGTCATATGTTCCTAAAGTTTCATAAGTAACTGTTGATAGGCAATCTTCAACGATATCCATCATATCTGTCATATCTGCATATGCCAAATAAGCTTCGATCGTTGTAAACTCTGGATTATGCTTCGCATCCATGCCTTCATTTCTAAAGAGTCTGCCTATTTCATATACAGCTTCCATGCCACCAACGATGAGACGTTTTAATGGTAATTCAGTTGCTATACGCAAATAAAAATCCATATCAAGCGCGTTGTGATGTGTGACAAATGGACGAGCATTCGCACCACCTAAAATACTATGTAATACTGGAGTTTCAACTTCTACAAATCCTTTATCATCAAAGAATCTTTGGATTTCACGAATGATTTTTGGTCTCATAAAAGCTACACGTCTAGCATCTTCATTGACAATTAAGTCAACATAGCGACGACGTCTTGCTTCCTCTTTATCTTGCAGACCATGAAATTTATCTGGTAAGGGTCTCAATGCCTTGGTTAGATGTATGAACTCAGAAGCTTTAATGGTCAATTCATTGGTTTTTGTTCTAAAGACAATTCCTTTGATTCCGACGATGTCTCCTAAATCTGCTTGTTTAAAAATTTCATAAGAAGCTTCACCGATATGATCTTGTCTGACATAAACTTGAATTTGTCCATCACGATCTTGAAGGTTCATGAATCCAGCTTTACCCTGACCACGCTTAAGCATGATTCTTCCTGCG
>Ga0268276_1001106_pt1 | contig 28139 bp, 18 predicted proteins | sample saktaG_4_FD_190145 | JGI IMG/M metagenome (GOLD analysis project Ga0268276, IMG submission 190145) | Saline water microbial communities from Sakinaw Lake, British Columbia, Canada - sak_2010_1_5_45m | ecosystem: Environmental > Aquatic > Non-marine Saline and Alkaline > Saline ...
TATACGAGATAATTCCGGAAGCCGTAGTCAAGCCAGAAGATGATTCAACAAATCTCTGGGGAATTAACTATGGACATATTACATCTGTTTTAGTTAAAGCTATTCAGGAACAACAGGCCCAAATCTCTCCTTTGGTTAATAATCTATACATAAGTAGCTCTGGCAACATTGGCATCGGCACCAGCGAACCTATGGGCAAATTGAATATTGCCCTGGGAGAAACAGATACCGGCAATGCTTTCACAATTAACAAAGGAGTGACCAATTATATGGCAGTTCTTAATAATGGCAATGTGGGTATTGGCACTTCAGATCCAGCCAGCAGGTTGAGTGTGGCAGGATCTGTGACTGCAGCCAATACCGCTTTGGTGAGCGGCGAACTGGCTAATGCTCCTTTGTCTGGAACCTGTTTGGGGCAAGAAAATAACGAAAACCAGGCAGTATTGCAAAGCTCTGAAGATCTTAATGAAACCAATATCTTTTATAACGCTTCCAAATCAAAGCACGCTAGAATTGCTTTAGTAACAAGATGCGTAGACGGCACTGATGCGGTCTGGCAAATCCTGACCTTAACTGACATGATTATTGGAAATACTGTTTCTGACAGCTTTGTGGTCTATACTCCAGCTGGTGACTTAGGGAATTCTTCATCTGGATTCTTTAACAATCTTTATGCTATCAAAGCCAATTTTGTTTCAGCTACCATAGCTGGAGGCTTTGATATTGCCGAGGAATATCAAACCAAAGATGAAACCATTGCAGCTGGAGACTTGGTTTCTGCTGATCCTGAAAATCCTTCCCAAATTATAAAAGCAGCTAGCCCTGATGATGCCAAGCTCTTGGGTGCTGTCTCCACTAACCCTGGCATTTTATTGGGAGATGAAACAATCGGCATTTGGAGAAAAGTGGCTTTAGCAGGCAGGATTCTAGTCAAAGTTTCCACTGAAAACGGGCCGATTGCCATTGGTGATGCCATTACTGTTTCTTCAATACCCGGAGTCGGCGCTAAAGCAATGGAACCAGGATATGTGGTTGGTAAGGCCCTGGAAGAGTTTGATCCGGCCAATGGCAAGGGCAAGATTGAAATTTGTCCAGCCCCCTCCGCTACCCAAGGGCAGTTGCTTGGCCGGGCCAAGCAACCAATTGTCTGTGGCCGGATTTCCATGTTTATAAACACCAGCTGGTTTAACGGCCAGTTAAATAATGTTGGTTTGATTGGTCCTGACCAGCAAAGCCAGACAACTATTTTAAGCGCTTTTGCTGAAACAGTCAAAGCAGCCTTGGCTGAAATGGGACTGATTATGCAGAACGGTGTTGCTTCCTTAAGAGAAGTGATTGCCGGCAAAGTAACTACCCAGACTGCTAAGATGGACAAGATGGAAATGGTGGATAATGCTACGGGCGAGCTCTACTGCACTTGGATTGAGAACGGCGAGTGGAAAAAGGTTAAGGGTTCTTGCGAGGATAGTCAAGTTGAACAAAATATTCCTCAGTCTGGCAGCTCAATTTTAACTGTGCCGATTCCCTTAGAAAGCCCTTTAGAACCTTCGGTTTCTACGGAGCCTTCGATAACTCCAAATTCAACGCCTGAAGTCGTGCCCGAATCTTCACCGGAGCCAGTATCTGAGCCAGTATCTGAGCCAGTATCTGAGCCAGTATCTGAGCCAGTTCAAGCAGAATCAGCTCCAGCTCCAGTTGAAAGCGCGCCTGTCCCAGTTGCAGAATCAGCTCCAGCTCCAGTTGAAAGCGCGCCTGTTCCAGTTGCAGAATCAGCTCCAGCTCCAGCGCCGGTTGTTGAGGCGCAACCATAACCGTGCCAACAGAATAAAATATATTTACGTAGCACTTTGTACCTAACCCAGTAGTTGCTTGGTAGTTGCTTGGCCCGGCCAAGCAACCAAATCAAGTAACCAAAATATGAGAAAGATTAAATTCGAAAAAGGAAATTTTTATCACATCTTTAACCGAGGCGTGGAAAAACGCAGTATTTTTAAGGATGATAGCGATCGTTGGCGTTTCCTACAAGGACTTTTCCTTTTTAACGATAAAAAGACAACGGCAAATCTGCTTTGGCAGATGGAGAAAAATCGAGGCAGGGTAACCTTCGGCGTTCTCAAAGAGTTTTTCGCAAAAGAAAAAAGAAACCGAGAGTCTTTGATTAGAATAATAGCTGATTGTCTGATGCCTAATCACTTTCATTTATTGATTGAAGAAATTCAGGACGGAGGCATATCCAAATTCATGCACAAACTCGGCACGGGATATGCTGAATATTTTAACAATAAATACAACAGAGTTGGTGGTTTATTTCAGGGACGTTTTAAGGCAGTGCCGGTAGAAGATGAAACATATTTGAGATACTTATTGGTGTATATAAATGTGATTAATCCGGCAAAATTAGCGGAGCCAAAATTAAAAGAAACAGGAATTAGAAACAAGGAAAAAATTATGCGATTTGTTCAGGATTATCCGTGGGGCACTCATCAAGAATATATTGGGAAGAGAGAGTCGATAATTATAGAAAAAGGACTGCTCGGTGAAATTTTTCCAAATGGTCAAAAATACCGTCAATTTGTTGAAGATGTTTTGGAAAGCAAGAAATGGGAGAAAGCCAAAGATTTATTTTTAGAAAACTAAATGGTTGCTTGGCCCGGCCAAGCAACTACTGGGTAACTAATCTAACAGAAGGAAATAATGTTGAGGCAGATAATGAAAATCGTAGCGGATATAATGTTCCCGAAGAATTGTATTGGCTGTGGCAAAGAAGGAAAATATGTTTGTGAAAATTGCAGATTATTTCTTTCCGAGACCCCTAGCATTTTTCACCAGGGAAGTTTGGAAGAAGTAATCGGTTGCTGGGAGTATGAGGGTCTGGCGAAGAAAATCATTTTTAAAATTAAATATAATGGTATATTTGACGCCATCAATGAGCTTATTGAAATAGCTTTTGAAATAAGGGAGCCATATCTTCCGGAAAACACAATTATAACTTTTGTACCTATGTTTAAGAAAAAAGAGAAAATAAGGGGATTTAACCAGGCAGAATTGATCGCTCGCAAACTTGGGAAAATAACGGGGAGGGAGGTATTGCCTTTACTGGAAAAAGTAAAAGACACTTTATCGCAGACTACATTAAATAAAGTAGAGAGGATGGTCAATGTGAAAGATTCATTTCAGGGAAAAGGAGAGAGCGGAGATTGCGACAGCGTTTTGCTAGTGGATGATGTTTGGACAAGCGGGGCGACGATGAAAGAGTGCGCCAAGGTTTTAAAAAAGTCGGGAGTAAAAAGAATTTTCGGTTTTACCCTGGCCCGGACCGTATAGAGAAATCCAAAATTTAAAAGTCAAAATGCAAAAGTTAAATTTAAAATCTAAAAGTGATACGGAAAGAATTATTGACAGAAGCAAATTTGGTTCTGTTGAATTAAAAGATAAAAGATACCCGGTATCATTGAAAAAGATTAAGGATGCGCCCACGAAGCTTTATTATAAGGGGGAGTGGGATGATATTTTTTCCGCCCAAGGCGGAGCCGCCTCTGGCGAGGAAAATTGTCTGGCAGTGGTAGGGTCGCGGCGATTGACAAGCTATGGCAGGAGGATAACCAAGCAATTGGTTACCGAGATAGCGGCTGCAGGCATAACCATAGTTTCCGGATTTATGTATGGCGGAGATGAGGCTGCTCATCAAGCTACGGTGGAGATCGGGGGCAGAACCATCGCGGTTATGCCTTGCGGTATAAATGTGATTCACCCCGAATATCAGGAAGATCTTTACAATAAAATTTTAGAAAATAAGGGATTAATTATTTCTGAATTTGAAGGAAATTTTCCACCGGCCAACTGGACTTATCCGCGGAGAAATAGAATTGTGGCCGGACTTTCAAAAGCGGTTTTAGTGGTAGAGGCCGCACTTAACTCGGGAACAATGATAACGGTAGGATTTGCCAAAAGTTTTGGCAGGAAGATATTTGCTGTGCCCGGGCCTTTGACAAGTGAAGTTTCAAGAGGAACGGCTCAATTGATAAAAGAAGGAGCCGAGGTGGTAACTGAAGCCAGCGATGTTTTAAAGTATTTTAACTTAAAAGGAGCTAAGCTCCTTTTTGGAAAGTTGGCTAAGTCAAGCAATTCAATTGGAACTGCGATTCAAGCGGATCAGCTGGAGAAAAAAATAATGGATTATTTAGAAAAAGAACCATCGGAGATAGATGTTTTAGCAAGAATGCTTTCTCTTCCGGTTTCTAAAATTAGCGCTAATTTGTCTTTAATGCAAATCAAGGGTTTTATAAAACAAGAAGGCAATAAATATTATGCCAAGTAGTGAAAATTTTTGCAATACCCGAATTTACCCGGCAATAGCAAGTTTTAATTAAAAAGTTTAAAAGAAACCATCAATTCGGCAAAGGGCGTAAAGCCCAACTGCCCGGTCGAGTTTCTATTATTAACTGATATGTTAGTTAAAGTTTCGTCAGCCGCTAATTTGGGGCTTGAAACAATCAAAGTGGACGTTGAGGTTCATTTAGCCAATCGAGGTTTGCCGGGTTTTGAGATTGTCGGTTTGCCCGATAAAGCCGTGGACGAAAGCAGAGAAAGGGTAAGGGCAGCCATTTTAAGTTCGGGCATTGAGTTTCCCCCAAAGAAAATTACCGTTAATTTGGCTCCGGCTGATATCCCTAAAGAAGGTTCTTTTTATGATTTGCCGATTGCCTTAGGAATAGTCAAGAGCGTTCTACCATTTTCTTTGCCGGAGAAATCTTTATTTTTCGGCGAACTGTCTTTGGACGGTTCTTTGCGTCATACCCGGGGAGCATTTTTACTGGCGCTTTTTGCCAAAGAGTTTGGTTTTGAACATTTATTTGTTCCAAGGGATTCGGCTAACGAAGCCGCGGTTATCAATGGAATTAAAGTTTATCCGGTGGAAAATCTTTTTGAACTTGCTTCACATTTTTTAGGCAAAAAGCTTATTAACCCCATTGTTTTTAAAAAGAGTGTAATTGATGATAGGCTTTCCTCTCCGGCTGAGTTTGATATGAGGGAAATATTAGGCCAAGAACAGGCAAAAAGAGTCATGGAAATTGCAGCTGCCGGAAGTCATAACATAATTATGACGGGCAGTCCTGGATCGGGAAAAACCATGCTGGCTCGGGCTTTGTCTGGAATTTTACCGCTTTTGAGCGAAAAAGAATCTTTGGAAGTGACAAAACTATATTCAGCGACAGGCAACATTCCGCCCGGAGGTTCCCTGGTAACCAACCGCCAATTCAGGGCGCCTCATCACACGGCCTCGCAAGTAGGGCTAATTGGCGGTGGAACTAAGCCTCAGCCAGGCGAGGTTAGCTTAGCGCACCGAGGAGTTCTTTTTTTAGACGAGTTTAACGAATTTCCTAGATCAGCTATGGAGGCTCTGCGTCAGCCCTTAGAAGACGGCTATCTGACGATATCTCGAAGCAGAGAAAGGGTGGAATATCCGGCAGATTTTATGCTAGTGGCCTCAGCCAATCCTTGTCCTTGTGGTTATTTAAACCATCCGAAGAAAAACTGTGTTTGTTCTCCCAGGCAAATCAGAAAATATCAGAAAAGGATTTCCGGACCAATCTTGGATCGAATTGATTTACATGTGGTAATCCAGCCGGTTGACGTTGAGGAATTTTCGGAAAACCAGAAAGCTTCGGAGTTTTTGGAATCATCGGAAAAAATCAGAAAGAGAGTGGCAGCAGCCCGCCGAATCCAACTCGAACGCTTTAAGCAAGAAAATGTTTATAGCAGAGGTATCAAAACTTTCTTGTGCTATACGAATGCCCAAATGAAGAACAGTCAGATTAAAAAATACTGCCAGTTGACAAAAGAAGTAGAACAACTTTTGAAGCAGGCTGGTCTGAAATTCCAGCTGTCAGCCCGGTCTTATATGAAAATGATAAAAGTTGCCAGAACCATTGCCGATTTGGCTGGAGTGAGAGATGTCGGCATTGCTCACATGGCTGAAGCTTTGCAGTACAGATCAAAAATATATGAAAACATTTAAGCTAAAGGAACTAAGCTCCTTTATAATGGGCAGAAATAAGAAAAAGGAGCTAAGCTCCTTTAGCGGAAAAGAGGAGGGATTTATGAAAAAGGAACTAAGCTCCTTTAGGGGGAGGGCGCACTTGGAAACGGGCAGGAGGGGCGAGGAGATTGCCAAAGAATATTTACAGAAAAAAGGATATAAGATAATTGAGCAAAATTATAAAACAAAATACGCAGAAATAGATTTAGTGGCAAGACAGAAAAAGCAATTGATCTTCGTGGAAGTGAGAACGAGAGTGGGAGAAGATTTTGGGACTCCAGAAGTAACAATTGACAAAAGAAAATTAAGAAAACTTTGGAGTAATGCAACGGCTTACGCGGCCAGAACCAAATGGGAAGGTTCTTGCCGGATAGATGCAGTCTGTATTGTCCTTAAAAAAGATTATTCCGTAGAGAGATTAAACCATTACGAAAATATTATTTAATATAGTTGTGCTTGGCCGGGCCAAGCACAATCGGCTAAGCACAATTCCGATAAAATTAATAATTCAATAACTTAAAATTATGAACTAGCCAGCAAAGCAAAATCAAGCTATAATAGTTAATAATGATATGTCATAAGTATAAGTAAATAATCAAAATAATTAAAAAATATGTCGGATGCATTAACTCAAACTAGGAGTTGGCAAAAACTATCCAAAACAGGAATTTTTCTTTTAGTGTTTCTGTTGCCGTTGTTCTTTTTGCCCTCTACCAGCAATGTTTTAGACTTTAATAAGCAGATTTTGTTAACTGTTTTAGTATTGGTATCTCTTTTTGCCTGGTTGTTAAAATCCCTGATTGAAGAAAAGATTTCCCTTGACTTGAGTTGGTTTAACTTACCAGCTTTTGTTTTTATCTTAATAATTGGCTTGTCAACCCTTGGATCAGCTTACCAGTATGCTAGTTTTTGGGGCTGGCCTTTAGTTATTTCCTCAAGCTTTTTAACCACTCTGGTCTTGGTCTTCTTTTACTTTTTGGTTAGTAACTTGTTTAAAAAACCGGAAGATGTTTTTGGCTTAATCTTTGTTTTAGCCATTTCAGGATTATTAGTATCTATAATTGCCTTGCCTCAGCTCTTGGGAAAGTTTCCTCTTCCTTTTGACTTTAGTAAGTCAACCTCGTTTAACACTATTGGTTCGGTTAATTCTTTAGCCATTTTTTTGGCCACAGTTCTGCCTTTGGCTGCCAGCGTTATCTTTTCTTCCAAATCAAAATTAGTTAAAGTCCTGGTTTGGCTGTTTATTGTCTTGTCTTTATTGGTCTTACTGGCTGTTAATTTCCAGACTGCCTGGCTGATATTACTGATCAGCTCTTCAGTTATTCTAATCTTCGGTATTTCCAAAAGAGAGGTCTTTAAGCTTGGCTGGCTGTTTTTGCCTATGCTGTTTTTAGCCATGGCTTTGTTTGCTTTGGTGATGAAAACCGCAGTCTTTCCTACCATTGATTTGCCGGCTGAAGTATCCCCGTCTCTAGGAACCAGTTTTAATATTGCTTGGCAAACCCTTAAAAATTTCAAGTCGCCGCTTTCCTGGCTAGTTGGATCAGGGCCGGGAACCTTTATCTATGACTATTCAAAATACAAACCCATTGAAATTAACGAGACTGCTTTTTGGGGAACCAGATTTAGCTCTGGCTCTTCAGAATTGAGCGATAGATTGGCCACGACCGGTATTTTGGGATTCCTTTCCTTTTTAGCGGTGGTATTGGTCAGCGCTTTTATCGGCTTTAAAAGCATAGTGTCTCGAGAAAGCAAAAAAGAAAGTCTTACCTGGGTAATGATGATTGGCGTCTTTGCCAGTTTTATTGGCACTATTGTCGGTTTGTTGCTTTATCCCAGCAATCTGTCTTTAATATTTATTTTCTGGTTGCTGGTAGCTTTGATATTTAGTCTGGCTGGATTTAAAACCAGAACTTTTAATTTTCAAGTTTTGACTGAACCAGCCGAAGGCGCTGTTCAAGTCAAGAAATCAAGATTGAGCACTTCCTGGATCACGGTTGGAGTTTCCTTTGCCTTTATTACCGTCTTGATTGTTTCTATGGTGGTTTTCTTTGCCCAAGGCCAGAGATTCTTTGCCGAAATCAATTACTTGAATGCTTTAGATGAAGTTCAAAGTGGTAATAATGACGCGGCCATTAATTACTTAAGTAAAGCGATTAGATTAACTAATGGCAAGCAAGATAATTACTGGAGGGATTTGTCCCAGGTTTATCTTTTTAGGATCAATGACGAGTTGGCTAAGCAAGACTTAACCCAAGAACAAATGAGTCAGAATGTGGGAGACTTGATTTCTTTATTAGTTGAAGCAGCTAAATCTTCAACTGACTCAGCTCCCAAGAACGTGGCTAACTGGACCGTCAGGGGTTATGTTTACAATAACATTATGCCCTTAATTACGAATTCAGACGAATGGGCCATCAATGCCTATCAGGAATCAATTAAGCTTGATCCGACTAATCCTTTTGCGTTTACTACCATCGGCCAGGTTTATGCTTCCAGGTCTGACTCTTTATCTCAGGATGAGGAAAAACAAGCGGAAAATCAGGCAGCGCTTGACAAAGCCAGAGAAAACTTTGAAAAAGCGCTTGAACTAAAATCAGACTATGCTCAGGCCAGGTTTCAATTAGCCATGGTTGATATCAGGGAAAACAAGATTAGCGATGCTATTATTAAGCTTGAAGAAACCAAGATATTGGCTCCCTTTGATACCGGTCTTGGCTTCCAATTAGGCTTGATTTACCAGGCTGATAATCAGATAGATAATGCCCAGGCTGAATTCGAAAGAGTGGTTGTCTTGGATTCCAACTATGCTAATGCCAGGTATTTCTTAGGATTGATTTATGATGGTAAAAAGGAAACTCAAAAAGCCATTGAGCAATTTGAAAAAATTGCCGAACTTAATCAAGACAATACTTTGATTAAGGGAATTATTGAGAACTTGAAAGCCGGCAAGCCAGCCCTTGAAGGTTTGACCGAGCTTGAACCTCCGATTCAGGAAACTCCAGAAGAACAATTAACTCCTGCGACTGAAGCAGAGACTTCGCCATCACCTAGTCCGATCGAATAATCTTAGGTAATAATTTTTGATGATCAAGCTAGAGCGTTTTCAAGGTTATATTTTAAGCCTGCTTGTTTTGCTCTTGCCAGTTTTTTGGTTGCCAGTATTTTTCGAAGCTTGGGAGTTTCCAAAGATTGGCTTGCTTTTCTTTCTCAGTCTGATTGCTTTTGGTTTTACTTTAGCTATAGAGATTTCTAAAAAAAAGTTTAAAATTCTCTGGCCTTTTGACGCTCTGGTAATTGGCTTTGCCCTGATTTTTTGCGTTTCAGCTTTGTTTTCAATTGACCGAGTAGTTAGTTTATTTGGCTTTTATGCCAGGTTTTCTGATGGTTTACTAGCTCTAATCAGCTTGGTTTTTGCCTATTTTAGTATTAGCCGCTATTCCCAAAACCAAAAGCTATTAAAGCTTTTGCTCGTTTCAGCAGCTTTAGCCTGTCTGCCTATTTTTAAGTTTTTTAATCTGGTGGCTCCTTCTTTTGAAGGATTGAGCATGTTCTTGGCTGCTTTGGTTTTTGTCAGTTTGAATCAGGAAAAAAAGATCTTTCGATTCTTTAGTTTGGCTTTTTTGTCAATCATTGTTTTAATTGATTATTATTCCAGCTGGCTGGTTTTGGTTTTTGTCAGCGCTGCCTACTTGATTTATCTGCTCATTAAAGGCCTTCAAAAGCAAGATAAACTTTTGGTTTTGAGTTTAGCCGTATTATTAACCATATCTTTGGCTGGTTTGATCTGGCCAGTGCCAAACTTCTTTAACTTGCCCAGAGAAGTAACCCTGAATCGCCAGCTTTCTTTTGAAATGGCAAAACAAGCCCTAATCTTAAAACCAATTCTAGGATCAGGACCCGGCACTTTTGCCTATACTTTTTCAAAGTTCAGGCCAGCAGTATTTAATCAAAGTTCTTTTTGGCAGATCAGATTTGACAGACCCCTTAGTCATTTGAATGAGCTGTCTGTCAACTGCGGGCTTTTGGGACTAATGGGTTTTTTAGCGATAGCAATTTTTGGTTTAAAAACTGTTTTTGGCAAGCCATTATTTTTTCCTTTTCTAGCGTCTTTTTTAAGCTTGGCAGTTTACTACCAGAATATTACTCTGGGATTTGTGTTCTGGCTCATTTTGGCTTTGATGGCTACTGAAAATTCGGTTAGCAAAGAAGTTTCTTTGGAAAAGATTTTCAAAAGCCGGACTGTAAGCATTGTTTCTCTGGGATTTGTCAGCTTACTGGCGGTGTTAATAGTTTTAATCACCTTTAGACTTTATTCTGGAGATTACTTTTATAATCAGAGTTTTAAAAGCCCGACAGAAGAAATTAAAGTAGCTTGGTTGCAAAAAGCAGTTTCAGCCAATCCTTTATTTGCCCAGTATCAAGTGATGCTGAGCCAGGCATTTTTAAATCAAACCGTGGAAGAATCAGGAACTTTAGACAGCGACAGTATTTTTCAACTAGTGGCCAAATCTGTCCAGGCAGCCAAGGCTTCAACAGAAATAGCGCCTTTTTGGGTGGTTAGCTGGGAAAGCTTGGGATCAGTTCATCAAAAAGTTTTGGGCTTAGCAGCCGGAGCTGAAGATTGGAGCCTTAATTCTTTTACCAAAGCTCTAGAGCTTGAACCCAGCAATCCTTTGTTATATTTTAAGCTTGGCAAGATATATTTTTTCCAAAACAATTATGACAAAGCCAGAGAGAGTTTTATACTAGCTCAAACTTTAAAGCCTGATTTAATTGATCCTAGGATTTACTTGGCTTTAATAACTGAAAACCAGGTAGGAGTTAAAGCAGCCATAAACTCTTTGAGCCATTTGCAAAACCTTTATCCTTTGAATCCAGACATTTCTTTTCAGTTGGGCCGGCTTTACTTTAACCAGGGTGATAGTCAAAAGGCGATTCAATATTTTCAGCAAGTTTTAAAACTAGCTCCTCAACACTTAAACGGTCTTTATTCTCTAGGTCTGGCTTTAGAGAAAGAGGGTAATAGGGCTGAAGCCTTGGTTCAGGTTAAAAAGGCCCTGGAACTCAGTCCTCAAAATCAAGTCTTATTAAAAAAGTTTGAAGAGCTGAGTAAATAAGTTCCGACCTTGACAAAATACTATGAATCTTAATATAATGATTAAACATGCAACCTAGAGGGACTTTAGGTTTTTTGTGTAGTTATAGAGCATTTAAGTTTTTTAAAATAATCCAAACTTATCTTGAAGCCTGCTCGGCTCAATTGAAGTCTTTGTAATTTTAACTCCCCAACTTCTAATGGGGATTTTTAGGTATCTTTGCAAGATTATGGAAACAAAATCTTTTTCTAAGTCCAATATTTCTTTTAAGTTGCCCTATATTTTCAATAGAATCATTTGTTTGGCAAACTACTTTAGGTTTAAGAGATTTCCAGCCGCGGCTTCACTCGCCAACCCTTAATTTAAAGGAAAAAAATCAAAGTAATTATCGGGGTATGACTTGCAATGTTCCCTTCAGCAACCTGCCTCACCTTAATTAAAAGCCATCAATGAAAACAAAATCTTTTTCTAAGTCCAATGTTTCTTTTAAGTTGCCCTATCTGGGTTCTTTGCAAAAGAACAGCTGGCAGTGGCTGATAGAAAAAGGCGTTAAAGACCTTTTAATCGAAGCTTCTCCAATCAGAGACTATACTAAAAAAGAGTTTGAACTCTGGTTTTTAAATTTCAAGCTTGACGACCCCAAATATCCAAACGATCTTGAAGCTAAGAATGACAATTCCTCTTATGAAGCTTCCTTAAGAGCCAAGATCAGGCTGGTTAATTTAAAGACCAAAGAAGTCAAAGAACAAGAAGTATTTTTAGCTGATTTTCCCATTATGACTGATAGGGGCACATTTGTTGTTAATGGAGTTGAGAGAGTTGCCATTGCCCAATTGATTCGTTCTCCCGGCGTGTTTTTCACAAGCAATCTTATTGGCGACCATCATTACTTCGGTGCCAAAATTATTCCTAACCGGGGTGCTTGGCTAGAGATTGAATCAGACGCTTCGGGTTTTATCGGGATTAAGATTGACCGCAAGAGAAAGGTAGCGGCAACCACTATCTTGAGGGCTTTTGGCATTGCCTCAGATAATTCTTTAAAAGAGCTTTTTCAGGATGTTGATAATGATCCTGATGTAAAATATATTGAAGAAACCATTAAAAAAGATTCCAGCCATAATCAGGCAGAAGCTTTAGTCGAAATTTACCAAAGAATCAGGCCTGGAGATTTGGTGACTCCAGATACAGCCAGAGAGTTAATTGAAAATATGTTCTTTAATTTTGAAAGATATGATTTGTCTAGGGTGGGCAGGTGGCGAATGAACCAGAGATTCAGGGCTTTGAAGGGAGATATTAAAAAATCAAAATCAGACGAAGACATTGATATTAAAGATCGGGTCTTAAGGCCAGAAGATATTGTTACTGTTATTCATGAAATCATTAGATTAAACAATACCCCAGGATCTTTACCTGATCCCATTGATCACCTAGGAAACAGAAGAGTCAGAACCTCAGCTGAAATTCTACAAAACAGAATGAGAGTTGGTTTATTGAGGATGGAAAGGATTATTAAAGACAGGATGTCAACTTTAGAAGAAGACGTGATGACTCCGGCTCAACTCATTAATCCCCGACCCTTGATGGCAGTCATTAAAGAATTCTTTACTTCCAGCCAGCTTTGCCAATTCATGGATAACGAAAATCCTTTAGCGGAGTTAGAGCATAAAAGAAGGTTGGCGGCGACCGGACCTGGCGGTTTAACTCGGGAAAGAGCCGGCTTAGAGGTCAGGGACGTCCAACCCTCTCACTATGGTCGGATTTGTCCGATTCAGACCCCAGAAGGCCAAAACGTGGGGCTAATTTCACACCTAGCCTGCTTTGCCAGGGTCAATCAGTTTGGTTTTCTGGAAACCCCCTACTTTAAAGTAGTTAAGAGCAAAGTGACTGACGAGATTTTTTATTTAAATGCTTATGAGGAAGAAAGATATAGTATTGCTCACGCTGGCATTCCTATTGATGAAAAAACTCGGATGATTATTCCAGCCCGGGTGGCAGCCAGGATTAAGGGCGAACCAGGCCAGATTGAAAAAGAGAAGATTGATTTTATTGACGTCTCTTCAAAGCAAGCCATTTCTGCCGCTACTGCCTCCATCCCTTTTTTACAGAATGACGATGCTAATCGGGCTTTGATGGGATCTAATATGCAGCGCCAATCAGTGCCATTGCTAATTCCTGAAGCTCCCCTGGTTTGCACCGGCGTGGAACCGGCCGTAGCCAGAGACTCGGGTCAGATTTTAATTGCCAAAGATGACGGGGTTGTCCGAGATATTGATGCCAGCCTGATTAGGATTCAAAACCAAAAGACCAGAGTGATTACAGATTATCACTTAAGAACTTTTGTCAGAACCAATCAATACACTTGTTTTCACCAAAAGCCAATTGTTAAAAAAGGCCAGAAAATAAAACAAGGAGATATTCTGACTGACGGCGCTTCAATTGACTCAGGCTGGCTGGCTTTGGGCAGAAACATTCTGGTTTCTTTCTTGCCCTGGCGGGGCTCAAACTTTGAAGACGCCATCATCATCTCAGAAAAACTGGTCAAAGACATGGCTTTTTCTTCAATTCACATTGAAGACTTTTCCTGTGATATAAGGGAAACTAAGCTTGGCCCCGAAGTAACTACTTCAGATATTCCCAATGTTAGCGAGGAGAAATTAAAGGATTTGGATTCAGAAGGAATTATTAGAATTGGCGCTGAAGTCGGACCCCATGATATTCTCGTGGGTAAGATTTCTCCCAAGGGCGAAACAGATTTAACTCCGGAAGAAAGATTATTAAGAGCCATTTTTGGTGAAAGAGCCAGGGAAATTAAAGACAGTTCGTTATTGCTTGAATATGGCAAGCGGGGAAGAGTAACTAATGTTAAGGTTTGGGAAAGAGAAAAAGGGGCTAAATTAGAGCCCGGAATTATAAAGAGAGTTAAGGTTGAAGTGGTTCAGCTTCGTAAAGTTCAGACTGGAGACAAGTTAGCTGGACGTCACGGCAATAAAGGGGTGGTTTCCTTAGTTTTACCAGAAGCAGAAATGCCATTTCTTAAAGACGGCACTCCCGTAGATATTATTCTAAATCCCTTGAGCGTGGCTTCGAGAATGAACTTAGGTCAGATTTTAGAGACTCATTTGGGCCTGGCAGCCAAAAAATTAGGATACCGAGCTGTTACTCCAGCTCTTTTGGGAGCGACTGAAAAAGATATTAAAGCTGAATTAAAAGAAGCTGGCTATCCTGAAGACGGTAAGCTTCAAGTTTATGACGGCCGGACTGGCGAACCTTTCAGAGGCCGGGCCACGGTTGGTTATATTTACATGATGCAGTTGATTCATATGGTTGAAGACAAGATCCATATGAGGTCAATCGGCCCTTATTCTCTGATTACTCAGCAGCCCTTAGGGGGTAAATCCCAGTTTGGCGGTCAGAGGTTCGGGGAAATGGAAGTCTGGGCCCTGGAAGGCTATGGATCTGCCCACATTTTACAGGAGATGCTGACCATTAAGTCTGATGATGTGCCGGGAAGAGCTGCCGCTTACGAATCAATTTTAAAGGGAGAGCCGATCAAAAATCCTAATGTGCCTGCTTCTTTTAACTTATTAGTAGCTGAATTAAAATCTTTAGGACTGGCCATAGAAGTTAAAGAAAAAACCAGAGACAGGAATTTTAGAAATTAGTTATATAAATAAAAACAATGCGAGTTGCTGATTTTGATGCCATCAGGATTAAACTAGCTTCGCCCGAGGATATTATATTATGGAGCCATGGCGAAGTTACTAAGCCTGAAACAATTAATTACCGCACTCAAAAGCCCGAAAAGGACGGTCTTTTTGATGAAAAGATTTTTGGGCCTGAAAAAGACTATGAATGTTATTGCGGCAAATATCGGGGTATTAGGCATAAGGGTATTGTTTGCGATAAGTGCGGGGTTGAAGTCACCAAATCCCAGGTCAGAAGGGAAAGAATGGGCCATATTAAGCTGGCTGCCCCTGTTTCCCATATCTGGTTTTTGAGGGGTATTCCCTCTAGGATCGGCCAGATTTTAGACTTGCCCATGTCTCATTTAGAAAAAGTCATTTATTTTAATGCCTATATTCTTACTAAAGTTGACGAGTCGGCTCAAAAGTCTATTCTTGAGCAGATCGAAAAAGAATACTCGCAAAAGTTAAAGGCCTTGAAAAATCAGGGGCATTCAGCCCAGCAAAAAGAAAAAAGCAAAAAACAAGACAAAAAAGATAATCAGGACAAGGAAGACAGGAAAGAATTAAAAGCTGCCAAAGACAGAGCTAAAGATGAACTGATGAGCCTGAAGTTCTTAAAAGTTTTGTCTGAGGTTGAATATCTTGATTTGTCTTTGAAATATGGCCAGTGTTTTGAAGCTGGTACCGGCGGAGAGGTCTTAAGAAAGATTTTCAGCGCCATTGATTTGAAAAAAAAGATTACTGAGCTTAAAAAAGAAATTGAGCAAGCCTCGCCATTAAACAAGAAAAAGCTGTTTAAAAGAATCAAACTTTTTCAGGGTATGGAAAAAGCCGGCATTCGCCCCGAGTGGATGTTTATGACTGTGTTACCAATTCTGCCCCCAGATCTCAGACCCATGGTTCAGTTGGACGGCGGTCGTTATGCTTCTTCAGATCTGAACGATCTTTACCGCAGAGTCATAAATCGCAACAATCGCTTAAAGTACTTGCTTGAAATTGGCGCTCCGGAAGTCATTGTCAGAAATGAAAAAAGAATGCTTCAGGAAGCAGTTGACGCTCTAATTGACAATGGTATGAGAAAAGGCACCATGACTCAGGCTACAACAGGAGGTCGCAGACTATTAAAGTCTCTAGCTGATATTTTAAAAGGCAAGCAAGGCAGGTTTAGACAGAACCTTTTAGGCAAAAGAGTTGATTACTCAGGCCGGTCAGTGATTGTGGTTGGTCCAGAATTATTGCTTTATCAGGTTGGTTTGCCAAAGAAAATGGCTTTGGAGCTTTTCAAGCCTTTTGTCATTAAAAAAATCCTCGACCAGGAACTAGCCTATAATGTTCGGGGCGCTTCCAGGCTGATTGAACAGGAATCAGATGATATTTGGGCTATTTTAGAACAAGTGGTGACTGGTAAGGCAGTGCTGTTAAACAGGGCGCCAACCCTGCATCGCTTGGGGATTCAGGCTTTTAAGCCCATTTTAGTTGAGGGCGAAGCCATTAGAGTTCATCCTTTAGTTTGTAAGGCTTTTAACGCTGATTTTGACGGCGACCAAATGGCCGTGCACTTGCCTTTGGCTGACGAAGCTCAGAAAGAAGCTTTAGAAATCATGCTGTCGTCTCACAATCTTCTAAAACCAGCTACGGGCTTGCCGATTGTCAGTCCGACTCAGGATATTGTTTTGGGTTGTTATTGGTTTACCAAGATTAGGCCTGGCGCTAAAGGCGAGGGCAAGATTTTTGGCTCTGCCGAAGAAGCTCTTTTAGCTCATGAATTTAATCAGATTGACATTAACGCTCAGATCAAAGTTCCTGTTAAGGAAGTGGTGGGAATTGATAAACAGGATAATGGGTTTTTTAAAACTTCAGTTGGCCGTCTTATCTTTAACGAAGCTTTGCCAGCTGACTTTCCTTTCCAGAACAAGACCATGAATTCTAAAATGATTGAAGGACTGATCAGGGAAGCGATTGAAAAATATGGCATTGATTATTCTCAACCTATTTTAGACAAGATCAAGTCAACTGGTTTTGACGGCGCCACCAGATCAGGAATTAGCTGGGGCATGGATGATTTACAGGTGCCGGTTGAAAAGCCAGCTCTGATTGAAAAAGCTGAAAAAGAAATCACGGCTTTAGAAAGCCATTTCCAGAAAGGGTTCCTGTCCAAGAAGGAAAAATACCAGCGTTCAATCGAAGTCTGGCAGAAAACCAAGTCAGAAATTGAAAAACTGGTTCCCAAGGCTCTTCCCGAAGGAGGTTCGGTATTTACAATTATTGATTCAGGATCCAGAGGGTCTTGGTCTCAGCCGGTTCAGATGGCCGGTATGAAGGGGTTGGTGATTAACCCGGTAGGCCAGATTATTGAGCTGCCAATCAAAAACTCTTACAAAGAAGGTTTTGATGTGTTGGAATACTTTTTATCAACTCATGGAGCCAGAAAAGGTACGGCCGACACAGCCTTGAGAACTTCAACAGCCGGATATTTAACCAGACGATTAGTTGACGTCGGCCACGAAGTAATTGTTTTTGAAAAAGATTGCGGCGATACCAGGGGAATTTTATACTCAAGGAAAGAAGCTGATAGTATCGGCCAGAACTTTTTAATGAAGATTGTGGGGCGAGTTGCTGTTGATACCATTACTGGTCCCGATAAAAAAATCATTGTTAAAAAAGGCCAGGCAATTACCTGGCCACTGGCCAAAGAAATTGTTGAAAAACAAGTTGAGGGGGTTTTAGCCAGATCTCCTTTAGGCTGCCGCTTAGGTCGGGGAGTTTGTCAGAAATGTTATGGCTGGAGCTTGGGATCCGGGGATTTGGTTAACATTGGCGAAGCTGTTGGAGTTATCTCAGCCCAAGCCATTGGCGAGCCAGGCACTCAGCTGACTATGAGAACCTTTCATACCGGGGGCGTGGCTTCAGCTAGCGATATTACCTTGGGTTTGCCTCGAGTTGAAGAGATTTTCGAAACCAGGGTGCCAAGCGGCAAAGCAGTCATCTCTCAAGTTAAAGGCACTGTTTTGGAAATTATTAATTCAAAGCTGATTAAAATCAAGCCAGATATCGATGCTAAAGTTAAGAAATCCAAAACTGGCAAAGCTGCCGGAGCAGTCATTGATTATGAGATTCCAGCTGGCAAAGGTATTTTGGTCAAAGCTGGAGATTCAATTATAGGCGGTCAACCTTTATGTGAGGGCAACATTGATTTGAAAGAGCTTTTCAAGGTAGCTGGCGAAATCATAACCAGAAATTATATTATCAGAGAGATCCAAAGAATTTATGCTTCCCAGGGAGTTTCGATCCATGACAAGCACTTGGAAGTGATTGTCAGACAGATGTTTTCCAAAATGAGAGTCAGGGATCCTGGCGACGGCATCTTTATTCAGGGAGAAGTGATTAGCAAGAGCAAGCTCGCAGAAGAAAACAAACGTCTTAAAGAAAAAGGTAAAAAGCAGATTGTGGTTTCTCCGGTTTTGTTGGGAATTTCTAAGGTATCTCTAGCTACCGACAGTTTCTTGTCAGCTGCTTCTTTTGTTGAAACTTCAAGAGTTTTGATCAGAGCAGCTATTGAGGGCAAAGAAGATAAACTTAAGGGCTTAAAAGAAAATGTTATCATTGGCAAGCTGATTCCAGCCGGCACGGGCTTCAAAAAATAAAACTTTTCTCATAATATATTTTTTGTTTAACACAAGAGCGGAATTGTCCATTTTCGAGACGCTCTAAAACTGCTGCGCGTTATAGCGAATTTATAGTTAGATATATCGCTTTGTGCTATAATATATAAATAGGCTAACTTTGCTTTAGTTATATCAGTAGTTATAGTGGGCAGGATTGCCCGTTTCCGAGACACCCGAAGGGTGTTCATATTATGGCCAGGAAAAAGAATAACCATCAAGTTAAAAAAGAACTCTCAAAGGACCCCGGCTTCTTACCCGGTTTACCTAAATCTATTAAAGGCTATTTGATCAGTCTAACTTTGCTTTTAATAGCGGCCATTATTTTATTTTCCTTTTTTGGACTGGCTGGTAAGGGCGGTCTGCAGATTCTCAACGGCCTAATATTCTTATTCGGCAAAGCCACTTATTTATTGCCTTTGTTTTTTGTTTTAGGCGGAGCCATTTTTTTTATTGGCAGCCATCAACCCAACCGGATTATGAAAATGACGGGTTTTGCTTTTTTGCTTTGCTTGTTGGGCTTGAGCGCTATTCTTAATTCTTTTGGCACTATTGAAAAGCTTTCTATAAGATCTAGGCCTTTGGGCGGTTTTGCGGGTTACTTTTTAAGCTTTCCGATTTTAAGATTTTTTGGGTTTTGGGTCAACTTAATTATCTTTATACTGATGATTATTTTTGGCTTTTTGGTTTTTTGGCAAATATCCAAGAAAGTCCAGCCCCAGACAGCTCAAGAGCTTTCAGAAAAAACTCCTGTTTTAAAAAAGATTTTAGAGCCCAAATTCAAGATCAGAGAAGTCCCGGGCTTGAAAGAAGACTTAAACCGGCAAGCTAAAGAGGATTCCCCGCCTAATTTAAAGACCAAGCCGATTCCAGGACTAATGACCGGCTCAGGCCTTTCAGCTTATAAGAAACCTTCGCTGGACCTATTGCAACCTGAAAAAGGGGAGCCAGTGACCGGAGACATTCGCAATAACATGGTGATTATTAAAAACACGCTTGAGAATTTTGATATTCCAGTAGAAATGGGTGAAGTTAATATCGGCCCGACCGTTACTCAATATACCCTAAAGCCATCCGAAGGCATTAAGCTGTCAAAAATTACCACCTTGAATAATGACTTGTCTCTGGCTTTAGCAACTCATCCTATCAGGATTGAAGCCCCGATTCCGGGTAAGTCTTTGGTAGGCATTGAAGTTCCTAATAGCACTAGGGCCACGGTCAGGCTGAGAAACCTTTTTGAAGACCAGGCTTTTAAGAATTCAGTTTCGCCGCTTTTGTTTTCTTTAGGAAGAGATGTGGCTGGTATTTCAACTTTTGCTGATTTATCTAGGATGCCTCACCTTTTAGTAGCCGGAGCCACGGGTACGGGCAAAACAATTTGTTTGAATAGTATTCTTTTGAGCTTGCTTTACCGCAATTCTCCAGAAACCATGAGACTGATCATGGTTGATCCCAAAAGAGTTGAATTTCCGGTTTATCAGGATATTCCTCATCTTTTGTCACCAGTCATTTATGATCCGCAAAAAACAGTTAATGCCTTAAAATGGCTGACCAAGGAAATGGAAAGAAGATTCGAGGTTTTGGCTGCTGCTAAAGCCAGAAATATTGCTTCTTATAACAAAAACATCAACCAAATGATGTCTAAGGCAAAATCTGGCCAGGATTCAAAAGGGATTTCAGAAGAAATCCTAGAAATAATGCCATACATTGTCGTTGTTATTGACGAGCTGGCAGACTTAATGGCGGCCCGGGGCAAAGAAATTGAGGCTGGAATTGTCAGATTGGCTCAGATGGCTCGAGCCGTAGGTATTCATCTGGTCGTGGCTACCCAAAGGCCTTCAGTTGAGGTTATCACCGGCTTAATTAAAGCTAATATTACTTCCAGAATTACTTTTCAGGTTGCCAGCCAGGTTGACTCTCGGACTGTTATTGATGCTGCCGGAGCCGAAAAATTATTAGGAGCCGGCGACTTATTATTCATTTCTCCGGAAATCAGCAAACCTAAAAGAATTCAAGGAGCTTATGTGACTGAAAAAGAAGTCAAAAGAGTAACTGATTTCCTAAAGTCTCAGAAAGAAGACTTCGGCTTATTAACAGAAAACTTCTTAGCTGAAGAGCTGGCTCGAGAATTGAAAGGAGCTGAAGAGACTGGCCAAGAGCTTTTTAATTCAGACGATGAAGACTCTCTTTATTTGGAAGCCAAACAAATGGTGATTAAATACAAAAAAGCTTCAGCTTCAATGCTGCAACGAAGGCTTAGGGTTGGCTATGCTAGAGCCGCCAGATTATTAGATATCTTAGAAGAAAGGGGGGTGGTTGGACCTGCCGATGGAGCTCGCCCCAGAGAAGTCTACATTAAAGAAGAACCAACTTTAGAAAACAGCGTCCCCATGCCTCAGAAGAAAGCTGAGGATGATGATGAGTGGGAAAAAGTTTAACTTAGTATCTAGTATTTTGTATATAGTATTTAGTATGGCGTTATACGCTCCGTAGGAAAGTGCTAGAGTTTTCATAGTTAATAGTCAGAATAAGCAGGATATTTTCTATGAGGTATACAAGATACTAAATACAAGATACAATATACAAAACATTTTTAGATAGATATTTGATTAGTTTTTCCTTGACTAAGTCAAGGAAAAAAAGAGGAAAAAAAGAAAAATAAAAAGGTATTTATGGCTAAGAAAAAATCAAAACCCAAGAAAATCGGAGCTGATTTACAAGAAGCGATTGATGAAATCAAGCAGCGTTTTGGAGAAGGTTCGATTATGAAGTTGCATGACATCAGAGCAGTGGATATTGATGCTATTCCGACCGGTTCAATCTCTCTTGATATGGCTTTAGGAGTTGGCGGTGTGCCTCGGGGCCGAGTTGTTGAAGTTTTTGGACCGGAATCTAGTGGGAAAACCACCTTGGCGTTACATATCTGCGCTCAAGCCCAAAAATCGGGCGGAGTAGCTGCTTTTATTGACGCTGAACATGCCCTTGATCCTGATTATGCTAAAAGGCTTGGCGTTGATGTTGGCGAGCTTTTAATATCCCAGCCTGATTCCGGAGAGCAAGCTTTGCAAATAGTTGAGACTCTGGTTAGGTCTGGCCAGGTTGATGTTATTGTTGTTGATTCTGTAGCCGCCCTAGCCCCAAAAAGCGCTATTGAGGGGGAAATGGGTGAGTTTAAGATCGGTCTTCAGGCTCGGCTGATGTCTTCCGCCTTGCAAAAGCTTTCCGGAGTCATTTCTAAATCTAAAACCACGGTTATTTTCTTAAATCAGTTAAGAATGAAGATTGGCATTATGTTTGGCAATCCCGAGACAACCCCGGGCGGCCTAGCTTTAAAGTTTTATTCTTCAGTCAGGATTGATTTAAGAAGGATTGCCCAGATTAAGTCCGGGGATAATATTATTGGTTCTCGCATCAGGGCTAAAGTGGTTAAGAATAAGGTGGCTGCTCCTTTCAAAGTGGCTGAATTTGATATTTATTACAACGAAGGCATTTCTTATATAGCTGATCTCTTGAATTTGAGTATTAAAGAAGAGGTGGTCAAGAAATCAGGCAGCTGGATTCAGTTTGAAGAGACGAGGCTTGGCCAGGGCATGGATGCTTCCAAGAATTTCCTCAAGGAAAATCCCGCTATTATTACTAAGATAAAAAAATCCCTGCTGATAAAGCAGGGGGAAAAAGACTAATTTTTTCTTTTAGCTATTTAGTTGTAAAAGGCAGTAATCCCAAATACCTGGCTCTTTTAACGGCCCTGGCAAACTTTCGCTGGTGAGTGGAGCAAATACCAGTTCTTTTTTTAGCTCTGATTTTAGCTAATCCAGAAGTAAACTTCCTCAATAGTCCAAGATCCTTGAAGTCTATTTCGTCAATACCTTTTTGGCAAAAAAAACAATCCATAAGATATAAATCTCTATTAATTACTAATTTTTGATCTACTGATTACTAATTTTTTGTAATTGGTAGAAAATTTAAAACGGGATGTCTTTGACGTCAATCTCTCCATCCTGGTCTTCTTCGATAATCGGGATTTCTTCCTGAACAGGAGCAGCCTGTTCTTTTTTATCAGGACTTGAAGTTGAGCTCGAGGCCGACCTTGGCCCCAGCTGTATTCCTTCAGCAATGATTTCAGTGCGGTATTTCTTGATTCCGGTGGCATCCTGCCAACTCCTGGTTTCAATTCGGCCCTCGATCATAACCAAGGCTCCTTTAGTCAGGTATTGCGAGGCAATCTCAGCTAATCTTCTCCACAAGACAATGCTGTGGAATTCAGCTCTTTCCTGTTTTTGACCATTGCTGGTGAAGACTCGATTGGTTACCAGCCGGAATGAGCAAACAGTTTGGCCCGTTGTCGTGGTTCTGGCCTCCGGGTCATTAGCAACCCGGCCCAGTAAAATGACTTTATTAAGATTCATCTGAGTCTTTTAAGATTTCATCTAATTTCTTTTCAATCTCACCCAATTCGACCTTTGGGGAAGATTTATTTTCTTTTGAAACAAGTAAAGGTTTTCTTGGTGTTCTGGCTGGTTTCTTGATTCTTGGCTTTTTAACCTTTAAAATCAGGTATCTGAGAATATCTTTTTCTTCTTTAAGGTTTTTTCCAGTTCGCTTAAGACTAAGGTATCAAAGTTAAAATAGGTGATTTGGAACCAGGCAAAAACCTCTTTTTTGATCGGATATCCTAGAGCAATTTTTTTAGGCAGTTGGCTTTCTGAGACAATGCCATTTTTGGACTGGATAAGATCGTTAATCTTCCTTGAAATCTCTTGGGCCTGCTCTTCGGAAATCTTGGAAGAAATGATATAGGCTAATTCGTAGTTTTGCTTCATATTACCAATGTTAGCAAGAAAAATTAAGGCTGGCAAGACCAAAAACTTGTGCTAAAATGAACTATATGATCAAGATCAATAAAAACATTTTTAGAGCTTATGATATTAGGGGGATTTATCCTCAGGATCTGAATCCCAAAGTGGCTTTTAAGGCTGCTTTGGCTTTTGTTGACCTTTATCCCAAGCTTGAAAAAATAGTTCTAGCTCATGATACCAGAAAAAGTTCTCTACCTTTGGCTAGAGCCATCAAAAATGCTTTGATTCAAGCTGGCAAAGAAGTGATTTTTTTAAACACAGCCCCTGACCCTTTATTTTACTTTTCCATTTTCCATTACAAGTTTGATGGCGGGATTATGATTTCCGGTTCTCACAATCCTAAAGAATATAATGGTTTAACTTTTCATGTCAGAAGCAAAGGCGATGTGGTTGAAAAAGATTTAGAAAAGCTTAAAAACCTGGTTTTAAAAGAAAGAAAATTCAGAATCAAGAAACAGGGCAAGATTGTTAAGCTTAATCCCCGAAAAGATTATCTCGGGTATGTTATTAAAAAGATCAGACTGAAAAAGCCTTTAAGAATCTTGATTGATTCTGGCAATGGCGCCATGGGCTATTTGCCGGAAAAAGTTTTCAAAAGACTGGGTTGCCAGGTTGAAACCATTTATGCTGATTTTGATGGCAATTTCCCCAATCACTTGCCAGATCCTTATGAAAAGAAGAACCGGGCTGATGCTGTCAAGGCAGTTCTGAAAGGCAAGTTCGATATTGGTTTTGTTTATGACGGTGACGGCGATAGGGTGGCGGTAATTGACAGCAAGGGAAGATCAGTTACCGGCGACTTTTGTTTTACAATGTTGGCTCGACAGGTTTTGGAAACTCATTCCGGGCCAATCGTCCATGATATGAGAATTTCCCAAGCGTTTTTAAATGAAATGAAAGAAAGAAAGATTAAAACTTATTTTTCAGTTTCCCACCATAGTGCGGTTATTAAAAAGATTATTAAGACCAAGGCGGTTTTCGGGGGAGAGGTAACTTTGCACTTTCTTTTTCCTAAGGATTATTATCTGGGGGACGATGCCTTATTCGCCTCTCTTAAAATAGCTGAGATTGCTTCTGGAAAGCCAAGCTTTGCTGCTTATGTTGATTCTTTGCCTCGCCAGGAGATCAGTCCGGAAATCTTTATTCCTTGCGCTGATGAAGTAAAGTTTAAGATTATTAAAAACCTGCAGCAGCTTTTGAGAAAACAAGGCTATGAGTTTATTGATATTGATGGAGCCAGGATTAACTTTAAGCATGGCTGGGCCTTATGCCGAGCTGCCAATACCACGCCGATTATAAAAGTTAGGTTTGAGGCTGATACCAAAAAACATTTAAAAGAAATTGAAAAAGAGTCTTTAGAGCTTTTTGGAAAGGCTGGTGTGCCGCTGCCCAAGTGGATTTATCGCAAACTTGGGTTAAAATAGGCATATATTGACCCGGTATTTAAAATATGTTCTAATTGAACATGTTCTTTCAATTCGACTTTTTTAAGAAAGGAGGTGATTTGTAATGAAAAAGATCAAGAGTTTTTTGCAAAGAGCTTGGGAGATATTAAGTTGCATTTTTATCATCCTGGCTTGCATCGTGGCCTTCGTCATCCTTTTGCTGGTATGTCTCGTGGTCGAGGGGATTAATTTTGTCCTCAAGCCTTTTGGCAAGAGGATTGATTTTGATCCTTTTCCCAACGATGAAGATTTTTATAGGTATGATTATTAGGCCGCAATAAAAACACCATGATAAAGAGAATCATGGTGTTTTGTATTATTTTTGAGCGTTTTCTATTATTCGTTTTTTGATAACAATCATTATATTGGAAAGATAAACGACTAATATGAATAATCTCACGATCGTGAGATTATTGAAGAATTTTAGCTTCAATATCCAGATTTTAATATTTAAATAAGGCCAGTCTTTTTCCTGACTTCTTCCATGGTTTCTTTGGCGATATTCTGGGCCTTCCTGGCTCCCTGATTCAAGACTTCTTCAAGATAAACCTGCCTAGCCAGAAGCTCTTTCCTTTTCTTCCTCAAGGGTTCTAACTCTTTAATCAAGAGCTTGGCTAGTTCAGCTTTGAATTTAGCGTAGCCCTGGCTCTTAAATTTCTTTTCAAGATCTTTAATGGTTTTATTAGAAAAAATGCTGTAAATAGTTAAAAGATTAGAAATGCCGGGCTTTTTGATTGGATCATACTTTACTCGCCTTCCCAAGTCAGTAACAGCTGACATGATTTTCTTTTTAATAAGTTCGGGTTCGTCAAAAAGGTAAAGGCAGCTTGAGGGCACTGATTTTGACATTTTCTTTTTTGGATCTGTCAAAGACATAATTTTGGCTCCTGTATTTTGCAATTTAACCTTGGGTTCGACAAAGGTTTTACCAAACCTGGAATTGAACTTGCGAGCCAAAGTTCTTGATAACTCAACGTGCTGCTGCTGGTCTTGGCCAACCGGCACCACGTCAGTTTTGTAAAGCAAAATGTCAGCTGCCATGAGAATTGGGTAGTTTAATAGGCCAGCGCCAATTTCTCCGCCAAATTGTTGTTTGGCTTGCTTGGACTTGTCTTTATACTGGGTCATTCTTAATAAATCGCCAACTGGAGTAACACAATTTAAAATCCAGGCTAACTCAGAATGTTCAGCTACTTTTGACTGGATAAAAAGAATTGATTTTTCAGGATCAATACCTGATGCCAGATAGCAGGCAGCAGCATCCAGAACATTATTTGGCAAAATCTTGGGATCATAGGGAATAGTCATGGCATGCAGATCAACAATGCAGAAAATACAATCTTCTGTTTTTTGAAGCTCTAAAAACTGCTTTATGGCTCCCAAATAATTACCGATATGAAGTTGTCCTGTTGGTTGAATGCCTGAGAAAATTTTCATGTTTTTATTATACCTCAATAACTACTGGTAGAACCATAGGTCTTCTTTGGGTTTGTTGGTAAAGGAAGTCGCCAACTTTTTTTCTTATCTCTTCTTTAACATAAATCCAGTTAACAGCTCCTCCTGATCCAGCAGTTCTGTCAATAATGTCAATGACTCTTCTGCGAGTGGCTCTCAAAAGGTCTTTTGATTCTCTTAAATATACAAAGCCTCTGGAAATAATATCGGGAGAGCCCTGAATTTTGCCGGTTTTTCTGTCAATGACCGCAATAATGACAAACATGCCGTCTCCAGATAAAGTTTGCCGATCTTTTAAAACTATTTCGCCTATGTCTCCAATCCCTAAGCCGTCTACAAAAACATAGTTGGTTGGTATTTTTTTAGCGTGTAGTTTTGGTCCAGACTGGTTTGAAAATTCCAAAACAGAACCATTGTCTAAGATAAAGATATTGTTTTTAGACATGCCGATCCCCAAAGCTAATTTAGCTGCTTCTTTGAGGATAAAGTGATTGGCATAAACGGGAAGGAAGTAATCGGGCTTGATTTGGCGCAAAATTTCTTTAATATTTTCAACATGGCAATGGCCGCTAATATGGACATCCATAATATCCGAATGAATGACATTATCGCATTGGCGGTAAAGATTGTCTTTGAGGCGCTGAATAGTTCTTTCGTTTCCCGGAATTACTGAAGAAGAAAAGATAATCGTGTCATGAGGCCTAATCTTAATGAAGCGATGATCGCCGGCAACAACCCGAGACAAGACTGCATTGCCTTCGCCCTGGGCGCCGGTGCAAACAACAATAACCTTGTTTTCCGGATATTTGTTAATGTCATTAATAGGAATCATGGTGCTTTTGTCAATCTTAATGTAGCCAAGCTCTTTGGCAATTTCAATATTTGCTTTCATGCTAAAGCCGTCAAGAGCCACCTTTTTCCCAATGGTTTTGGCATATTCGAGGATATGGCCGATTCTTTTTATCTGCGAAGAAAAAGTGCCGATGATCACTTTGCCATTAGCTTCCTTAATTAGTTTTTCTAAATTGGCATACATTTCAGCTTCAGTGGTGTGATTGGGTCTGTTATCTGTGGCTCCAAGGCTTTCTAGCATTAGAATCTTTGGTTGAGGCAAGTCAGCCAAATGCTTATAGGAAAGATCCTCTTTGCCATCAGTGCTTTTATACATTGTCCAGTCGCCAGGGTGGATAACGGTGCCAACCGGGGTTTCTAAGATCATGCCGACAGCATCCATAATAGAGTGCTCGACTTCAAAAAAACCCAACTTGAAATTACCCAGCTGGATTTTATCTCGAACTGATTTTATCAATAAAACTTTTAGCTTACCGACAGAGTTTTTTTCGTAATCTTCCAAACGCTTTCTTATTAAAGCTATGGTCAAGTTGCGGCCGATGATCAAAGGATATCCAAGCTTTTTTAAGAGAATGGGGGCAGCGCCAATATGATCTAAATGACCATGGCTGAAGATGACAGCCCTAATATTCTTTTCTTTGCCCTGGAGATAAGTTGTGTTGGGAATGATATAGTCGATTCCCGGCATATCTTCTTCCGGAAACTGGATGCCCATATCTAAAATAACAATGTCATTGCCATATTCAAAAACAGTCATATTACGGCCAACTTCTTCTTGCCCACCTAAAGGAATTATTTTAAGGGTATTTGTTCCTTGGATATTGTGTTTTTCAGCAAGATTTGTTGTTTTGCGAGCTGGCCTTTGAGAAGGGCGGCGTTTGCGAAATTTAGTTGTTGAGGTGCGAGTTGTCATTTTTCGTTATTTTTCTATTAAATTAATTATTTTATTAAAGAGATCCAAAATCAGACTTTAATGTTTATTTTTTAATCTATGTTTCACAAAACAAGAGATATGGTGCCGGGGACAGGAGTCGGTCACAG
>Ga0268276_1001107_pt1 | contig 28103 bp, 28 predicted proteins | sample saktaG_4_FD_190145 | JGI IMG/M metagenome (GOLD analysis project Ga0268276, IMG submission 190145) | Saline water microbial communities from Sakinaw Lake, British Columbia, Canada - sak_2010_1_5_45m | ecosystem: Environmental > Aquatic > Non-marine Saline and Alkaline > Saline ...
TGACCATCTACTAACGCCACGTAATAATCAAGATCAGTATTCCAGGCACCTATATCAACGTGACTGGCGTTATAGGCGTTCCCTGTGCAAGAAGCAGACGATCCTGTCGTATTCTGATTCAATGTCGGGAAGTTCGTAAGATTGGCCGCACTTCCATCAGTAGCCAATAACGTCTTCGTGCCTGATGGGAATGTTACGTTTGTCGTCGCTGTCGATGTCAACGTAAGCGCATACGCACCTACCGTTATCAACGAACTTCCCGTCACCAAAGTCAAGGTAGCAGAAGTTGTCGGTGCAGTAATCGTTACTTTATTCACTGATGTTGCAGTCGCCACGCCGATATCCGGAGTCGTGAAGGTCAATCCAGCAAGCGTCAATGCGGCAGAAGCACGATTGATTGCAACAGAAGTCGTTCCGATGTAAAACGTCTGAGCTACAGGAGCATAAACTCCACTATGATTATGCGAAGTCAAAGAGATTGTTCCAGTCGCAGCAGGAACCGTGATTGTCTGACTACCAGTTACACCAGCACCAGATTCAGGTGTCAACGTGAGAACAAATCCATTCGCACCATCGTCTGCCGTGTTAAGCCCTATCTTTCCCGGATATGCCAGAGAACCTACGGTTATATCAATAGCCGCACTTCCTGATGCTACTGTCAATCCAGCAAAGGTTGGGGAATTACCTGTTCCAAGATTCTGATTGATCGTATAGGCAGTAATGTTGCTTGCTGTTCCCGTTGTATTCTGATTCAACGTCGGGAAACTTGTAAGGCTTGCTGCGCTTCCATCGGTAGCCAATAAAGTTTTTGTTCCTGATGGAAATGTTACATTCGTTGTTGCTGTCGACGTCAAAGTAAGCGAATAAGCGCCTACAGTAATCAAAGAACTCCCCGTAACGAGCGTCAACGTGGCCGATGTTGTTGGTGACGTAATCGTTACTTTATTCACTGATGTTGCAGTTGCTACGCCTATATTCGGAGTCGTGAGGGTCAATCCGGCAAGCGTCAATGCGCCGGAAGATCGGTTAATCGCAACACCAGTCGTGCCGATATACATCGTCTGACCTACAAGAGCAAAAGCAGAGGAATGATTACCATCCAAAAGATCAGCGTTCAAATTGGAAACTACCGTCGTCGATGCAACGGTCAACGGTGCCGTTCCTGTCGCTATAAGAGACGTAAAACGATTCGCACAAAAAACACCTGTAAACGGATTGGCAGTAATGTTAATAGTGCCACCTATATGACAATTACTCGCCCCCTGACCATCTACTAACGCCACGTAATAATCAAGATCAGTATTCCAGGCACCTATATCAACGTGACTGGCGTTATAGGCTGTGCCAGTAGGAGTAAGCAACTCTTGCTCTGCACCTACAACTCCACCTTTCCATTGTTTGGCAGTAGTATCCCAAATCAATGAACCGGACTTAACATAGGTAAACGCTTGTGTCGTGACATTCGGAGAAAAGGCAACGGTCACAGTCAAATGCGTGGCGTCTGAAATCACATCGACAATTCGAGTCTGACCATTTGCCGTGATCGACATACCTGGCGTTAACTCTGTGATAAACGCCGTACCCGCACCAGTCACAGCCATGCCCGACGACGAGACCGTTCCTGTGCCTGCCGTATTAGCATTGTTGCCACCAATAACTGTGAGACCTGCACCTGCTGAACTTGCTCCGGACCCACCAACATTGACCGTAATGTTCTTATCAACAACTGCCATCTCCGTCGAGGCAATCGTTATCGTGGTTCCCTGCACCGTCAAGTTGCCGGTGATAACCAAACTTCCAGCAATCGTATCGCTCCACGCCGGAACGCCACCAGACACGGAGAGAATCTTGCCGGTAGCACCGATCGCTAACTTTGCCAGCGTATTGGTTCCACTAGCATACAGAATATCGCCAGTCGTATATGCACTCTGATTCGTTCCACCATAGATCTCAGCAACTTTCGAACCTTGCCAAGAGCCGTTCGAAATAGCACCGGCAGTCAGATTCAAATTGGCTACATACGTTGTGGCACCAACCAACTTTATACCACTGCTATCTTTCGTAATGTATGCAGAGGCAACGTTGTTGGATTCGAAGAACGCTATCTGTTCGCCATCGTAAACCGCTAATCTAGTCCGTGCCATTATTGTATCTCCTTAATGATTGCATTGTGACCCTTGGGTAACTCGTGATCGACTGCGAACTGAGCCTCTTCACGAGTTTCGTACTTGGTTGTAATCTTAGAACTCCACTTGCCCATTGAGGCGTCCCAATACACTAAAAATTTCGCGAAATGCGTCTGTATTATCCACATAAGATTATGAAGGTTATTTTACTGTCTTGTGCAATGTTATAGTTAAACATCACGGTCGTCGCCACATCTCCCGTATTTCCAACTTCTCTATAATCATTACTCGTTCCAGCTTGCTGTAAGACACCATTGATAAACACTAACAACTTGTTCGAACCAACCTTGTATGACTTTGACCCGGGAATCGTTATCGGAACAAGCGACTCGATATTGTAAGGGCACGTATAAATCTCTGAGTAGACCGTGCTGATATCCACGCCACCTTTTAGAAAACTACTCGCGGTTAAACTACCAGCGACAGTGACATCTCCACTGGTTACATCTGCCAGGACCGGACGCCCCAACCACGTAGGCAATAATTGTGTGCCAACCTTTGCGTGCAGGCGAGAACCGAACTTCCACTTGTTCGCGTTCGCATCATCACGATCATAGAATAAAAGGTTCGTGGAGCCTGCAGAGTCATCCAGTTCCAATCCACCATACACAAGACCCGGAAGGCCAGAGTTCAAAACAAGAATAGGCGCTCCAGATGCGGATGGAGTATATGAGAACGTCTGACCATATACTTTGAGATCTCCCATCACGGTCATAGCGTTGGTTGTCAATTCATCCACTTTAATTTCGGCCAAACCACTGCCAAATCTTACATAGGACGCTGGTGTGTTTCCAATAAACAACCCCTTGAGATTCAATTCAGAGAACGGAGAGTAAATTCCCAACGACACTGAATCGATGTAAGAAGTTGCTCGATTGCCTGTTGACCTGTCCCATTGATCACACTGAAACCTGATAACAATATTTTTGGGGCCAGTTCCAGCAATAACAAACGTCTTCGAATACACTCGGAAAATTCCGCTGCCATCATACGCCAACACCACATCGACCACATCGGATGTGCCATCGTTCAGTGTGAAGTAAAGCGGCGAATCTGTCATTGGCAGAGAAGCAAAGCTTATCTTACACACCGAGCCACCTTCAATTACCATTGTCTGAGACACACCCGGAGCACCAGGGTCAAAGTCTACACCAGACTCTAAACATAGAGCGTTTGCACCTTCGTATGTATGCGTGTTCTGGATAGTAGCAGAAGCATTGGATTCACACTCATCTGTCCATCCATTCATATTCACATCGAACGAACCATTGACAACGTTTTCGATGTCGGCAGCCCAAGCAGTTACATCTTTTCGCCACACATTTCTCGACGTAATGAAAGTCACAGGTGTTTCACCGCTTAAAATCTCAATGCCTTCGCCTGTCATTGACAAAGCAGGATTTTCCGGAGTGCCACCTATCCCACCAACCGAACCCCACAAGCCAGCGCGGAGACCATCAGCACTAAGAACACCGACACGAGCTACTTCCTGATATGAACTATCCTCATACTGATATACAGAGAATCGGGAGTCTTTCGACGACAACTGAACCGCACTCTTGCCGGTTTCAATTTTCTGAAACTCATCCTCTGTTAACGACCAACCACCGGCATAAACCTCGCCTTCATTCGTTACTCTGAATCCCCACTTGGGAGCCAAATTCGTTCCAAGATTACCAAGATTCAATATTCCTCTGCCGAGATCGGGGATATTCTTCCATTCACCGACTACTAGACCGTCCTCGTTCCTCTGAGAAATACCTGCTTCGTCAATGATAACGCCACCAACACCACCCGCAGAGATTACAATTCCTTCTTCAACCCTAATACGACCAGCCTCTATTTCGTGAGCACCGACATAGGTAACAACCTTGATATCAAGTAAGGGATTGCCAATTTCGGCTCCCGTGAATCTTACCTTATACACACTACGAAATGTCTCACCGGTGAGACAAACGACAAACTGGCCGGCAGGTATCGTAAACTCATCCGAAAGAGCCTTGGCCACACCATCAATCCAAATGGTAAGTATTTCCAAGGGGACATAATGATCTTCGCGCGTCCGTGCGTCGGTTTGGATCTCAATACTGTCAATACTCACCGTCAGATCATCACCAGAATTATTGGTGAAGACAAGCTTCGAACTATTAACGGCATAAGGGCTGATTACCTCGCGCACCGTAGAGGATACAAGCCCAACGACAAGATCTAACTGTCCAAATATGTCGATAGGTTGAAGGACAAGACCGCTATTCGGCGTGACGGCGACGTCCAACGTTTCCCAGTCACCGGCAGGCAGAAAATTCTGTAACAACTTCGCGTGGATAAACCGAATATCACACCGACCACCACCAAAACCAGACTTCGAAATAGATACCAGCCACTGACCGAATACATCTGTATTGGTTCGCGCAAGCACTCTATTCGAGAAATGCTCGATTACCTGAACGTATGCACCAACGGCAGCTCTACCTTGACGGTCAAACTTCGTTCCGAGTATTTCGATGTCTGTATCGGTGATGCGATAATTTGTCACAATGATTGCTCCGCAATAACAGCCACAGTATTTGATATCGTCCGTGCATAAACAGTGATGGTTCCCATAAATGCAGCGTTGTTATTCGGCGCAACACCAGGGTCAAAGCAATCAAGTGCAAAATCGAGCGCACCATCGACAGATGATACCACAACATTTGATAATTGACTATATTTGCCTTCCTCGGAAATCAAGAGTGTATTCGCCTTCGTGCGACCAGTAGGCGTATCTTGATACCATCGCAACAACATCTGGCCAGCGTCAAGTTGTTGGCACTCAAATACAACGCCAACGATTCTGACGGGCGTCGGGTATGAGTGAAGTTCGTGGAGAAGTCGTCCTCTCAGTGACGTGTTAATAGTCCAGGCACCCTCCGCAGGTGACTTGTCGATGGAACCCACTGGACAGCGAAGTCTCAACTGCGTGATACCTTGAGTCTCACTTGTCGGCCAGTTCTCGATGTAAATAATGTCATATTCGAAACCAGTTGCGTCTACGTATACACTGCCAATATTCGATGTAGGAATACCAGACAAACGATAACTCCCCCCCGCTGGTGTGTACTTGTAACCTATCCCCCCGCCTGAATCATCCATTCTAACAAGGTATGTCCTCGTACCGAAATTGGAGCCTTGAGTAGCATGGCTGCCACTAAACGTCCAGCACGATATAAATTTACTAAACAGCACAGCGTCGGTAGGAAGGAAACCACCAGCTCCGCTTACTATGCTAGCCGTGAGCGTAGTTCCAACAACCTGACTCGCTATCAATGGTCTGATCTTGATACTATAATTCCGAGAATCCGTTGTTACAAATTCACGCCTACGGTCACAGAATATAACGTGCGTGTGTTGAGCATTATCAAAATCAGCCTCGACACCCGCAACGTAAACCATTTCAAACGCAGTAGCAGGCGTATAGCCAGCTATCACCGCCGTAAATCCATACGGATTGGCTGCCACACTGAGTGACGCATCAGTTGCATCCAATGTAGCAAGCTTAACAAGGAACGGTGAACCATACGTCTGTGTCTGTGTATATTTCTGATATGAACCACTCGGCAACATTGCAGGCACACCAAGAATTCCACTAGCAATCGCGCGAACCTTTATTTGATACTTACACCCTATCAAAAGCGGTAAACGCACGCGAGATACTGGGACGTTGTTAATAACATCCGATACATCTATCTCTATACGGTCCGCAGGATTCTGTGTCACACCATCAGACATATAGCCTTGAGCAACGACCGAAAACGACGTGGCACCGCCACAGTGCATAACAAACGGGTGTTCCGACGTCGCAACAACATCTGCAAGGTTAACGGGGATACCATTCTGTGTGACGGTCAGAATAGTTTGATCATCAACTGTTGCAAGATTCGAAACGACTCTGTAAGTCGCACCACCGGGCACAGCCAAACGCCGATCAACCAGTTGGTCGTGAGAGAAATAACCCGTTGCTGAATACGCTTCATTGGAGATCGCGAACTCACTATCTTCGCTTCCATAACCTTCGATATCGTTAAAGTCCCATGCGAGATTCACCAATGCGCGATGGTCAAGTAACGCTGTCCGTGCCTCATTGGCAAGAGTAACACCACCATCCGCGACCGAAATAAGACCGTCAGGAGCTATAGCACAAACATCTTCAATACGCAAATTCAAGGGCGCAGCAGGAGGATTGATCACCGCGGGAGTTTCTTCGGTCAATACTTTGTAACCATTACCACCATTCTTCGTCCCTACACCTACACGGAATTCGGCGCCAATCGTTCCGTCTTTATTGATATCACTTGCAAGAACCGCCGTAGTGTTGCCAATGCCGAACGTAGCATTAGTCGTCCTCGTCTTATCGATATCCTTTGCGAGAACAGCAACAGAGTCACCAACACCAAATGTTGGATTCGTCGTTCGGGTTTTGTCTATATCGCTTGCAAGAACTGCCGCAGTGTTCCCGATGGCAAAGGTACTTGCAGTCGTTCCGTTCTTGGAAATCTTGCTGTTGATCAGATCAGCAAACGAAATGTTACCGATCGGTATATCATGCAACGGCAGTTCGTTCGTCACCACACCATAAGCGGAGACATTGGCAAGCTTCACGTGAAAAGTTGTTTCTGTGTCTGCAGGGACACTCGCTTGATACAGAAAGTCAACGGCATACCGATATTGGTTCGGTCCAGGCATTGACTGCAACGTTACCGGAGGATTCACATTCACAATCTCAGGATTCGATACAGACGTCAACTTTATAACGGTCACACGCGCAACGAGAACGCGATCAGATTGATCATTCTGAAATGCGTGAGCCTCTCCAATACGCAGAACATAATTACCGTATAGAACCATTCCGGCTTCTAGCGTGATCTCGTCAGACTGAGACGAAAAGGTAACACCGCATCCACTGACACGCACGGCACCGAACAGATTCTTGAAAAACAACTCAGACCTCTTGAGCAACGCCTCGGTGTTCAAGTTGAGACTAAAATCGGGAATCTGCCAAGGAAGCGGAAGAAACTCTACCTTCAATACTGATTCATCAAACACATCTGCCGTAGGTCTTAATGGAATTGGCTGTGACATAACGTACTCCTCTGATTAAACAAAATACAATGTGACCACTGACTGGGCACTATCTCCGAACGGAAGTTCATACTTAATCGTCTTTTCAAACCATTCTCGCATCTGTGCGGAAACATCCTCAAACGTAATCGTGATACCCATCGGTTGGTCCTTATACAAATGAAAACAAGCATCCGCATCCAACATTTCCACATTGGGCAATCCTATCACCGACGAACCAAGAGCCAGAATCTTTCTTTCTGCACCATAATTCACATCGATGCTCACACCTGCGTCTAAAAAATATCCGATATACTGCAGCAGTCCTGCAACCGTGAAACGCTTTGCGTGAATCTCTTCGCTATTCAGAAGGACATTGCGCTTAATCGTAGAGGTTGCTTCTGGAAAATCAGGATACACAAGTCCATTTTCAAGAAAGTGCAATTTCAGAACATCCTCTGGACATCGCCGAACATCATCAAGCCATCGTAACTTTTGAATAGCATCGGTACTTCTTTGGAGAGCATCGGCAAATAAATCAAGATACTTACGCGTATTTGCATCTATATTCATAACGAAATTCCTTGAGTCGTAAACTCAATGAGTAACGTGCCACCAGTAGCCGACACAGAGACGGTGCTCGCCACGTGCGTAAGAATCTGGTTGTCACCAACAGCTATTGCAGATGTAGGCACAACGATCGTGAAGCCGGGTTTCATAGCGCCATTCTGCCGGATAACATAAATCAAATCGTCAAGCATCAGTGAACGGCCAAAGTCGTTCAAATACTCACCGTTCGCGTCAACCGCAACAGGATTCAATCTTGCAAGAATGTCCGTCTCAACTGAATTCTCGACTTCGGTCGCCACAAGATAATCCTGCGCTACACCTACAACCGTTATCGTTACTGGCAGATATGCGGGAGCCGCGACGAAAGGCGTAAACCCCATTACCAGTTTTTCAGATACAGCAGAATCAATAGAATTCAATAAATCGTTAGACGGCACACCACCGCCGACTGGAACGACATAAATGTAAACCACTCCGCTTGTCACAGACACCTTCGCACGCGCTACCCCGGCCAAGCCCTCGACAAAACCTCGAACGTCATAAGCCGTCACAAGACGATCATATGCTCGGCGATGCAGCGGGGCGAGTAATCGAATTCGCTCGATATTTTCACGCTCTGAACCACCTGTAAACGCGGCATGATTTGCAATAGCAAAAGAATAGGGCGTCGAGTCAATACTGAATGACGTTGTCGAAAGAAGATTACCACGAACACCGCCACCGGACCGGAACGATAATGCCATCGCCATCGTCGCGGGAGGCATAGCACCGTATACACCATCGCCGAAAACAATCTTGGTCTTGGTATCTCCGAAAGGTTCAACAACATAAACGGTATCCTCTGCACCAGCAACTACTAAACCGTCAACCTCTTCCCATTCTACACTGTCAATCACAACCTTCACCGTGCCGTCAATTACTTTCGCCTTGTTGAGAACGATTTCCTGAAATTTCTTTCCCGTTCCGGTCTCAGATTGAGAGACAAGCTGTCCCTCTTCGAAGATCTGAGCAACATCCGTAGTGTTGGAAGGGATTGTGAAGCCAACCTTATTCTGCAAATACACCTTCTCACCGTCTTCACCATCACAAGACAATGTGATTGCATTGGCCGCGACACTGCGCGAAGTGCCCAAGGTCGTGAAGGTCATATTGACGTTTCCCGTCGACGCGACCAATCCACTCACCGGATAGCCAAGCACTCTGGCTCGGCCCTCTACGTTCTGTCTCTCAATCGCTGTCAGTAAATTAAATTCCCGCGCCCATCGGTTGGCAAGCCACATCAATCGATCAAGGCCGTGAAGAAACAAGTCAAGCGTGAATCGTGCAAGATCATTCGGATTGTCAAACTCCCAGTTCGGAAAGTATGACGATGCGAGTGCCCGGCACGACGCGACCAACGAATCGTAATTCAGGTCGGTTATATTAAACTGGAATTTGGTTGCCATACCAGACTGTCCTTCTGTCCTTTGTGGACGTAATAAATGTTCGCCTTTACTTCCTGTTCATTGTCCCCACGCTCGAAAACCACATCCTGCAATATCGCATCAGGAATGTATCTGGCCATCTGTTCAGTGAGAGCAACGACAAACAGCGTGCGCTCAGGCGACACATCATCATTCAACAATTCTTGTTCAAAACTAAAAGCATTGTAACCATAGTTATTATCATGCAACCTGGATTTCGGTTTACAGTTTAACAACATTCGTAGTTGCGACTTCACGCCGTTATCAAAGGTCGCAACACCAGAACTGCTTATCGAAAACGGATATGCGAGAATCATTTTATTTTCCCTGATACACTTGATGGAAGTTTTGCAACGATCGTAGACTGTAATCCTGTGCCACCATCTTGCGGAATAGATGAGCCACCCTTAATCGCCGAGATGACACTGTTCACATCGGTCGTAACAACCGTCTCTCCATTTGAAACAATCTCTTCAATGATCGCCTGACAAATAGCCGTAATCAAACCCTTCGTCTGGCCCTTGATTTCCTGAATCTTGTCAGATGGAATATCTGCGGCTTCCAAAGTCGGCTTCATCACATTCGTGTAGAACGTATTCATTGCATCATCAATCGCTCGTGTCGCACTAAGTGCCATTGTCTACCTATTGGATACGAAACTCTTTTTACCTGACACACCTTGATTCCCCTCGGTTACTACCGAAGGCATTATCGGGGCAGGGACACTCATATTACCCATAACAAACGCAGACGCATTATTGAGAATCCAATCCAATGTCGGCTGCAGAACCACATACTCATCGTTGATCTTGACCCCTTTATCTGTCATTGAAATCGTATTGCCGAAAGCGTCCGCGGTCAACATCTTATCCTTCGTCCACTCCTGCTTGTGTTTCAATACTTTATCTTCAAAGACAACTTTTTCACTGCCATTTGTCCGATCGAATTGAAAAACACTGCCGTCAGCGTGAAGAATCTTCAAACTGTTTGCACCAGGCGTATCATCAATGATAATTTTCCAATTCTCTGTGAACGACATTCGCACATAAGGAAATCCCGTCAACGCTTCTTCTGGGAGTTGTCCTTCGATAAACGTAAATCCATCCCACACTAAATAAGCATTGCGGTCCCGTTCATCCGGAGTTGACTGGCCTACAATCCATACTCGAAGCGTGTCGCCGTATTTCTCTATCCATTCTTTCGAAGGCATCTCGAATGAACCAAAGCGCATCTTGGGCATTGCCCACCGAAGCTCACCATGAAAAATTACACGGAGCCATCCGATCTTGTTGACGTCAGGTTCATAATTGGGAGATATTCGGGCAAGTGTCATAGGGTTGTTGGAGATGTCTTGGGATTCGTTTTAATCCGTCCTGTTTAACTTTATGAACAACTATTAACTATGTATAGTATAATGAATGGTAAGCAAACAAGAAAGTCTTTTTTGAACTATTGTGTAAACTTTATTGTCTGTGTGTATTTTGTTCCGTCAATTACGTGTGTCACCGTATCCGCAAACCATTTGACCTTTTCGCTGCTCGAGTACTTACCACCAAGATTGTGAATCTTGTATACCTTTCGTGGACGAATATACGGGTTTCCCTCCGGTATCTGAACGTGCATCGTGATACCGGCAGAATTCCGCTTCTTCTGCGAATGTTTGATACGATTCTTGATCGCTTCGATGGTGTCCGCGGCCTTCTTCAACTGTTCCGGCGTTACCTTCACATCGGACTTAGGCTTTGTATCCGATGTTGGCTTTTGGATGATCTTGAATTTCACATACTTTTTAACCTGTTCCCAACCAACATCTCCAGCAAGGAATGAGATTGTCCCCCATTTGATGGTTCCAGCTTTCTCATCTTTCGCTATCGCATCGTTGTCAATCTCGAAAGAATCATAGAACTCTTCCTGAGTGATCGTGACACTGGGCACAGCCATAGCTCCTAGAATCTCGTTCACAGCCTTATCTTCAAAAGCTGAGGCCGGCACTTCAATCATTGCAGGTTCTGCGAAATCAGGGTTGTCCTCAATACGAGCAGACGCTATCGTCATCTCCCCTGTCGCAACAGTAGGATCTTGAATAACTACGATATCGGACCCATACATCGGATACACGAACTCAATGTCCGAGACATCCTTCATCCGGTCGGCTTCAGGAACGAAATAAAGAACAGGAGAGTGACTCATCAGGTCCATATACACGAGACAGTCATACCCCTTGAACGAATTCTCTTTTTCCTTGTTGTCACCGTGAGCCAGTCTCTTCAACAACTTCCAATCACTCTCTCCGGCCTGCTGCACGATCGACACCTGCTTGCCATCCAACACCTCAGTTTCAAATTCCTGCGGAAGATCTATCCTGGCAACGACAAAATCATCACGATATGGTTTTACAAGTTTCTTGATCATATCCTTCATCGTAAGATTCTTGTCACCAGAGCGAGGCCACGTGATTGCTTTCGGGGGCTTATTGCGGGTCATCAACCACGCGGGATCATACATCGTCACCGACAATCTTGGATGCCCACTCTCCGGATAATCAGGTTCCAACTTGGCGATATATCCAACAAACATTTCTTGGTCTTGATTCAAGATCTTTGAACCATCGATATATCCAAACCACGCCTTCACCTTCATCCCTTCAACCAACGTATCGATGAATCTCAAGACACTCGACTCTTCCGTGCTGATCAGCGAGAAGGTCAACCTGTCCAGCAACTCTGCGGTTTCTTCCAACGCAATACGCTTGTCAACATTGTCAGTAATATCCACCCATTCGCCTTTGCTTTCAGCCTCGGGACGGTTGTCCGGGATATATACTTCTATGCGGAACCAAGCCCTTCGAGAACTCATTTGTCCTGCGCCTTTCGAATCAATGTCATTGGATTTTCAGACGGCACCCATACAACGTCGTCAACTTTCCAATCACCGGCCGCACGTATCGGATTCACATCTGCAATGATAAACCAGAACTTACTTTCTCCCCAAAGACGAAGAGCAAGCCTTTCGAGAGGATGATTCTCGTCTATCGTATGGGCATCTTCATAGGTGAGCGTGTAGCTTACCAACCTCTTCGACTCGACAATATCACGAACACCAGGGTAACTACTATCACCGTCGTTCACAGTCTGAAAGTTTTTCTGAATCATTTCATCGTTCCCATACTACTTGCCCCACCCTCGAATGCATGTTGGGCAGAGCCGAACCTCGACAAGAGCACTCTCTGGGCAGTTTCGATATCATTCAAAATACCATCCTCCATGACAATGAGCTTGAGAGTCGTGAAGAACCTCTGCGGAGTCAACGTCTTATCGAACAACGTCTCGCGGATCGGTGCACTCGCCAACTTGCATTTGGCCCACTTCAACCCATACACGAAGTAACAATTCGGCGGTTCGGAAAACTTGCGCTTTTTCTTGTTCCCGAGTATATCAGACATATCGACTGCAGGCAGCATAAAACTTTCGAGAATCGCAATCATATCGCGCACACCGTATAACCTCGCAGATTCAAACTGGCCCTGTGAACCGGGTGTCGAATCGCCAATGAGATCAAACTCCATGGTCCGTTCACCATTGCGCTCATACTGAATAATGGGTCTGTCCCAACCAGCCGGTGACAGGATACCATAATGCACGGGCTTATCCGTCTTGATTACACTGGGATTGAACTGGAACTTATAAAACAATCCTTGCGTTACATTCGCAAGCATCCCTCGAATCGATCGGTCTATCATCGTCGTTTTTTCTCTTCAAGTTTTCTGGGTAACAATTCTACCAGCTTTTCAGTAAGTTTATCGGCAAACTCTTCCGGATTATTCGCGACAATCGTAATGTTGCCAAAATGGAAATTACCACCCTCCCCGCGCATCGCATACTTTGCAAAATTGTGAGCCATGCCAGACAGTTGTTCTTTCGTCTTCCCCGCGATATTGACATCGGGGCCAAGTTTTCTAGACCCAGGTGTATAGGACGGTTTTTCGATAGGTGCTTCAAACAACCCTCTGTGTCCATCAAGAGCAGAACCACCTGAGAAACTTTTCACCAACTGCGTTAATGCTCCCTTGCCTTCTTCGTCCTGAGTCCCAGGGGCCACAAACATTCCAGCCAAATTAGAGACATTCGTTTGCGTCCATTGACCAGTCGACGCGAACTTTATCCACGCCATCGGATTAAGCATAGATACAAGGTTGTTAACGAGTAGATCAACCTTTTCCGCAAGCCACCGAAACAAGTCGAGAAACGTATAGCGCAACGAATAAAGAGCGACAACTAAGCCTGTAATCGCAGCAATAAATAACACAATCGGATTGGCCGCTACCGCAGCATTATACAGCCACTGAGCCGCCGTAGCTGCTTTTGTCGCGACCGAGATGGTCATCCACGCACCGGCGATAACACCAATGAGCCTTCCATATGTTTCCATATCGCTCGACTTGCTGGAGAACATTTCGGAAAGATTTCCAAATTCACCGACCATTGGTCTTAAAATATTCCACGCCACATCAAGCGCGGCAGTGAAACCTTTCCAAGCACCACCGACGAACGCACCTATTCTGATGCTTGCAATCTCAAGAAAAACCAGAAGGGGAATAAGATGGTTCTTCATCTGATTCATAGACTGTTCTCGGCTATCAGAGACCAAGCCTGTCCATCGTAATACGTTCGTGAGCCATCCCGACACCGACGCACCGAGACGGTCAACCATCCTGCCACCAAAATCGGCAATCGCATCAAGAGCCGGTTTATTCTTTGTGAATTGAATCTGTAACGATTCCCAATAATTTCCGATCTTCTTCAACGTACTCACCATCGGTCTCTCAAGCGATTCGCCTATAATAACTTTGAGATTGTTCAACCTATTGGCAACGTTCACAATTTGACCATCAAGCGTGTTGAACTGGATCTCTGCCATCCTCGCCGTTGTGCCTTTGGCTCCTTCTTCTGTAAGTTGCGTAGACAACTCTCGCATCTTCTTCGTATCTTTCGTCAATCGCATCATCAAACCGGCAGAATAACCACCAACCAACCGACTCAATTCACCATAAGTCATTTTGCCCATCGTATCCAACACATTAAACACGCCACGCTTGGAGATGTCAACATCAGCCGTAGTAAGACCTACACCCGCAAGAAGCTTTTTCTGATGTTCTGTTCCCATCGCCAACTGCTGGAACATCATCCTTAAACGGGTGCCGCCTTCGCTCCCCTTGTAATACAAATCTGTATTACCCATCAATGCCAACATCTCACTGAAAGAAACATTGGCACCAGCCGCTTCTGTGCCCGTTACCTTGAGCATTTCCGACAACCGTTGGGCTGTCATACTAGTAACGTTTGTTGCTTTTGCCATTTGATCGAAAAGAATAGTCGAATCCGTGAGAGGCCGACCCAACTTGGACAATAGCGCAAGCATATCAAGCCCGGATTCCTTGACGCTGTATTGCGTGGCCGTTGCATAGTCCATAACAGACTTCGTCAACCCGCCAAGTTGTTCGGAAGCAATAGGAATAGTTGTCGAAAGGTCATACGACGCATCGGAGATCTCCTTCATCGAAAACCGACCTGAGTTCGACATCGAACGCATACCATTCTCTAACATCTTCATTTCACTATTGGAGTAACCCGCTGCGGCCTGCATATTGGCGAGACTATACGTTAGTTCACGTGTGGTAGCGATTATATCATCGAATCCACGCTTAACTGCATAGACACCGCCAAGAACGCTAACGTAAGGAAATAGACGAATGATACCTGCTCTGAAATCCACGATATTCGGAGTCGCCCTATTCAAATCGTTGGTGAACGAATGAATACCCGCACCGGATTTCCGTGCGCCATGATCAGCTTTGTCAAAATCTGTCGCCAGATGGTCCACGGCAGTGCCAGTTTTCTTGGCACCGCCAGCGAACTCCTGAGACATCTTCATCAAACGATCTATTGAGGATGTAATCTTGTTCGCATTGACAGAAGCGTTATCTGCGATACGAACCGCTAACCCGAGATTGAGACCGTCAAACATACTTCACTCCTATCCACTGTATCCGGCAGCTCGAGCTGTAAACTCCAACAACTGTTTCTTATACTCAGTGTCGTTCTCAACGTCGAGCTTAATGCGTTCAAACAACTTTATTCGCTCTGCGCGAGTTAACGAAATGATCTCCTTACGCGTAAACCCTGTATGCGTGGCAATCAAATACTCTTGCTCATCAGAACCGTATTCATAATCGTCCTGAAAGAGCAGAGCCGCTAACTCACTAAGGGGAAAAAAGATGAAGCACTCACCGGAGCTTTGTAAGGGACTTGGCACTCACCGCAAACAACCTCGGGGTTCAAATCAATCTGTGGCAGATTATTCAGCGCGTCACGGATAAGCATCCGATCATTCGCCCACAATCCACCTTTATCAGCAAAGAACAAGTTGCCGGCTTTATGCGCTTCGAAATAATTCTGAGGCATGACGAATCCGTCTTTACTGCACTCCACTCTCTCAAGCCTGTCATTCACAAGCTTAACCTGAAAGTCAGTGATTCTTGACATACTGAAAGAACCCTGATTGCGGAGCTGGTCGCCAATCGTCGGCAACCCAAATTCAAATACATCAAATACTTTATCTTCCCAACCAAGCTCGGTCTGCCCTGCTTTGCTGGAATCCAACACACGCTGCCAACCCGTTTCGAGTTTCACTTTCAACGTCTTGATCACTTCTGTACTCCGAGAAACCGGAAGCGTTGAGAGATCGATGTCAACGATATTGATACCCGCATCGCCACGGCATCGTGGACAATGCGTCTTCTGTTTTTTGAGAATCGAGCCGAACGTCAAAATATGTCCGGCGACAAGAATAAGGCCAGCGTCGGGGAGCGGTATTTGGTTTACAACGTCAGGTATATTCTTGCCACCGGATTCTTCAAAATCAAAACTCACACTCTGGTTGCCAAGCGTCTTGAGCAATCCAGACAACACGCTTGCAGTCCAGGACGCAGGACGTTCACTCCGGAGCGTGTCATTGTGAATAATACGCTCAAGGAAACCACCGATTCGATTCAGCTCAAACGACCGAATTGTCTCACCTTGATATTCAAAACCTATGGGTAACTCATTCTTTAACGACATAACAATCCTCTCTACATTTGTGATTAAAAAGTCCACCGGCCAGCTCACCGAGCATAGCCTCACCAACCACACTCTGGCCGGTAGACATTTGAGTTATACCTCTTCCCAACCTTCGACTTGGGCAACAGCCTTTTGGTCTGATTTCGCAGAATCACCTTTGCCGTTCGTATCGAAGTCAGTCAGACTGTACTCATTGAAGAGACAGCCTGTAAACATGATCTTCATAATCTGAACGCCATTGCGCTTCTGAGTCATTACACCGTTGAGCTTCTTGCCTTTGACCGCTTCACTGAAGAATTTCGCGAACGCTTTGTCATTAGCAGAGCCGTCTCGAGTACGGACGAGAGTGATCGGACCGTGCTCGACAATTCCATCGCTGAAACTGAGCTGAACGTTCGTGCCACCATCAACCGTCGTCATAAGACCGGTTTTCTTTGAAAGCCCCTGCAGCTTGTGGAAAGCAGGGGAAGTGAGGCCGGGTAACTCCATCAACCAGCCGTTTACGGGATACAAATCATTCTGTCCCATCGTAATCTACTCCTTAGCTAAAAATGTTAATCATCGTGAAATGTTGCACCGGTGCAACATTATTTCTCTGTCACCTTGATATCGTCACGTGTCTGGTAAATGTTGATCGTGCCACCTTCAACACATTCCACAGGATGGAACGTGAAGTCGGCCTGCAGTTGACCATTATCTTCCATGTCAGCCGTGTTGTTTTCATCATCACATTTGACCTGAACGTTGTTGGCATAGCCACCCCGTCTGCGGAAAGCACCATTCTTCCAACAATCTTGAGCGAAAAACGTCAACGTATCAGTTACGCGACTGCGGGTATCATCATTGTTCGCCTCTTGTTCAACCCACAGGAAGCTTGCTCGGAACGTTGTCTTGAACCAGTTGGTCATTCGACGAACGTGAACCGAATAATGCTTCCGAAGCGTGGAAAACGTACGCGATGTCCGAACAATGAAACCTGCACCGGGAATGAACTGAATGGGATTGAATCCACCATCACGAATTGTAGCGACATCACTGTCACTGTAAGACGGGAATTCAAGCTCATACACATCCCGTAATGCAGTTGCCTCGCCTGCAGGGGCAATCCAAGGATAACCACCGCGTTCGATACATTTACGAATGTAGCCTGCACCAAGAGCGTGTCCAAGCATCGGCACCTGAATCACACCGCCAAATTCGCTATCGACTGTGCCCCAACCTCGGAACCCAGTGATGAACGACTTGGCTTTCAGCAACGGCTCATACGTTGAAATCAATGTCGCCTGCACCATCGCCTGGGGAGATTGAATCGCACCAACGATGTCATTCCGGCCCTCAGCGTAGGTCTGCAAACTCTGTGCAGAAGCCAATGCGTGAAGATCGCAATTCATCAGGGTTGTGATTCCAAGACCGTCGAACAATGAATATGCTGCGACATAATTGCTATCTGTGATCGATGCAACACCTTCTACACCCGTCGCTAATGCGGCAGAAGCTGCAACATCTGGAACCGCGATACCTGCAGAGGCCAAAGCCACCTTCACATAGAACGACTTGCGGTTGATCGTGTCGACAACCGTATTGCTGTCAAGGTATTCGTGGATCTCTTTTATAACCGGAGCTGCATCACGAACGCTCTTGTATGACACATACACATCACGCTTGTCGGCGTCTGCGAGAGATGCTTTGATTTCCACATACGTGTTATTCCCGTCGAGGCCAGGGCTATCGTAGCCCAAAACACCAGACTTGAATATCCATGCCGGTGTAGTCGAAGCTGTGTTGAATGTCTTTGTCGCCGTCACTGCATCAGAAGCCACGACGCGTGTTCCAAGAATCTTTGCGCCGAACTCTTCACAGTTGCGGAACAACCCTCGGCGAATGTAGCCACCAAGGAAAGACGATGAATACTCTCCGAACACTTTCTTGTCCTCGTTCACGTTGTAAACGGGATACGCTACACCAACAGGACCACGTCGGGACTTAAACGCAGCACCCATAGTGAAGATATCGCTCGGCACGACACGGATAGCATCTGCACTATCACGTTCATTTACGCTAATGCCTACGTTGTTGCTCATAACTACCTCCTATGAATTGATCAGTTGCAAAACACCGGCTTTTATCAAATCCTTACAATGCAGGCTCTGATAAACAGCCTCACTCGTCGGTCTGGTTTCGTGGGGCTCAACGATAAACATTTCACCTACACCATAACTAATGACAACAGGTGTGGATTTCTCATTCTTCAACGACACAACGACCGGAATGACCTCGGGCGTCGGGGATAAAAACTCTGTCTTCATAAATCGACTTTCCTTCATAAAACTACTCCTTTAGTCTGACTGTGATCAAATTCGAATCGGGTATTGCAGCTCCAACCTCATTGAGCGTTGGGTCAGGTGTAGCCGTTATAGTTGCGGGTTCATCAATCACCATATCTGTCACCAACGGTTTCGGCGTCGTCGCAATTGCATTGAATAACGAGAACGTGGTTTCATAAGTGATAATCCATTCGAACGTTCCTTCACTGATCGTCGGAATGTCCGTCGTCGTCAAAATCGTTATGCTTACTCGATCATTGCCAACCTGTAACCATCGATCACCATTCTTATCCTTGAAGACTCCAAGTGCCGCTTGAAATAATGCCGTGACATCATCAAAACGGTCAGTCACCAATGATACCTGAAACATCATCTTCTCGCGCTCCGGAGGCGCAACATACTTCACACCCGGGACAGACACTTCATCGACAACAACCGATACAAACTCTTTCGTTGGCTCCGTGAAGACAGTCCCTTCCGGAACAGGCGCAAACGGCTGAATAACAATCATCGGATAGACAGGCGCATCCTTCAACTTCGGTTGCTTGTTGAAGAACCGCACAGGGACATAAGCGCTACGAATACTGATAGTGTTCACGTGCTTGTCCTGAAATGTCTTATACAGTGTCTTGATGTCCGTGATCATTTTCCAAATACCTCAACTCTTACTTCTGCTGTGATACGATTCAATACTGTCTGCAACTCTTTCTTCAATTCCTGTAGGGTCAGTCGATAAGCAGCTCTTGGATGTTCCGTTCCGTATTCGTGAATCAAAGCTAAGAGAGCCATATCAATTCCACCGCGATGTCTTTTACCACCTTTGATACCAATAAATCTTTCACCTGGTTGCTGTGTCTTGTAAATCTTGATGTTCGAAAGCATTTCGCCAGTGGCTATCAGTATCCGGGTATCTAGGCCACGTTTCTCTTTCCACGCTCGATACCACTCATTCAATGGTGCTAACGGTAGATCTTGTCGCTCAATGTGCTGCACCAGTGAATCGAAGTATTGTTGAGCTATTCCTTGTGCTACTCGTTCCGTCAGAAGCCGTGTGAATGTTTCTAGCTTGTGGAAGTGTTGAACAACCGTTTTCCAGTCACCTTCCAACTCCACGTCGACACTAGCCATTCAAGGGTTTCCGCTTCTTACATCCAAGAACAGTGACAACCGATGAACCAAGAATCGCAGGTATCGGCGTAATTGACGAGATCTCATATTCAACACTCTGATGAATAATTGCACCTGTTTCCCGATGGATTACCAGAGACAGGTCGTCAAGTTGTTTCGTCGCTATCTGTGCAATCAAATCTACTTCCTCAACCACGCCATACTTCGACTTCGTCTTTGCATCCGGATTCACAACCGTCGCCGCATACAGGGGCGTGTCTACATTGACCGGAGTTGTTACAATCCCGAAATCCGTATCTTTTACACTCGTAGGACCAAGAGCGCGATACGTGATCGTCAACTCTAAGTCGTTTTGCAGAAAGTCGGCGAACTCTGCCTTCATATCTGAAAGATCAGTCGAATCCACTAGGCGACTCCTACATAGGGCACGTTTGTATCTTCCTCAAACTTGGTTATCAGGGATTCACCCTCTGCCTTGTATTCGGCTGTCTTCTGTTTCACTGACAACCCTTGAAGATCGATGTCCATTTTCGCAAGCAGAACAGGCGTGATGTTTATCAAAGCCGTTCCCATCGCGTAATTCAACACCGACCGGGCATCCGTCACACCTATCTCGGATTCTGTTCGATATCCCCAACCGACAACCGTCAGCGTGCCATTCACCATTTCGGCAAACTCTATTCGATTGAGTTCGACATCAACCAGCCATTCACCAAACGTAGCCCGTTCCTTGGAATCAGGATATTCCACAAGCGGGTCCGGATGCAACACATCTAGAACCGTATCGTTCATATCACCGGTATAAACCTCGAAAGATTTCCCGGGTATCAGTTTCCGCGTGCCAATCCAAACACCATTCACCTTCAACACACCTGCAGGAACCGCAACAAATTGAGCAGGAGTCGAGACTTCAACGGTTTTCGTAACCCGCAACGGCTTTCGCTCGGCCAGTTTCGCCAGCCCTTCGGAAATATATCCGGAAAGCGTAGTATCGCCAGCCGTGCTCGCGTAATACTTCGATATGTTTCTTGTCCCTAATTCTGTTTTTAACTGTGCAAGCAAGCTCATCGTTACCTCACTGGTCCAAAGAATTCACTGAACATCTCAAGCATCTTGAGAACAACGTCGTCTTTGATTGTAACCTTGATCTGCTCTGCCATCGCATACGTCTCTGCATTGGCCGTCATATATCTGGCCACCATATCGGCAAAATGTTCTTTCGGGTTCCGCGCTGCATACATCCGGAGATACACGCCAAAAGGCTTCGAAGGGCGCCAATTCTTAGGCTCAAACATATTGCCCTCTCCAATCCTCTTCCACGCTAAATTCGCGAACTTCTCAAAGAAAGCCGGATTGCTATAATGCAAGGAATGTCCGACTTCATGTGCTAAAGAATATCTGAACTGTTCATCGGGTATCGCTTCACTGGGAAACGTAATCGTTCTTGACTCTAACGTGTAACCGGCAATCCCTGCCTTCGTGCCAAGATCTCCAATTTCAATAGCTGCCAACTTCATATTGTCCATCATCAACTTGAACGGCATAGCATCCATCGTATCGGCTATCGCATTTAACTCGTTCATAGTAAAGCTGGCGTCTACTTCCACACCGTAAATGTCGCGAACATAGTCAATCGCGTCGAAGTTATTTGCAAATGCACCTATGCGCTCGGCATTGATATACGGTTCAACATCAGCGGTCTGTTCCGTCTGCTGGATGAAACGCCGAATTCCACGATCGTCCATAGGCGTAAGTTTCTGTTGGCCTGTCTCATACGACAAATAGCACCCGCAGTTGATAACGTTATGAGAGCTGGCGTTCGGGTCGTGAGGCCGGGCCATCGGCTCACCGTCAACACTGAACATTTCCGCAAACTTCAAAGTCTGACCGGAAACCGAAGCGTGAGTCTTGCGCTTGTTGGAACGCTCCATCTGCCACCAGGTCTTGACCATTTCTACTTCATACTTGTCTCGATACTCGCGTGCGAATTCATACTCACCGAAGTTCGCGGCACTCGCTATCTCGGTTGTCGCAATTACATTTGCATTTGATTTTGAACCAAGGACATCTCGAACACGTTGGACCATCGAAGCCTTATCGCCACCAAGCTGATAGCCTGTGGAGAGCGTTTCCTGCAGCCGCTTCTTGAGATTCTCCGTGATGTTCGTCGACGTGATCTTAAAGTCTTTACCGAACAGATAGTCTTGAGCTTTGCGATTGAAGTCTTGAAAGCGAAGATCAAAATTGACACCCATATTGAGCTTAAACGGCTGACGGCCTTTTTCTGTCTCGGGAATCACAACCTTATCAGGGATGCCTGCCTGATTCTTTGTGGCATAATCAAATACCGCTTTGTTGGTCGTCATTTCTTTGCTCTTGGTCCTAAACGTCTGATACAGCTTGTTCGTCTCGGAGTTCATCGTGTTATACATCTCGGAGACACCGGCCTGCAGCACATCCTTCTTTCCTTGTGAAACAACCATTCCTAACGCCATTAAAAAAGGCAAGCTCTTCGTGACCTTCGCACCAAATTTTTCTGCTACTTCGTGGTCAATATCCGGGCTTGCCTTCATTGGAAATTCACTGATCTGCGCAACCTGTGTGCTTAACGCATGGTACACCTCATCGGGATCTTCGACTTCGTCAATATCTGTAATGTCATCGCTCAGTTTGCCATACAGTTCGTTTAACGTGCCTTCAAGTTCGTCGATGTCACCGCTATAATCATAAGAGTTGTGCATCAGCGTGAACAGCTCTCATGTGCGCGTTTAGTTTCCGCTGACTGGTAAACTCTTCATCAGGACACTTATCACACTTGAACAGTGTAACGCCAGCAGCCGGAACAAATGCTGACAACGCTCCAGCGAGTTCAATTTCTGCAAGACGCGCATCTGTCTGGGCGTCAGCGATTCCTTCCGGAGCCACAACAGCCAGTTCAACTTTCTCGGCGACAAGCTCCGGAACGGTGGCCGTAAGACCACCATCAATTCGAGGGTTGTCATCAACTCCTGCAGGTGCTCCTTCACTGTCGATCGATACATTTGGCTCCATGCGAACACTGACCGCTACTAGAAATGCTTTCGCCTTCTCCAGTTCAAGACATACCCAACCATCATTTTCATTGTGACGCTGTATTGCAAGATCTGCGCCTACCCAAACAGATCCGCCCTCTCGAACCATCTGTCCATAATACTGCGTGTTAAAAGGCCGCAACCACTTTAATTCAAAGTTCATTACCTTCTCCCGAAACGTGTAGGAAAAGAATCAAGGGCGGGGTCGAGATGACCCCACCCTCAATTCAACCGATTAGGCTGTTACCGTTACCAACGACATCTTGTCATTGATCGGCGTGCTCAACGCGTCTTCTTGGTAGATGTAGTACTCATCACCACCAACAAGCTGTGCATCGGAGTTACGCACAGGATATGGACCTTTGAGAACCAACGGTTCCCAGATACGGAAGATGGTTGCATCCTTCTGTGAAAGCAGGATGTACGCATCATCCCATACATCTGAACCAAAGTGAGACAGACCGGCAGTGATGCCGTAGTTGCCTTCACCCAGCACTTGTCCGGCAGAGTACCCGGCACGAGCTCTTGCGGGTTCGTACGCTTCTGCTTGGGTCAAGTAGTTCGATGTCACTTCTGATGCCAAGATGAAGTCTGGTTTGTAACCGCGTGACTGACGATGGGAAGCGGCCTGATTCTGAACTTTGAACAACAGTTCATTCATATACTTCGACCACTCTTTCGTGCCAACACCACCGAGAGAAAAACGTATTTCGTTCGTGGCTTTCTTTCCGGTCACCAGGACAACACCACTGTGCGCAACCGGTGAAGCTGCACCCGTTGCATCAACGAACTGGATCTTTCCGTTCAGACCGTCAACAACGTAGAACTTATCGCCAACAGGGATGCTACTCACCTCGTACTCGTGAACAGCCACCGTGTCAATGGCGACAGACAATGTTTCACCAACAGAGATGGATGCACCAGAGACAACCGTGAACTCGGATTTCGCAACGTCCACGGTCTCCGTGAACGAGAACGCTACCGATCCATAGGCGAGTGCAGAATTTCGCATATTGGCAAACACCATTTGCTGGAGCGACCGTTTCAGGTCGGCAATCAGATTGGCGATACCCTGGCTAATGCCTGTGATGTTCGCGTACCGTTTAGAGAGTGTAGCAAACTCATCGGAGAACTGTGCTTGGAGCTTGCTTGCCGTTGCATCGATGGGGAACCACTCTGTGGTCAATTTGCCTTTTGCCATCACACCAAATTCGGCAACCTTCAAATCGTTCTGGCGCCTTGTGGACGGCTTGTACGTTTTGCGTGTTCCGGCGATTCCACCTTCTCGGCGATACCGGGTGATGGGAATCTGATCGCGTTTCGCGTCCATCGGACCGAACAGGGTCAACCGCTCGATCATTTGATCGGCATACACCTCTGCGAGCACGATGCGAGAAATTGTGTACGGAATCTGAAAATCGGCTGGTGTTTGTGTCGCATCTTGCAATGCCACAATCATGTCAGCTTCTTTTTTCAGGTATGCGCCGTATGTTTTGTCAAACACACGTAACAGTTGCTGATTGATCGCGCTACGGTCTTTTCCAAGCACCACAGCTTCTTTCTTTGTGTTTATGAAACCAGTACCGACAATCTGATCGGCAATGATTTCAACACCCTTCAGGTGTTCACCCACGACAGTGATGTCCATGACGGAGGTTCCTTTCGCTTTGAGACCTTCCTGTGCTTGTTTTTCTTGGGCTACCCCAAGGTTATATAGTTTTACTGCATCTTGAATCGCAGCATCCACCGCAGCGTTGTCAGCAAATGCACGACCCTTGAGAGAGTCTGTCATCACTGTCTTTGCATCTGCCGGCTGCTCCAATCTTGTAATCGAGTCAACAAGGTAGGTGCCGATTGCAGCGGTCTTTGCGACAAGATCAGCCTCTCTCTTGCTATTCTCGACAAACTCTGTGAGACGCCGTGCGGAGTCTGTGAGGACTGCCAGAGCCGCTTCACTTGCCTTCGTGTCAACAACCACTACGGCAGGTGCTTCTACCACCGGCACTACAACCTCCGGAACGACGGGAGCCGGCGTGATACTGTCGACAAGTGTTTTCAACTCGCCTGATAATTTCACAAGGTTCGCGTTTTTCTTTTCCGGATCGATGCTCGTGTCGGCGACAAGCGTTTCAACACCAGTCTTCAACGCACCGAACGAGTCAGTGATTGCCTGTGGCATTGTTGCAGTGGCCGCAGTCATCTGCTTTTGAATCGTGTCGACCAGAGCGGTAACGGATGCAACGAGCAGTTTATTTTGCTCAATCAATTTTTCCATACTACTATCCTCCTGTAAAGTGTCTTCGATACGTTTGTATTTTAATATAGTACTAAGCTCGACCGTATCGACTAGTCGGAGTCTAGTCCGCTCTCCCGCGGCTGCTGTCTCCAGATAACAAAAATCATAACCGAGGATCTTGACAATCTTGTCCACGACGATGTAGTAGTTGCCCCCTTCGTCTTCACGCACACTCTGAACACCAAGGGCACGTTGTGAAACTCCCAGTTCAACGCTCTCGTCAAAGAGCGTTTGAACCTTTCTTCCTTTTTCGGTGTCGATGAGCCTGATGTTGACAACCGTTTCACCCTTGTCGTTGAGATTCAATATCTCCGGAATACCTGCGAGATCATCTTCTTTACCGCGAGGGTCGGCGGCTGGATCCGGATGACCGAGATATGATGTCAGTTGCCACTTACCGGCCTGCCAATCTGTTACTGCGTCATTCTGGACGATGAAGGGAATGATTCTATTGTTCCCGTTCAGAACGTTGGCAATAGAACCAACCGTCTGAAACCGGTATTTCTTGTCCGCCAATTTCTCAACGTTAATTTTTACGACGTCACTGATAAACTCAACGGTCTTGCCGTCAAGTGCTCTCAGATGATCGGGCATCTTGTTGTGCGACATGGCTTTTAACCTCCTGTACTATTCTGTGATTGTGAGGCTGCGTCGGCGTAAACACGATTGCTTTTATCGGACCGGATTGCGGAGTAACGACAACCTCTCCTACCCGTCCGTGTGTCCCACCATTTTCAGGTGATTTCCAACCGCTATTCTCGTTGCCCATAGATGACCGTTTGAACTTGGTTTGGTGAATCGTTTTTAATCGTTCCTAATTCGCTCTGGTTACAGTTGTTGCCAGTGAAGAGTAGTTGGATAAGGATTCATCCCGAGCAATAAAAAAGCCGAAATACTTTTGACACATTCCTCGACGGGATGTCTCAAAGATACTTCGGCTTCAATGGGGGCACTCTAGACGCTCAACGTCTAAACTACTTTCAAAAATATAATACGCTACTTAGCCAATGTCAAGTATATTCTTTCTGATATTAGTTTTGTTCAATCTGCTGAACGTGCAATAATTCCATTAACCAGACGAAATCACACCTAAAGAATAATCGATCACTGGCACGTCGATGATTGGATACGGCAAGGATGTGTTCGATCGTAAATGGCTTGTAGATCTGTCTCACAACTGTGTGCTCACCGTAGCCGTCTTTCTCGCTCCATCCTACGGCATCTTGTACAGGAGATTCTAAAACTGCTTTTACTTTGTTCACGAACGCGGTCTCAAGACCGGTATAATCATACTCTCCCCCCGTAAGCACAACGATACCGATTGACTTTTCATCGCGTGTAAACTTATCGGCAAATACTTCGATTTCTATGTTTTCCATTGACGACAATCTAACCGCTTGGCACGGGAATGTCAACCATATTTTCTATATCGGAGATTTGATGTCTCTTGGACTGGATTCTGTTTCAACGGGAATATATTTCTTACTGATTTAATAAAAAAAGAGCTGATGGTTAGTCAGCTCTCCGGTTTTCCTTATATTTTAGTTTATTATTTTGTCAGTAAAATCTTTATCGTCCGGCCGAAGGGTTTTGCCCCATTCTGCCTGTCCGCCGTTTGTGTGGCGGACGGCGTTGCATTAAAGCGGACAAAGTATATTCCGCTTGCCAGACCTGAACCATTGAACGTAGCATTGTAGTACCCGGCTTCTTTTACTTCATCAACTAACACGGCTACTTCTCGACCAACCATGTCATATACCTTCAGGCTTACTATTCCAGCGGATGGAAGTTGATAACTAATGGTTGTGTTCGGATTAAACAGATTAGGATAGTTTTGATATAAATTGATATTATTTGGAGAGTTACTATTATAGTCTTTTACATCGGTTAATTTCTTACAAGAATAAATGTAGATTTTACCGAAGGGATTATTATAATCGGGATATCCAGGTGCCAAGATAAACAATTCATCATATATCGATACAAGACGATTACAAATCGATTTCCAATATCAATCCCAACTTAATTACTGCAATTAGACACGGGTGGGCTGTTATATCCTAAAATGAATGCTTATGAGTAAGTGATGCGGTTCAAGTTCTCCGCGAAATGTATACGCCCTGAACCGCACAAGAGCGAATCAGGCACAAGTCAATTTCTATAAAGCGTTGTTTCTATATCGAGCAAATTCTTTGTTTTCCCATTAATGTATTTTATTTTAACTACCGCGAATTACCTTAAGGAAAAGAACATCATTTCTCGATCTTCAGAATGGTTTTAAAATCAAGAAAGTGCTTTTCGACAAACTTAATGCTTGTATTCAGAGTTCCGAGAGTTAGGGGAACCTCTCCTGAAGTCGAATCCAATAATTCTTTTCTAAGAATCGTCATCGCATTAGTATCGTGTTTCATAAATTCATTGTACATCGCCGCACAGGTAGGGCACAACGCCAAATATTGAGCTTCTAATTCTTTGTTGACAATCTCTGCTCCGAAAGCTTCAACCACTTCAAAATAGTATTCTCCATTTCGCTTCCTGAATGGCATTTCGTTTTTACATATCTGGCAGATCATCTGTTCAGAATCATTTATATACAATTCTTTAAGCCAAGTAGACGGATCGATTGAATTCCTTGTTATGCGGACACTTCTCTCTCGCTGCTCATATTCTTTTTCAGTTGCTTCAGTATGGATATCTACAAGTCGATCTTCTCTGCGTTCTGGATCTAGTGCCGATCCAAATAATTAATCTTGTACTTTTTACAATGGTTTAAGATATTAGAGGAGTCACTGATGAAAATGAAAGGACTCCTCGATGGCATTATTTGTTCGTTCTTTGACAATCGCTGAA
>Ga0268276_1001109_pt1 | contig 28071 bp, 24 predicted proteins | sample saktaG_4_FD_190145 | JGI IMG/M metagenome (GOLD analysis project Ga0268276, IMG submission 190145) | Saline water microbial communities from Sakinaw Lake, British Columbia, Canada - sak_2010_1_5_45m | ecosystem: Environmental > Aquatic > Non-marine Saline and Alkaline > Saline ...
CAAAGAAAGTCGCTCTTGTTGCAGTCGCACATAAATTACTACGTCATATCTTTGCTATCGTTAAATATGATAGAGAATGGGACCCTCAATATGCAAAATAAGTTGACTTCGAAACACAGTACATTCCACTATTTCCCCAGCCACCTATAGCCATTACGATGTTCAGATTTTGGTTGTATATTAACTTGGCTCCACATTTTCCTTCCAAGAGGGATCCTGTTAAAGTAAAAAATCCAGTAGCAGGATCATAAATCTCACAAGTCGTATAATCGTTTTCGCAATCACCACCAACAATCAACACAAGATCATTTTCGTCATTATTTGGGTCAGGGAAAGCAATTCATGGAGCTTCTAATCTCCAATAATGCATTGATCCAGTTTCAGACCATGTTAGAGATTGTGGGTCAAAGATTTCAGCTACAAGCGAAGTAGTTCCTCCTGCAGCCAGAAATTTTTTAACATCATTATGCCTGAATTTCACCAAAGGGAAATCTCGACGTTCAAAGGTCATTGAGTCAGTTTCAGACCATTGTTCTGTCATTGGATCATAAATTTCACATGACGACAAAACAATACAATTAGCTATTCCACCACAAATCATAACATCTCCGTTATCAAAGATTCCAGAAGGAGCACCTTCTCGACCCTGATTCAGAGAACCAGTTACATTCCACTCTCCTGCAAAACAAATGGAGGAGAATAGAAGAAAGAATACGGTTAGAGAGAAAAATATCTTTTTCATGATAAACCTCCAATTTTGTTATATGGTATGGTATTTCATTTTATTTATTTTTGATCTTTTTAATTCTTTCCAGATATTTTAGATCTTCGATATCTTTTGCTCTTCCTGCAGATTTTTTCATTTTTATCAAATTATCCAATGATGCAAAATATACCTCAACATTCCCAATTTTATCTTTTACTTTAGTTTCCCAAACATCTTCAAAATCTACACCTGCTACAAATGGATGAATATCTGTTTCTAAAATATATTGTCTTATTAATACTTTCTTTTCCAAAAAATCCCTAATACTTATATCTGATATATCGTACCCAAATTCTTCAAGGCTTTTCATAACTCTTTCCGCATTCTCCCTTGTAGGTCTAATGAAAATATCCAGATCAAGAGTTGCTCTTGAATAGCCATAAACCGGAAAGGCAGTAGCTCCGATAATAACAAAATCAGCTTTATTTTCTTTTAATAATTTCAAAAGCTTTTCTGTGTCCATTTCTAACCAGTATATCCTTTATAATTCTGGATTTTTCAAACATCATTTGAAATCTTTCTTCAACTGTAAGAGAAAGCAAATAATCCAGTTCAAACTCTATTTCTTTTTGTTCGTCATTAATTCTTGATTTATAAATCTTATTCATTTTTTCTCAATATTTTAATTTTATAAAGTTTTTCAAGTTTTTTGTCATCTCAATAGCAATATTTTTTTTATATTTAGATTTAATTTCTCCAATGGAAGCTTGATAAAGATAGATTCCGCTGGTAAGCTGTTTGCCAGCTTCATATCTAATATCTAACGAATTACATATTTTCACAAACAAACCTTGTACAAAATAACTTCTTAATCTTAAATGATATTAGTTGAAATTTATGTCAATAAATATACTTAAGTTTCGCCGGAGTGGAAACATGCTTTACTAAACTGGGGACAGTGAAATAAATAAAAAGATTTCACTCCAGTTAAATAACATAATTTAACGGAGCATGCGTCCTAAAGGTTTGGTAAAGATAAAAAACTAATACATGAAGATAAAAAAGGAATAAGTGAAAACGAGAGAACAAAATTTGTCATTCTCGAAACCTGATTTATCAGGTTGAAGAATCTATTAACTTATTTCAATGTCGCTAATTAGAGATTCTTCACGGAGTTTATTCTGAGCGCAGTCGAAGGGTTCAGAATGACAACTATTTTTTTCATTTTCACACCTCGTTTTATATAACCAACTATGCATTATTTAATTTTTTAAAATTTTTATAGTGAACCCATTTATTTCAACCTAAATTTATTTTGCTCCATTTTTATTTAGAGAGCGTAAAACAAGTTCGGCAATTTTATCACTTATCCCGGGCACTAAAGATAAGTCTTCCACAGTTGCTTCCCTTATCTTTTGAACCGAGCCGAAATAAGAAAGAAGAAGCATTTTTCTTTTTTCACCAATACCGTCAATCCCATCTAATTCGGAATAGTGAGTCTTTTTATCCCGCAAATTTTTATGATAAGTAATAGCAAAACGATGAGCTTCATCTCTAATTTGTTGAAGCAACTTGAGAGCATAGGAAGTTTTGGGAATAATTATCGGCTCTCTTTTACCGGGTTCAAATATCTCTTCTAACCGCTTTGCAAGGGAAAAAAGCGAGACTGAAAATGTTGTTTTTTCCAATGCCTTCATAGCAGCAGAAAGCTGTCCCTTACCTCCATCAATAAGGATGAGATCCGGCTTTTCAACATTCTTATCTTCCAGATGGCTAAGGTATCGCGTCACCGCTTCATTCATCATTTTATAATCATCAATGCCGGGTATCATTTTGATCTTGAACCTGCGATACTGACTCTTTTTCGGCTTTCCATTATCAAAGAATACAGTTGATGCAACAGCTTCTTTCCCGAAAAGATTAGACACATCAAAGGCAGCGATCTTTCTTGGAAGTCGTGCAAGATGAAGCTTTTCTTTCAGTTCCTTTACCGCAAAAATCGTTCTCTGCGAGGATTGTATATGAGCCAGCTTCTTTTCTTCGACAAGTAAAAAAGCATTATGCTTTGCCATATCAACCAGCTTTTTCTTATCACCACGTTGAGGAATATGAATTTTTGTTTTCAATAATTCCTGAATAAGCACATTATCTTCCGGCTCCTGCTGCATCATAAGTATTGGTGGAACGTCTTCACGATAATTATAATAATGTGTGATAAAGCGAGAGAGAATAAGAGCCGGTGTTTCATGCTCTGTATTTTCAAGAAAATAGTGTTCCTTTTTTATGAGTTTCCCATCTCGAATTTTCAAAATAACGCTGCAACATTCTGATTCATATCGTGCGATCCCTATCACATCGACATCCGCAAGGGATCGATTGTTCATGATCTGCTTTCTTGTCACATGAGTGATTCCCAGAATCCGGTCGCGATACTCAGATGCCTTCTCGTATTGCCGGCTTTCAGATGCACTTTCCATTTGTGATCTTAATTGAGAAATTACGGCATCGGTTTTCCCCTTTAAGAACAGTATCACCTGATTGATCCTCTCACGATATTCTTCATAAGAGATATTTCCAATACAGGGGGCATCACATTTATTGATCTGAAAATTCAAGCACGCACGATCCTCAGTTCCGTTATTTTTCAACTCTTTGGGAATGAACTTGCTGCAGGTCCTTAATTTGAAAATTTTCTCAAGAAGTATCAGCGTATTCCGAACTGAATGAGCTTCTGTATAAGGACCGAAATATTTTGCTCCGTCCCGTTCTATGCTCCGTGTTACGACCACTCGTGGAAATGCATCTTTCATGGTGATTTTCAGGTAGGGATAGCGCTTGTCGTCCTTTAAGGATACATTAAATTTTGGGCGGTGTTTTTTGATGAGCGTGTCTTCCAGAATAAGTGCATCGAGCTCACTGCGCGTCACAATGTAATCAAGGTCAGCGATCCTGCTTACCAGGACTTCTGTACGGGGATGATCAAAATTGTTCCTGTTAAAATAGGATGAAACTCTCTTTTTCAGATTTTTTGCTTTTCCCACATAAATGATCGTGCCTTTGCTGTTTTTCATCAGGTATACACCTGGATTATAAGGGATCAGTTTGAGCTTTTCCTGAACAGCAGGTTTCATTTAATTTTTTCTGAAAATGGATTGTTTGATTTTCTTCAGATCAGTCACTTTAAGCAGTTTCAATCCAAACAAGTAAATCATCAAGCTGGCAGTAAATATTATTAATAATTTAATGAAAATATAAATTCTTGCGGCAGGCAAATAGTGATTTGAAAGGACATTTAAATAATATGAAGCCAGTCCGACAATTACTGATAATACTACAACCTTTATAAATGTCATTCCGATCTTCCTGAAAGAAATACGCCCGATCTTCACCTGAAGTGTGAAAAAGAGAATTGTTGCCTGCAAAGTCGCAGCTATAGACGTTGCAAGAGCAAGTCCTCTGAGTTGAAGCAGTCGCATCAAAATAAGATTCAGAATGATATTGCAGATTACTGAAATTCCTGCGATTATCATTGGAGTTTTTGTATTTTTCAGTGCAAAGAAAGCAGAGGCAAAAATCTTCACTGAACTATGCGAAATCAGGCCAATCGAATAAAAAGTAAGTGCAGAATAGGTCATAATAAGCGCTTGTTGGTCAAAAGCCCCATGTAAAAACACAAGCGAGATCGCATCTTTGCCGACGACAAGGATAAGCACGATGATTGGCATCATGATTATAATGATCATCTGAAATGCTTCCTGAATGGAATGAATAAGTTCATCTGGCTTTTTATGAGCAGTCTGACGGGAAAACATCGGGAGAACTGCTGCCCCGATTGCAACGCCGAATACACCGAGAGGGAACTGCATAAGCCGGTTTCCATATTGCAGCGCAGCCACACTTCCGGTAATGAGCAGGGAAGCAAGCAAGGTGTCCACCACTACATTTACTTCACGAATGCCCAAACTCAATATGCCGGGTATCATCCTGTTCCACACTCCATTGAGTTCTTTCTGCTTAAAATTTATCTTGAACTTGAGCGTATATCCGATTGTTTTAAGGAGACGGACATTTACAAAAAGCTGAAATATACCTCCGAGAATCACACCGCCGGAAAAAAGATATGCGCGATAGACTATATCAGTATGAGTAAAAAAGGAAACAAAAAATATGGGCAGAATAATGCCGAGATTCAGCATAAGTGGAGAAAGCGAAGGGAAGAAAAATATTTTATGAGCGTTCAGGATGGCAATAATGCTGGATGTCAGCCCGATCAGGAAAAGGTATGGAAAGAGAATTCTTGTAAGATGGATGGTCAACTCCTGGATTTCCGCACTGAATCCCGGTGCCATGATGCGAATGATATAGGGTGTAAGAAGTAATCCAAGCAGCACTAATCCTATAAGAATAAGCACCAATATTGATAAAAGGTTCAAAGCAAAAGCAACTGCTTCCTCTTTTGAGCGGGTTTCTTTTATCTCTGTATAAGTGGGTATGAATGCTGCGGCGAGAGAACCTTCTCCAAATAAACCGCGAAGCATATTTGGAATAACAAACGCCACACCAAAACTGTCTGCTATAGCTGTAACACCTAAAAAATGAGTGAGAAAAATATCGCGAACCAATCCTGAAATTCTGCTGAGAAATGTTCCGCTCGAAATCTTTCCGACATCCTGTGTGAGATTCTCTTTATTTTTGCTCATATTGTCTACAATTTGAAAAAGGTGCCTTTCTTGTCATGATATTCCTGTGGGGTGAGTTCTTTTGACATTTCTTTGCCATCACGAATGATCTCAATTTTTAAGATCTCACCGATTCGAATGTCCGATACTGCAATTTCTGCATCATTGACAATTTTTATTATTTGTCCGTCAATAGTTATGATTATATCTCCTCTTTTAAGACCGGCATCATCAGCTGGACCATCTTCATCAATATAAGAAACAATAACACCATCTGATGAATTCAATCCCAGATTGCCTGCCAGCGAAGGCGTAATATCCTGCACTTTAAAGCCGAACCAGATCGGTCTTATGCCCCCGTACTTTATGATCTCTTGCACAATATTTTTGACTCTGTTGGATGGGATCGCAAAGCCCATTCCAAGACTGCCTCCGCTCTTCGAGAATATAAAAGTATTGATGCCGATGATCTCTCCGTTTATATTTACAAGTGGTCCGCCGCTGTTACCCGGATTGATCGCTGCATCTGTCTGAATCATTTTTTTGTACATTCTGGCTTCATTACTACGGAAATTTCTATTCATGGCAGACACCACCCCGACTGTGACTGTAGGTTCGGAATCTTTAATAAGATATCCAAATGGATTTCCAAGTGCGATCGTCCACTCTCCAATAATAATGCTATCAGAATCTCCCAAAAATGCATGAGGTAATTTTTTGCTGCTATCCTTTAATTTGATCACAGATATATCATTAACATCATCACTGCCGATCAACTCAGCTTCAAAATTTCTGCCGTCAGACAGGAACACTTTTATTTCTGTTGCATTTTGTACGACATGACTGTTCGTTATTGCATAGCCGTCATCGCTGATAATTACTCCTGAACCAAGATTCTGCACTTCCCTCTTATAAGTTCGCGGCAAAAATCCCCGGTAGAAATCAAAGAAGAAAGAGTTAAAAGGACTTGTCTGCACGAGTTCTGTGCGTATCACATTTACACTTACGACAGCAGGTTTCACTTTCTCAATCGCATTGGTGATCCCATTTCGTCGAGAGAGAGTTACTTCCTCATTCTTCTGCACTCTTTCCTCGAAATCAATTGTATCACGGAGCGCATAGTTTTTTGTCAGTGGTTGAGAGATTTCAACCATCTCATTTTGTGATGATCCATCTTTATGAATATCATTGACCTTGAGTATCGCAAAATTTATACTCAAGAGTATAACTATCAGCAAAAACAGCTTTTTCAAATCCATCGAACCTCCGTATGGAAAAGCTAATTATGTATAAATTTGTTCAAGTTTTTTAGAATATTCATATGTTGAGAAAGATATATATTGGTTCAGAAATGTCAAAATCATAGCAAAAAAAGATGCATACTTTCAAAAAAGATCAGAAATATTTGACAATAATATCTCACAAATTTTTGTATATTTTACGATGAAAAAAGAAATGGATGATAAATGATAATCATCTATAAGGAATGCAATAATGAATATTCTAATAATTCTTATATTTCTGTATATCATGATTATGATTGATGGGCTTTATACAGGGAAAAGATTTATTAAGAAAATGCCTAAAAGAATCTTGTCGATAAACACAAATTTATCAAAAAAATCCCTTTTACAAATAATAGGACATCTTTGTTTAAATAAAAAATATACCTTAGAATTTGTGGAACCGAACATGGTATTATTATCATATCCAATGGGTTTTTTCCACTGGTCATATCGCTTCCCAATTTATTTTCAAGAGGGTAAAATAACAATTGGAGCGAGTAACTGGTATGGACTCAGAGATATTTTAATACAAAAGTATCATAAAAGACTATTTTCTTTGTTAACAATTTTAATTGAAACTTATGAGTAGAATATTGAAGCTTGCATAAAAAAAGGGAGCACGTGGCTCCCTTTCAATATAGCTTTTTACCTTTAGAATGCGAGTTCCGCTCCAAATGACAATTTGATTCCTGTTGCCGTTGTATAGATCGGGGATGTATAATAGCTCACAGCCCAATCGAAGTTAAAACCCGAGAAGTCCAAACCTGTTCCAAGAGAAAAATGAGCACGTTCGCCACCGCCAAATCCAAAGCCAGCGCGTAATGGAAGCCAGGTAATAGGATAGTATTCTGCTCCCACTGAGAATTTCCCTCTCGCTGAGGTGAAGAGACTTCTTTTGAATCCCTGAACATAATCTGCATAAAATCCAATACTGTTCCATTTGTACGACCCGCCTATATGTAACTCGATGGGGATAGTCTGTGTGAAACCATCAATGGCGTAGGTAGTATCAACAGTAAGTGTATCACTCCATGAATCAATTGTTAAATCGAACGCATTCACTTGTATTTCATGCTCTTCACAAGATTCGGTCCAGTCAATTTTGCCAAAGAGATTCTTTATCGCGAGCGATGCAGTAACATTTTCAGTGATCGTAGAGGTCAAACCTACATTCATCCTATAACCAAATCCGGCTCCAGGAAATACTGAGGCGGCATAAAACTCCGATTTTTCAGTATCATAGCCGGCAGTCCTGATCAGTAAATTATTATAGACGGTCATTGCAGTATCATTCGTGGCAAACTGAGATTCAAACTCGAGAATTTGTGCATAGCCCATTCCATGAATGAAACCGAAACTCACTCCTCCATATATTGGAGGGAGATCCTCGAACGAGGAAGATATTTTTTCCATTGGAATTCTATCACCATATCCAACTTTTGCCTCTAAAAAGGCAACTGCACGACCACGATTACCCTGCATATCATAGGTTACACCAAGCTCGTTTCCATGCAAGATCAAATCAAAGTACTGTTTTGAAACCTCTGCTGAAGATCGTACCATTGTATTGAATGTCACCGCCACTTTCCCTATCGACATGGATACAGGAAGATGCGTTCCAACATTTGCATTTAAGGACAAACCGCTTTCTGGTATTTTATTCAGGAATTCTTCTTTATCTTGCTTATTGAGCAACTTGCCCATAAGATCATTGTAATAACCAAGAGTTAACGTGGTATTCCTGACATCAGAAGATACCTGGAATAAGTTGAACGTCATAAAATTTTCAACCATTCCAAGATTGGCAGGATTCCAGTGTAATGATTCAAATCCCCGAGCTTTCGCAATATAGGCACCCCCTAATGCAACACTGACAGGATTTGAAAGTGTGATCGCATGAACAGAGCTCGTGAGAAGAATTAGGGCGAGAATGAGTATATACTTTTTCATTTCTCACCTCCTGCTTCCTGAATATGAACATCCACGGTTGCATACCCGAATATCCTCAGGTTATCCGAACCTCGTATGATGACTACCTCGCCACCTGTTCCGATGATATGCATTCTCGTGCCAATATAGACATCCGGATTCTCAAACACAGAGAAATCGCCATGTTCTTGATCGAGAAGCACTTCGTTCGTACTTGTGACCATCTCTTCACTTGTATGATGCACAGGATCGATCGTAGCTGATGCAACATAGAATGAGTCGATCACAAGTTCCGGATTGGTCCACACCTGTGTAGAATCTGCTGAAAACCAGAGTTCGACATAAGTGCCGAAGGGCAAGAGATTTTCTGCAGTAAGATTGAGGAGCACTCCATTCAAATTATCTCGTATGAGATTCTGTGTGTCTTCAACTATTTCCTGATGTGTGAGCTTGCTTAATCTTACTGTGTGTTCATTAATAATAAATTTGAAAGGAGTCTCGATCGTATAGGATCCGCTGATAGAATCATTCTTCGTGATCTCTCCGATTGTAAAGCCGTTGCCGATGATTGCGTAGGGATTCGTCGCAGTTACAAGTGTCGGCACAATACTCAACATTTCAGAAACTCCTTCAGTTATGACAACATGGTTCATTTGGTTTGGAAGGATCACCCCGCTTGTTTCATCAATATGAACAACCGCTGTATCACCGTCGGGATTGCTTCCGATCATATTGATATTTAGCCAACAGTTAAAGCCGGTGCCATTATACACATCGAGATGAAGCTCTGCACTTTGAAATTCCATTACGTTTGAAATACTATCTGGTAAATCTTCAATATCCAGCTCTTCCTCGATATCATCCATCTCAAACCGCTTATGATCGATTATACCTTTTACCATACTGAACATCAACTCGCTCATTTCAATTTCAGCACGAACCTCATCTTCATAATAAACTGTTTCATATCCCGTTGTGGCTTCGGTTGTCACAATGTAGGAGTAATGAAGTGAGTCGATCGGTGTAGTCGAGGAAGGATCATTGCCAATAGTATATCCGTCGAAAGAGAAAGTCGTGTCGCCCGGACAGGAGAGATCGATCTTCAGCGTATCGCCAAATTCATCAAATATCTCTTCAAATACTATTTCTATTTGAGCATCAAATGGAAGGGTATAATGTGCTGCTGGGATACTGACGGTTACATCACAACTATCAATTTCAGCAAAGAATAGTGAATATTCTCCTGTAGAATCTACTTCAACAGCTTTTTCATCCTCTAAGGTCATTACACCGAACTTGCCAATAACGCTGTCGAAGATCAAATTGCTTAGATGAATTTCTGCAGTAACTACATCAGTATTCGAAACAGTGATCAGTTCAGTAGGCGGCATATCGACTTCAACATGATAATGCACGATTTGATCTTCCCAAACCAAGATTTTATGATCTGCAAAGTTGTAGCCACTGAAATCTGCATTCGTAATTTGAACTGGATTTCCCTGAAAGTAGATATCATCAAAGATGATTGTAATGTTTGGATCAAAACTCAGACCCGACAGATCAATATTCATCATTCCGCTACGTATATTTGCTTCCTGAAGAAGTATCTTATCTGTTGCATCTGCAATAGAAAGAGTATCATCCTGCGTAAAGGTTTGAACAAGGTAGCTGGTTACTTCCCGGAATTTCATCTCACCAAATTGGATATCCGTAGAAACAACCATATTTTCTGAAATTGTAACATAATCATCAGTTGAATCTGATATTACTTTATAGGAGAAATGCAGTGAATCAATAACATTTTGGCGGGTTGATATTATCTGAAAATTCTCAAAATTCAAGGGGAAAATATTCTGTGTAGAACTTGAATCAATATCAAATGTAACTTGATAAGGATTACCTATGTCATCAAGCAGCTCTACAAAATCAATAGTCACATGAGCATTGATAGGAAGATAATTATCAACATGAATATTCCCGACACAGCTATCAATAGTGGCAGAAACAAGTGAAATTTCCTGTGCAGCATCCTGGATAGAAATAGACTCATTATGAGTGATACTTTCTTGTGGCAATTTTGCACTTGCTTCGCTCACGATCATTTGAGATACACTAAATGTGACATAGAAATTATGCGTCTCGAGCACATCAATCGGCTGCCCATTAGTACCATCTGTAGAGAGAAAAATGCGAAGATAATTTTCTTTAAATACCTGAGTGCCAGCGAGATCCAGCTCGATATGCTCTGTTGCATCAGCTGCAATTACATGATTGACCTCATAGGTAAGGATCGGGTCATCAAGAGTGGGTATTGCACCGCTATAGATTTCAAGACACATATAGTAGGCAGAATCGTTAGAACTCAATGGAATTTTCGTGTTATTTGTGAAATCGACATAGGCAAAACCCGAATCAATGACAACATACTCAATATTTTCATTTTCAAAGACAGTAAAGGTGGTATCAATTGGCGGAAAGTTATAGATTGGTGGGATCGGTTCACCGTAAATCTCTCCGACTCCCGGTACTGCTGAACGGGCAAATTCAAGAACAAATACTTGAGTATATGAATTACCGGTTTCGTCCACCTCGATCTTATCAAGAGCACGTTCAAAATACTGTGACTGTTCGTCAATATTCAATTCATCACCTACGCTCACACTGAAGCTTTCATCGCGCTCATCGATCTCGAGTTCATCGCCAATCTCTTTATCCATTGTTTCGGTTTTACCGTCCACCTTGAGTTCATCACCCACATACTTAGATTCAATATCCTCGGACATTGAAAAGAAAAGCGTATCGTTATCCAGTCGAATAATATAGGTGTCCGTCGTATCTTCGAGTTCGTGCATATAGACCCGTTCATTGATCAGCGGAATCTCAAGTGTGACGTCCCATTCCGGGGGATCCCACTTCTTAATCGTACAGGAACTGAAGATCAGTAGTACGATAGAAATGAGTAGAAAGAGATAAGTTTTTTTCATATTTGCTCCTACATATAAATATTATTTACCACGTAAATACCTTTACCACGAAAGGCACGAAATTCACGAAAAAACTGTTTGAGATTCAATTTTTCTTTTTTTCTTAGCTTCATAACACAATCCTTTCAATCCCTACTTTTGGAAGGGATGAAAAGTTCACCAACAAACCTAGCTTCAAGTTAGTTGCTTTAAGATAATTCAAGACCTGAGCTCTATGTACATCGAGAATCTGACTAACTGCTTTAATTTCAATAAGAATTGAATCGAAGCATATAAAATCTGCTCTGTAAGTTTGGCTTAAAGGAGTATTTTTATAACTCAATCTTATCTCTGTTTTGCTTTGAAAAGGGATTTTTTTTAAATCTAACTCTTTTTCTAAACATTCTTGATATACTGCTTCCAAAAACCCCGAGCCCATTTTTCTATATACTTCAAAAATTGCTCCCTGAAGTGCATAACTTTCTTCTTTATAAATTATTTTTTCGAGTTTTTCGTGTTTTTCGTGGTTCAGCATTTTTCTCCTATTTTAGGATATTTACTTTTCTTAAAATTGTATTGCCTTTATCAAAATATATCTTGTAAAAATAGGTTCCATTCGCAACATACTTGCCGGTCTCGTTCTTTCCGTCCCATGTGACAGAATGTGAGCCGATTGAATAATCTTCGTCGGTAAGTGTCTTAATTTTTTGTCCTCTAAGATTGAAAACTTCAATCTTTACATTTTGTGGAATCGAAAGAGTAAAAGAAATCTCGTTAGTCTGATTAAAGGGATTTGGATATACAGAAATGTCATAGGTATTTTGTGAAGGTTCAGGATTTATCGCATAGTCCAATGACCAAACAACATCAATAGTGAAATTGGATGAATTGTCGAATGAAATTGTCGAGACACCTTCTGAGAAACCTAACAATGTACAACCCGCAACTGAAGTGGGTTCGTTTCCAGTAAAGAATTCAATAGTGCATGCACAGCTCACATATCCGTCTGCCGACGTTGCACCAATATTCAAAGCAATAATGTTATCGACATCACTATAGATGAGTGTTTTATCTCCATAATTAAAAGTCTGCCCATATGTGAGCTGAATATTACTTGGAATATCCCCAGTTCTCACAACATGAAGTACCATCGAATCATACCCCAGGGTAGTTCCGAAAAAATCTATGGTTTGCAAAGAATTGGCACCATTTCCCATATGGATTGCTTGCTCACTACCCATTTCTATCGTACCTCCACAAGTGCTATCAGTGTCTATTGGGGTATAGGTAATATCTTTTGTAGTTGCCAGAGTGGGTATAAGGAAGGATGTAAAAAGTCCGAATCGGGCATTTACCTGGGCTCTCGTAACTGTATGGGTTGCCGGCACATCATAGGTCCCGTCATCATGATAATCATCCAAACTGTCGAGAGTTATTGGATGCGCAGAATTGATAAAGAAATTCAGATCAACATCATTAACAGAATACACCGAACCGTCTGTGCCAAGGAAAAAACCGTTCCCTGTTGATCCTCCACCATTTCCATGAAGGAGAAATGAATAATCATGAGTTGATGATGAACCAATCATATCTGTTATTGTAAAATATGAATCGTTAATAAAGGTGAACATTCGAAGAAAATCTGTATCCTGGTAATTGGTGGATATCTGAGCATAATCCAAACCGTCAGTATCATAATTTACACTGATAGTCGCATCTGTTCCTTCCGCAGTAGTCAATGTTGCAGCGGGGGGACCTTCTCCATCCACAAGGATCAAACTGTGATTTTTTGCATAGCGCACACTGTCTCTTTTATCCCAGCTTATATAGCCGGAATCCATCGCAAGCAGTTCTCCTAAAGCGTATATAATAAAACACCCATTATCGGGATGTTCATGTGTTCGTCCACCTTCACGTGCCTGTCCGTTTTCAGCAATCACACACATATAGACGGCATCTTCTCCCCAATCGCTGCGAAATACTGCCTGCCCTGCATCAGGTAGGAACTGTGTGGGAGAAAAATCCGGGGGTGTTGTTCCGGGAAAATCAATATCATCATAAGTGCATATCATTTCTACATCAATATTGTCCGAAGTTGCACCCACAAAATATGGGTCTGAAGAAACAACAAAATCCCATGCCAGTACATCATCGCCGTAAAGTTCTGCAAGCATACCGTTGAAGAAGTAGGGATCAAGAAAGCTGTCATCAAAATTCGGACGTGCTCCGTTGGGTTGTCGTATCTTAATTCCCCACTCCGGAATTGCGATGAAATTATCATTTTGAGTAAGTGGGGGTAAGAATTCACCACCATAATCTTCGGATTGTCCATTTACAAAATTATTATGAGATATCGCAAAAGGCAGAAAACTTGAAGCGGAGAATGACAGATAGTGCGGACCCTCTGCCCACATACCTTGCTCATTCACAAGCCAATCATTAAACTGCATGTCGGTTTTTTGCATGCAATAATTTATCCAGGTTTCCGGCTGTTTATCAGTATCGCCAGTAGTTTCAGTATTGAGAACTATCGCGCACATGCCAAGAGCGGATGCGAACTTCACACCGTAGTTTATCTGTTCACCAAAACCCATATACCACAGAAGATGCAATCCCGACCACGGAGAACTCGAAACAAGATCATAATACATATCAGCAGCAATATCCTGAATTTTTGCACGAACTGCTGCTTCATCTCCAGCAAAGTCATAGCTATTCCCTTTTAAAAAATCATACGCAATACAAGCCAATGAAAGCATTTCAGAATCCCAAAGTATGTTTTTATATTGTTCTTCTAAATTTGAATAGGATTCCCGTTGCATCACAATGAGATATTCTTTTGCTTTATCCCCATAGGTTGCCACATCGTCGATAAAAAATCGAAATGCGGCACACCGGGCAACAATTGCTTTTTGCAGTTCTGTAGTACAGGTATAGTACTCTACGTCTGATTTTGTTTTAATATCATTATAAATTGAAAGGAATGGCTGGACTGTAACCCTTGCTTTTACTTCATTAATAGCTGTCTGGCTACTGTCAATAAGTGTTCTTGGCCAATAAGTTTTTTCAGGATGCCAGGAACCTTGGGCATGTAATAAACTAGATAGTAAAATTAACAGAATTAGCAAAAAAAATAATCTATAATTTTTCATAGCACCTCCGCTATTTTATTTATTAAGGCAAAAAGATAAAAAAAAGTCTCAATGTCAATTTTTTCAGTTTACTAAAATTGATTTAATATTTTAAATGCAAATAATGATTTCAGGAAATAAACATTTATTGGAACAAAGCTTCTTCTATGTATCGGACAAATCCCGAATTTTTCAATCGCAGCTCTATGATGTTTGGTAAGATAACCCTTATTATTAATGAAGTCATAAGCCGGATATTTTTTATGATAGTTGGTCATAATCGAGTCCCTTACAACTTTAGCAATTATCGATGCCGCAGCAATACACTGATATGTGCTATCACCTGATACTACAGGCTTGAGAATCAACTTACATTTCTCATCATATTCTTTTTTGGGCAAGTGAGGACCATCGATGAGCGCTAAATGAGGTGATGAAAAAAAAGGTTGTAAAAGCTTATTCATACCCAAAAATGTCGCCTGAAGAATATTTACTTCATCAATTTATTGTGTGCTCGACCACCTTATATTCATAATGAAGTGCCCGAAAAGTGATCTGTTTGAAAAGCTCATCTCTCTTTTTTGCGGATAATTTCTTTGAATCATTAATTCCTTCGATCATACAATCTTTGGGTAATATCACTGCAGCAACCACAACCGGTCCTGCAACAGGTCCTCTGCCGGCTTCATCAATTCCAATTATTTTTTTATATTCGGGAAAATGCTGATATTCTGATATCATAAAAGCATTTTTTCTGCGAGTGCTATTGCACTTAATAGACTTCTTTCCGATGCCTGATCCTTGCCGGCAATTCCAAAAGCAGTACCGTGATCAACAGAAGTTCGTATGTATGGCAGCCCGAGAGTAACATTCACTCCGGTATCAAAAGCAAGCATCTTAAATGGTATCAATCCCTGATCATGATAGGGAGCAATTATCATATCATAAGAGGAATAATCACACGCAAAAAAGGTATCTGCCGGATAAGTGCCTGTTATATCAATACCCTGATCTCTAAGTATTTCCATTGCAGGTATCAGAATCTGTAATTCTTCCGAACCAAATGCTCCTTTTTCACCGGCATGTGGATTGAGCCCGAGAAGTGCTAATTTGGGATTTACTATGTGAAAGAATTTCTTTAATGCATTATTAATGATATGAATTTTTGCCACTACTGTCTCAACATTAAGATGAGAAGATACATCCGATAATGCACAATGAGTTGTAAGTAAGCCAACATTCAGTTGATCGCTAAAGAAACTCATCACAACTTCAGAGCAATGTGCCTGACGAGCAAAAAATTCGGTATGTCCGATAAAATCAGGATGAGAAAGCTGGATATGGTGTTTGCTAAGCGGTGCGGTCACTACTGCATCGATGTATTCATTCAAAGCATCCTCACTGGCTTTTTTTATTGCGGAATATGCGGCAATCCCGCTTGCTTTCGATGGATTCCCTGAAATAAATTTTTCCTCCTTCATCACAGGATACCAAAGCACATTAGAATCGGCTTGCTTGATCTCTTCAGAATTGGAAATAATTGCAATTTCATCAAATACTACTGAATCTGGAAGCTCGCCGTAAATAACTATCTTATGTTTAAGTTTGTATGCCGATAGTACTTTCTTAATAATTTCTGGACCGATGCCAGTCGGGTCGCCGATCGTTATTCCGATTATTGCCATGATCTGTGTGTAAAAAAAATGGTGCCGGGACGCGGAATTGAACCACGGACACAGGGCTTTTCGGGCCCCTGCTCTACCGTCTGAGCTATCCCGGCAACCTTTGTAAAAAGAATTGCGATTGACACTGTTTTTTTATCCATCTGTTTGCTGTCAAGTTTTACACTTTTCCAAACTTACTGCACAAAAACCTTCACCTGTTTCTGCATCTTATAGCTTTCCAGCCAGCCCCTGAACTTCTTCTCAACATATTCCTGACGGTATTTCTGCTTGATAGATACGAAGTTCTGAGGGGTTTCAACTTTCTTTTTCGCAACATAATAAAATCCCCAACTGTGATCAGTAAATCGAATTGGATGACTATATGTGTATGGCTCCTTTGTAAAAGCACTTCGTACTATGATATTACTGCCCGGCAGGTTGTTGATCATGTCATCATAACTGATAAGCGGAGTTTCACGTAATCCTCCGAAAATATAGGTAAGATAGCCCTTCTGCCGATTCATTAGTTCAAGAGTAAGGTATTCCGTGAAAATTTTACATTCGTTGAATTGCAATTTGGAAAGAAATTCATCACGGGCTTTGGTGTATGCATCATATCCAGTGATCTTCTTGCCTGAGACCTTATCTTCCAGAAAGAGGATTGCATACCCACTCTTAACTGTGAAAATTTTAGGAAATTTATTTCCAATTCTAAGAGAATTCAACTCATCATATTCTCTTTTCGGCAAGGTGATCAAACTGTCTATCACTGTATATTCATCATCCAGCTTCAGGTAGTCAGTATAAAAGGTGTTCTCATGATGAGTATTGAACAACATATCTCTATTGCTGTAAATGTTATCATAAATTGCTTTTACTATACGATAAGCAATACTGTCCGCAAGAGGAAGTTTCATTTCATAAAAAACCTGCGATTTCTTAAGCTCAAAGATATTCTCGTCGTTCTTTTCTTTCTCAACTAATTTGATGAAGAAACAGCCCTCGTTTGTATAGATATGTGAAGAGATTTCGCCCAGTCCAAGAGTGTCAACACATAAATAGATCATTTCATTGAGATCGTTTACATTAATGAATGTATTGTCCTTTTCGACAAATGGATTTGGCTCATAATACATATCCGAGATGATCTCAAAATCTACTCCATCAAGCACTGCGTTCTGAATGTCTTGAACTTTTTTATAGATAAGAGGACTTTCAGCTATGAATATCGTCTGCAGTTTAACTCGATCAGATTGAATAAATTTATCCTTATTTTCAGAAAAATATGCTCTCGCCTCTGAAGAATCTATAATCACCTGGGAAGTATCAATTGGAATAAAGATATACGAAAAACGATAAAGATTCGGTTCGAAATAGGCGTTTTTATTTTGTGAATAAAATTCCTGAAATCCGTTCTGCCAATCTGTATCCCATTTATTTTCAAGAAGATTTTGTACCTGATTTTTGAGTGAGTTTTTTTCTTTCGAGAGTACAAGCTGTCTGTCATTTACCAGCCCGATCACATAATGCGTTCCTTTTTTTGCGAAAAATATGGAATCAACAGGTGTTTTGAAAATTGTATCTTGAACGAGAGGATATGGCTCTCTGTAATAGGGCATATTTTCAATATATTTCTGGAATAATTTTATCTCAGCACTGGGATAGCCAAGAAGAAAATCATGCTCGGAAACCCTTTCCTTAATGTATGTTATGGTTGAATCTGCGAATTTCTTCTTTGCTTTTTTTGTGAGCTCTTCAACGATGTCTTCGCGCACTTTTTCAAATGGCAACGTGTCCCGCACAGTGACAAATTCTTCGAGATTATACTCATAATAATCCCACAAAGAGTCCTCACTGAAATGTATATCGAACTGAAGGTCTTCAACATCAAATCTGATATAACTCACATCAACTTCGAAGAGCAGTTCGTGTTCGATATTATTCTTGTAATAATTTTCAGTTTCACAATCGAAATAATAATCACGCCCAACTGAGATATAATCCTTCCAGATAGAAAGTGCGGCATCTTCAAAATTAGCAATGCCACCACCTTTTTCCCCAATTGTCTTAAAAATTATCCAGCCATTTTCCTGTTCAATGGGAGAAGAATAATATCTTCCTGTGCGCAACTGCAATGCTTTCTTAATTATATCATCGCTATGCTCAAGCTTGCCAATGTAATCACCCTTTTCCAAATATCCTGTTTCGAACACATGATGGGCACTGAAAATGGGACTATTTTCATCATAACCCGAATTAAGCAGATCGGCTAATTGTTCTGCATAAATTCTTGACTGGGCATGAGCATCTCTGCGGTAAGCAGGAACGTATTTATAATATGGCTTGGATGAAGGGAAAAAATCATCATCCTGGATATAAATGATACCAAGGCGAACCTTATCCGGCGCTTGATAGGAATACTTATGCTCTTTATGGAATTCTTTCACATAAGCCGGACTTGAAGGAAAATTTGTGGGCATTAAACTGTCTGGAATTATGAGATATTTCAGTTGAATTCTTGAATTATCACGCACATAGGCATCGTACAATTCTCTATCATTAAGATAGAACTGCTCTTTTATTATCTCCTTGATCTTATCATCGAGCATATCATCGCGAATTCTGTCTATGATCTCCCTGTATCGTGTGGGGTACTGCATCTTGAAGCGTTGTAATTTTGTTTCGTCAAAGTATCCGTTTGTAAGAAAAAGTGCATTATCCGAATAGATCTGCTTGAAAATCGTTTCCAGTTCTTCCTCATTAATGAAGATATTATTTTCATCAGCATATATCTCAAAAAGCTGCTCTGTAATAAGCTGATCAAGAGCAATTTTTTTCAGATCCCCATGAATTGATTTTTGTGATACTTCAGGAAACAGAGATGGATCATGCAAATACTCGCGCCAGACCGATTCGTACCGATTTTGCAGCTCAAGCCATGTGAGAGGTTCTCCTGCAACTTCTGCAACAATATTGGACTGGGAAAATCCAAAACTTGGCATCAGCACCAAAAAAAGTAGAATACAATATTTCTTCATAATGGATCATTCCCACTCGATCGTACTCGGCGGCTTTGAGCTAATATCATATACGACTCTATTTACGCCATTAACCTCATTAATGATCCTGTTTGATATCCTTCTTAATATCTTGTATGGTATCTTTGTCCAATCCGCAGTCATGCCGTCCAGACTGTTGACTGCACGAAGTGCACAGACATTTTCATAGGTCCTGTCGTCTCCCATTACGCCGACTGTTTGTACAGGAAGTAATACTGCAAATGCCTGCCAGATGCGGTCATAGTAATAGTTTTTTTTTAATTCATCAATGAATATGAAATCAATTTCCTGAAGGATGGAAACTTTTTCTTCAGTAATATCTCCAATGATACGAACAGCAAGTCCGGGTCCCGGGAAGGGATGTCTGAAAAGAATCTCATCCGACAAACCGAGCTCTTTGCCGATCACTCTCACTTCATATTTAAACAACTCCCGAAGTGGTTCTATAAGTTTTAGATTGAGTTTTTCGGGAAGTCCGCCTACATTGTGATGCGACTTGATCGTCACAGAAGGACCATCTTTTGTCTTTGACGAAGAACTCTCAATTACATCAGGATAAAGAGTGCCTTGTGCAAGGAATTGCACATTGTCGAATTTTAGTGCTTCTTTTTCAAAAATTTCTATAAACAACCTTCCGATGATCTTTCTTTTTTCTTCAGGATCGGTAACCCCTTTTAACTGCTTGAGAAAAACATCTTTTGCATAAACAACATTGATATGGATTCCCATATTCTCAAAGATTTGTTGAATTTCTGCGACTTCATTTTTCCTCATCAAGCCGGTATCGACAAGGATTGGAATGAGCTTATCACCGATCACTTTATACAGCAGGGAAGCAGTTACAGATGAATCCACACCGCCGCTCAAACCCAGCACTACACCTGCATCCCCGACCTTTTCTTTGATCTCTTTTGATGCCTTCTCTATGAATGAAATCGGTGTCCAATTCGGTTTTAGTCCGCAAATGCTGTATAAGAAATTCTTAAAAATGAACAGTCCCTTTTCCGTATGAGATACCTCGGAATGGAACTGAACTGCGTAGATCTTTTTCGCTTTATTTTGCATAGCAACAAAGGGGGTATTCACAGTGCTGGAAAAAGTATCAAAATCGATGGGCACTTTCTCAATTTTATCCGAATGGCTCATCCAAACGATATCTCCGGTTTTCAGTCCTTCAAAAAGCTCATGCTTTTCATCAACAATAAGCTCAACGTACCCAAACTCCTTTTTCAATGAATGTCCGACTCTGCCGTCCAGAAGATGACAGATGAGTTGCATTCCGTAGCATATACCAAGTATTGGAATTCCAAGCTCAAATATGCGTTCATCACACAACGGTGCTTTGTCATCCAGAACACTATACGGGCTGCCTGAAAAAATGATGGCTTCAGGTTTGATCTCAAGAATTTCTGAGATAGGAATGTCATAAGGCATCACTTTGCAAGATACGTTCAATTGCTGAACTGATTTCACGATCAAATACGTGTACTGAGAACCGAAATCCAATATTATTATCATAGTTTAAAAGAAAAACGGATTATGCTTTTTTTCATGACCAATTGTGGTTAGTCCTCCATGCCCTGTATATACTTTTGTCGAATCAGGTAGTATAAATAACTTCTCTTCTATGCTTCTTCTCAGATGCTCGCCATTGCTGTCCGGAAAATCATAACGTCCGAGACTCTCAAAAAATAGTGTATCTCCACTGAATACAAAACCATCCCCAAGCAGGCAGATCCCTCCTTTTGAATGACCCGGAGTATGCAACACCTTTAATGAAATATTTCCGATATTTACTACATCACCATCTTTCAGCAGTCGGTCAGCTTTTACGGTCGTAATAGGAAATCCCACAAAAGAACTGAGATTCAGATCAGGATTGCTTAATTTCTCACTGTCATCTTCATGTATGCATAGTGTTGCGCCAGTGAGTTTTTTCAGTTCGGAGTTTGCTCCGATATGATCTGCGTGTCCATGAGTATTTATAATATATTTTATTTTGAAACCAAGTCTTTTTGCTTCATCCACAATTTTCCGTGCATTGTTTGCAGGATCAATAACTGCTCCAGCTTTCGAATACTCATCCCAGATCAGATAGGTATTTGTCTCAAATTCCGCCAGCAGTACTAATCTTTTAATTGGCATATTTTCATTTCCTGTGTGCTAATAGCTGGTTATAGTAGCTTTCTTCGAGCATCGCCTGCCCATACTCCTCATTCTTTCTGGCAAATCCATGATAGTCAGAACCGCCAGTAACAAGAAGTCCGTAGCGCTCGGCAAGTTCGAGGTAGTTCTGTCTTTGATACAAACTATGCAGCGGATAAAAAATTTCAAGACCATCCAGACCGAAATCTACGAGATCAGGAATAATGAAATCATTTTTGATGACTCCAGGATGTGCAAGTATCGAAACACCACCGGCTTCCCTGATTATCTTGATGACTTCTTCCGGTGGGAAAGTGGGTTTGCGTACGTAAGCCGGTCTATCATTACCAATATAGTGCCAGAACGCCTCTTCATACGTTGTATAATCCTTTTCTGCCATTGCAGTTGCAATATGAGGACGCCCAACCACTTTTTTATTTTCGACATGTTCGAATACATCTTTGATCTTAAGGTTAATGCCGTATTCGTCTAATTTATCGAGAATTTTCTGAGCGCGTACTATTCTTCCTTTTTGAATATATTTCAACATATTTAGAAGCTGCCGATTATGAATATTCACAAAATAGGCGAGAATGTGTACATCAAAAGATTGATAGTATGTACTGATCTCAACCCCGGGAACGAGCTCAATACCCAGATGCTTCGCCAATCTTTTACCTGCATTGTAGCCATCAAGAGTATCATGATCTGTGATGGAGATCACATCAAAACCCATTTCCTTAGTTTCTTTAATTATATCTTTGGGATGTCTTGTGCCGTCTGAAAAATTCGAATGTATGTGCAGATCAATTTTCTTCATTATCTTTTTCCTTTGCTGCGTTTTCCCCTGCTACATATCCTGTTGAAAATGCTGCTTGCAGATTGTATCCCCCAGTGTCACCATCGATATTCAACACCTCACCTGCAAAGTACAGATTTTTTATTTTTTTGGATTCCATTGTTCTGGGATCGATATGTGAAAGCTCTACTCCGCCGGAAGTAACGATGGCTTCATCAAAGGATCTTGTGCCGGTAATCGTAAAAGTAAGATCTTTCAAATTCTTAACAACAGTTTCACGTTGTTCTTTTGTGATATTTGCAATTTTAGTATCTTCCGGCATCTGAGTCCTGGTGATGAAGTACGAAATCATCTTTCCGGGAAGCAATTCCTTCAGCATATTTTTGTAGGATAATTTGCCATTACTGTTTATCTCTCTCAATATTCTCTCATGTACTTTCTGTTCATCGAGTGCAGGTTTAAGATCAACATGCAAAGTCAGGTAATCCTCCTGAATTTCTTCTTTTACATCTCTGCTTAAACGAAGTATCACAGAACCGTCAGCGCCCCATTCCGTGAAATAGAATTCACCAAAAGCTTCTGACAGAACTTCATCATCTCCAGTGACAGTTGCTTTGACATTTTTCAATTTTAAGTCATTCAATATTGGATCCATATCAAGCAGATTGAAAGGAACCAACCCGGGGTACAGGTCTGTTACTTTGTGTCCTGTAACACGAGCAAACTGATATCCATCTCCCGAAGAGCCGGTTTTAGAATAGGATTTCCCACCTGTCGCGACAATGGCAGCATCACAAAGGACATTTCCATTTTCATGAACGACACCACCGATAATATTCTGATAATGCAGCAGCTCTTTTACCGGAGATTCCAGCTCGATGTGAACCCCAAGTTTATTTAGATAGTCTGCGAAGACATCTACAACATTCCATGAATTATCGGAATCAGGATAGATACGTCCACCGGAAAGCTCCTTCAAAACAAGACCACGCTTCTGAAGAAAATCCATCAATTCTTTATTGAAAAATGTATTGAAAGCATTAATAAGGAATCTGCCGTTCTCTCCATATTTCTCAATAAATGTCATTATCTGAGGTTCGGTGTTTGTGATATTACATCTGCCCTTTCCTGTAAGTGAAAGTTTCAGTCCGAGCTTGTTCATCTTCTCAAGAAGTGTTACTTCAGCTCCACATTCAGCAGCTCTGCACGCTGCCATCATGCCGGCAGGACCTCCTCCGATGACTACGATTCTCTTCATAATAACTACTTCACCGCACGAACAGTGCTTACAACAATCATTATCAAATATGAAAGATTAAAACTTATCTACGAGTTCAGCAAGTGAATCTACTGCGGATATATAGGATTCAAAAAAGGTTACGAATTCGTCGCTTTTGAGTTTCAGATAACGGTTCTTTATTTTGTAAGCAGACTCAAAGGATGACAGATCGATCTCACATATTTCTGATGCTCTTTTTATGACATCTAATGCATTTACAGGAATTTCTGACCCTTTGAAGAACAGAATACCTTTCAGTACAGGAATGAGTGCGGAAAAGGAGTTCACTACAAGTGCGTTCAATACATTTTTCTTATCGATATTCTCAAGGAATGATGCACGCATTAGAAGCAATTTTCCTTTTAGTTCGCGCTCTGCCTGAAGTCGAATGTTATCCGGTTCGATCGAGATATCTGCAAAAAGGTCATCTCCTTTGAGCGTAAGATGAGAACTTTTTATTGCAAGAAATTCAATGGGAAAGGAATCCAGCGAATCCATGATATACTCTTTAGTAAGAAAAAGCGGAGCAGTTACATTTTTCTTTCGAAGCGTTTTTATGCAGCTTCGGGCTTTAATGAGATTCTTAATTGAGATATCATCAAGAATGATCGCAACATTAATGTCTGAATATTTTTCATTGAAATCATCGGTGGTCGCACTACCGTATATGTAAATCGAGTGCAGAGAATCTTTGAAAGTATCTGTGTAACAATCAAGGATCTCTTTATATATTGTTTCAGTATTTTTGGGCATATTTATCCTTATTTTTTGTTATTCTGGGATTCGATGAAAGCGGTTGCGCAGGCGAGTGCAATGTTGCGGATGCGTTTGATGTACATTGCTCTTTCCGAAACACTGATCGCACCGCGAGCATCGAGCAAATTGAATATATGCGAGCATTTGAGCACATAATCATAGGCGGGATATACAAGACCGAATTCCACCTGCCTGGAAACCTCTTTTTCATAGCGGTAAAACTCGCTGAAAAGCATATCAACATTTGCAGTTTTGAAATTGAACTCGCAGAACTGCTTTTCGCTCGTCATATACACATCTTCATAGGTCATGGTATCATTCCATTTAATATCTTTGAAATGATCGACCTGCTGAATGTACATAGCGATACGTTCCAAGCCGTATGTGAGCTCAACAGGTACTGATTTCAGTTCGTAGCCTGCGATCTGCTGAAAATAGGTGAACTGCGAAATTTCCATGCCGTCAAGCCACACTTCCCAGCCCAAACCTGCTGCGCCGAGAGTAGGTGATTCCCAGTCATCTTCCACGAAACGCACATCGTGTTCCTTAATTGGTGTTCCGATGGCTTCCAAACTCTTCAGATACAGCTCCTGAATATCATCAGGTGAAGGTTTGATGATGACCTGAAATTGGTAATAATGCTGCAATCGGTTGGGATTATCACCGTAACGTCCATCCTTGGGACGCCTTGATGGCTGAACGTAGGCGATCCGCTCATCTTTATTGGAAAGAGTCCCGAAAAAGGTAGCTGGATGAAAAGTGCCTGCACCCATTTCTACATCATAGGGCTGGCGTATTATGCAGCCCTGTGAATCCCAAAATTTTTGTAGATGGAATATTATCTGCTGAAAAGTCAAGGGCTTATTCATCGTAGAAGGGATCATGCTTTGTTTCTTCGATAAGCTTGCTTACCAGCTCGATCTTATCCTTCAAACGCTCCTGCATGAAATAATCGGAAGTCAATGTATTTGCTTTCTCGTAATATGCTTTTGCAGATGTAAAATAGGCATTTGATTTCTTTTTATTTTCTATACGCAGTTTGTTATATTTATCATATTCAGCACTGAATTCCGGATTCTTTGCCTTTTCATCATAATTGATAAAAATCTGATAATTTTGATACCCGCGTTCATTATCTATCTCGCCCAAAATGAGATAGGGTTCGGGACGTCCTGGTGCGATCTCTCCTGATTTTTGTGCATACTGAATAGCTTTATCATACTCCTTCATCTGACGGTACACATCAGCAATTCGGTTATACCCGATCTCAGAATCAGGCATGAGTTCGATGTATTTATTCAATGCATTGAGAGCTTCTGTGAAATCCCGTTGAGTGACATAAATGGCAGCAAGATTCAGATAGGGCGCTGTAGATTTCGGATTTTTCTCGACGATCTCAATATTCTGCTGAATTGCTTCGTCGATCCGACCGGTTTTTTGATACGCAATAGCCAGTTTTTTAAGGATATCACTATCTTCTACACCTGCATCGATCACAGCACGAAGGTGATGAATCGCATCATCGTATTGATCTTCTTCAAAATAAAGAATTCCGAGTGATTGATGAGCTTTAACACAATTGGAATCAATTTCAAGTACAAGATTGTATGCATCAACGGAACCATTAAAATTGTCGGTCATACAGCAGATTTCACCAATGCAGAGCACATAATCAATGTTGCCTTCTTCAAGTTCTGCAAGCTGTCGATAGGTTTCTGATGCGAGCTCATAATCTTCGATCATTTTATATGACCAGGCAAGTCCTTCAAGAGCTATGATATAGTTTGGATCGATATCGAGCGCTTTGTCATAATATTCGATCGCTGTGGTGTAATCTCCTTCCAGTGCACTGATGTAAGCAAGGTAAAGATGTGCTTCCTTTTCGTTTGGATTGAGCTCCAGCACTTTTTTGAACGCCTTTTTTGCATCTGGATATTGCTCCGAATTGAAGAAATTCATAGCGATTTCCATAGCTTTGGTTTCTGCAGAACCGCACATTTCTATAGCCATATCAATAACTTTCTGGGCAGCTTTCAGACGCTCTTCTTTCTTCTTCTCTACCTGCATCTGCTCATATTTGATCTCATTGGTCTGAACATCAAAAATGAATACAATAAGATTGTAAAGTGTGGATTCTATCTGGGAGATATTTCCCCAGATATTGATCTGGGAATCGACCTTTTGTGCCAGGTTGTTAACGATGGCTTGATCAAGTTCTTCGATCTTAATTTTTCCAAGCGCCTTATCCACATCCTTCTCAGAGATCATAATGATCCCGGGATTTTCTTTTCCTACTTCCTGAAAATCACGAGGAAGATATTTGTTGCACATAGTACGGCTATCAAGATCATTGTAATGAAAGCCCCACACGGCAACGCGGACTCCTTCTTTGGGTTCATTCTTTTTGGCAACTGCTGCCGATGAACAGAAAAGGAGCTGAAGAGTGATGGAAAATACAATTACAGATAAGATGACTTTTTTTATTTTCACCTTTCCTCCTGACATGTATATATTTTTATTTCTAATAATTTTAATATTTGTTAAAGATTTGGAAGTGATAAATTTTTAATCAAGTAATTTATTATTTTGTGAGAATTTCTGATAATTTATGATCATAATTCTACTATTATAAATTCAAAATAATTATTTTATTAAAGTCCTTAAAATACATAAGACAATGTTATATTTGCAATAAGTAATTTAATGCCAACATCTCCTGTTATTCTATAAAATGAATTATTCCCTACTTTCCAACTATATCCCAAACCTGCTGAGATGATGGGAAATATCAAAGGTTTATTTCCACTTGACGAGCTTGCACCACCAGGACCAGCAATAAATAAATCAGTGATTCCATAGTCGATACCTAACTTCCAAAATCCAAACCATCCAACTCTTTCTTCATTTTTAAATTTAGTTTTTTTCAAGTATATTCCGATAGCAGTTATTGTTCCGAGAGTATTTGCATGTATCGTTATGAACTCTTCCGATGTGTAGGTGGAATCATAGACTATCCATCCGTACCCCAACTGTATGCCCGGTAATATGATCGTATCGAGTGAGAGTGAGAAACAAGTTTTGGGTATTTTCAGCATTGGTGTAATCGAGATTGTTTCCTTTGTAACATGTTGAGCATCATTTGTTTTATTAGTAAGAAGATCGTTTTGTGCATACAGGTTATTATTAAAAATGTGTGGATTTAAGATGGTACTCATGTCCTGCTTTTCATCACAAAAGACACTGCCCATGAAAAGTATCACGATTACTGTCAAAATTATTTTTTTCATAAACCTCTATCGCTGTAAATGAAGATGCTATTTTTTTGTCTATTTTTCTTTGCGAAAGTTTCTGCTGGTGGGCAGACATGTTTATTTGTGAAACTTGCGAATAGTAGCAAGGTTTTTATCCAGCAACCATACGAGTCTGTCATGAAGGGAACGACTCGGGTTATTTCATCCCGACTCATCTTGGCAAGCTGAGTCGTGTTTTCAAATTCGTTTTATTATAATCAAAATCTGGATTCCCTCTCCGCCAGCTGGCGGACAAGCTTCGAGGGAATGTACTGTGTTTCGAAGTCAACTTATTTTGCATATTGAGGGTCCCATTCTCTATCATATTTAACGATAGCAAAGATATGACGTAGTAATTTATGTGCGACTGCAACAAGAGCGACTT
>Ga0268276_1001111_pt1 | contig 27988 bp, 39 predicted proteins | sample saktaG_4_FD_190145 | JGI IMG/M metagenome (GOLD analysis project Ga0268276, IMG submission 190145) | Saline water microbial communities from Sakinaw Lake, British Columbia, Canada - sak_2010_1_5_45m | ecosystem: Environmental > Aquatic > Non-marine Saline and Alkaline > Saline ...
GTTGTCGATGATACTAGAGGCGGGTCTGCTTTGGTTGCAGAAAATAAGGAGAGTTATCATCGATTATATTCTAAGTATCATCAAATCCTTTTAGTCACAGGAGGAAGAGATGCTGCTTTTTATCATGATTATTTAAGCAGACTCAAGGGAGAAGGTTATTCTATTGTTACAGATGTCATGCAAGTTGTTTCTAGAGAGATTATAAAATCACTTGACCAGATGCCAGGGCAAGACAAACCTTCTCTGAATAATGCAGCTGCCTATATCAGAGAAAAAAATTCATTTTCATATTTTCCTGTTCCAAGGACTTTTGATGAGTTGATGGCCGTCACAAAATTATCTTTGTTGGATAATTCTTATAACTTATTAAAAAAACAGCCAAATGTTTCTTTGATGTCAAGTTTAGAACAAAATTTAGCTAGATTCAGGGAAGAAAGCAGAAAAGGCAATAGGGAGATAATAACAAAAGCAGAACTTGAAGACAGGATCTCAAGAACTGAGAAAGATTTCTTAGCTTTGGTTTAAGTTAAATATAAAAACTATTTTTCTTTATAGAGTTATGGCAAAAACAAAGTCAGGAAATTTTAGAAAAGCTTTGACTGTTAGTGAAAAAACGCTGATTGCGGGTAAGAATGACCAGCAAAATGAAGAACTGATTAAACAAGTTCAAGAAGATGAATTTGTTTTACATACAAAAATGCCTGGAAGTCCTTTTGTCAATATTAAGAATAACGAAAAAGGCGAGAAAGTAAGCAAGGAAGATATTCATGAAGCTGCGATTTTCTGCGTCAAGTATTCACAAGCTTGGAAAAAAGCAAAGAAAAAACCAGACAAGGTGGAGGTGCATGTTTTTCTAGGAAAAAATATCTTTAAATTAAAGGGAATGAAAACAGGGACTTTTGGAGTTAAGAAACTGAAAAAAGTAATTATCGAGAAAGAAGAAATTGAAAAATGAAAAAAGGAGTAGATTTTATAGGTGTAGGAACAGGGGCAATGATATTTAATAGTGAAGGCAAGGTTTTCTTAGCTAGAAGAGGTGAAAAAGCAAGAAATGAGCAGGGAAAATGGGATTTTCCCGGAGGCACAGTAGAATTTGGCGAAAAAATTGAAGAAGCTATAAAAAGAGAAATAAAAGAAGAATATGACTTTGATATTGAAGTAATAGAGTTATTAGAAATAATTGACCATATACTTGAAGAAGAAAAGCAACACTGGGTTTCTCCTTCTTTTGTTGCGAGATTTGTTTCAGGAAATCCAAAAATAATGGAACCAGAGAAATGCAATGGAATCAAATGGGAATTTTTAAAAGATATTGACGTGAATTCTTTGAGTAAGCCAAGCAAGTCTAATTTTAATTGTTATATCAAGAAGCATGGATATAATGCTCCGAAATTGAGTTAAAAATCATAATATGTTCTGTAGGATATAAATCCTTATAAATCTCTTTGATATCTCGAATAATGAATGAGAAAAAACTTCAAGCAATAATGAGGGCTGCAAAAAGCCAGGGTTTAAACAGGCAAGGGGTATTAGATAGAATGCAAGAGACCTACTTTGCATGTGCAGCAGTGGGCAACCTAGCAGATATGGGCAGATTAGAAAATCTTTCTGGAATTGATGTAAGTCAAGAAACTCTTCAGAAAGTAGGTAATCTTTATATGTCTTTAGGATCAAATGGTCTTCCTATTTTGAAAGAATTCATTGAAAAAAGAAAAGATTATGTGCCTGATAATAAGAGCCTTTATACCACTTTTATAGATTATCTTGAAAAAGAAAAATTTGGACCATTAAGAGAATTAGAGGTTATTGTAAAAACAACAGTCCCTCTTGAAATGATTATAGAAGTAGGTGCCCAGCACTTGAAAGCAGCGAAATATGAACAATTTAATAAATTGAGTCATGAAAGAAAAATACAAATGAAGGATATCCCTCTTTATCTTGTTCAAGATGCTTCATTGGCTTTAATTAAAGACGGACGATTGGAAGATGCTCAAAAACTTTTAGAGGATCGTGAAACAGAACCATCAGATGAATTTTATTTGACTATGCTCCGTTATAAGCCCACGGGAGAGCTGGGTAAAGAAGAAATTAGTGCACATTAAGATTTATTTCTTTTTAATTAACTTTAAAAATCCTTAATTCTAAGAAATTTATGGGGCATTCAGAGATTGTGACATTTCAACTGGGAAAGCAGGGTTTCACTCAGGGAACCATAGAATTGCTAAAAAAAACATTTAAAAACCACGATTTGATTAAGATATCAGTTTTAAAATCATGTACTAGGGATAGAAACGAGATTAAAGCAATAAGTGAACGAATTTGCTCTGAACTCCAAAAATCAGAAGGCAGGGAATTCACTTCGAAGATAGTCGGCTTTACATTGAATATAAGGAAGTTAAAACGCATAAAAATTAATAAATAGAGTTAATTTAAATAAAATAAGTAAAAGGTTTTGCATGAAAATGGGCGCATTTTCACAATGTTGTGCAAAACAATTACACAAAAAGCACATATCAATAAAATGGAAGAAAAAATAAAATACGGGTTGGTTCATGAGATTCCAAGCCAGAAATTCATCATTGCTTTGGCTGAAAAACTAAAAGCAATGGAAGAGTTTAAGACGCCTGAATGGGCAGAATTTGTAAAAACAGGGAGATCTAAAGAAAGGGTCCCTGAAAATGATGATTGGTGGTATGTAAGAGCTGCTAGCATATTAAGGACAGTTTATGTTCAAGGAGTAGTTGGGGTCTCAAGATTAAGGAGCAAGTATGGTTCAAGAAAAAATAGGGGGATGAGACCTGAAAAATTTTATAAATCTTCTGGAAAAATCATCAGAGTCATTCTGCAACAAGCTGGAAAAGCGGGTTTTGTAGAACATATTAAAGAAAAGAGAACAGGAAGAAGATTGACTAAAAAAGGATTGAACTTTCTTGAAAGTTTAGCCAAGACTCTGAAGTAAATATAGGAGTTAAAATGGATGGCGAAGGGGAAGCTGAAAAACTTACAGAACAAATTTTGAGTCTAGAGCGAGTAGCTAAGACCATGATGACCAGAGAAGCTATTTCTAGATATGGTAATCTCAAGATGGCACATACTGAAACTGCAATCAAAGCAATAGCTATGATTGCCCAGGCTGTTCAAACAGGACAAGTCAAAGAGCAACTTACAGACGAGCAATTCAAGGAGCTTTTAAGGGAAATACAGAATAATAAAAAACAATTTACTTTCAGGAAATAAAATGCCATTAGCAAAGCTTTATGAAAAAACAGACATAACCTGGATTTTTGACGAACATGTTGATGGTTCAAAAGTTAATTCAGCTTATGATTTTCTAGCTACAATGGTAAGAGAACATTCTGAAGGAATTGAGATAAATAATTTAGTTGACGCATTTTCAAGGGTAGGTGTGTTAGGAACCAAACAAGCTAGTTATGTTCTAGACCGGATTTATGCCAAAAATCTTACAGAAAAAAAATTAGAGTTCTGCGCTTTAGAAAAAAGTGTTCGAGGAAAGTATAATGGCATAGTTTATGTTTCTCCTGGCAAAAAAAGGACTTTTTACAATAAAATCCAAAATCCAGAAGCTTTAAAAGGGTAAAAATCAAGAAAATACTATGGCACGCTATAAAACACAAGTAAAGAAATTGAGATTAGGAAAACAAGGGAAAAGGACAAAGTGGGCACCATTTTGGGTTATTCCCAAAGCTTGTGGAAAAGGCAAGAGAGTACATCCTTCTTATTTAACTAGAGTCAAGAGATCTTGGAGAAGAACAAGAATCAAAACTAAACTTAAGACAAAGGCAATGAGAAGACCAAATATTGAGTTCAAGCCAGGAAAAATAAAAAAGAAATATAATCAAAGACCTAAAAACCAAGGGCATAAATAAAGTTAGAGGTAAAATAATACCCCTAATCCATAAACAAAATGCGCAAGACAACGTTGTGTTGATTGAAATCAACAGTCTTGCAAGATAATTAAAACACATAAAGATATAACACATAAAAACTCACTAAAAATTGAAAACTCAAGATAAACATGGCAGAGAAAAAAGAAAAAACAAAAATAGAGAAGAAAACAAAGTCTGAAAGAATTGAAAGGATTTATACTATTCCATTAAGAAAAGAATGGCTTAAGGCTCCGAAGTACAAAAGAGCTAAAAAGACAATCAGGGCAATAAAAGAATTTCTTGTAAAACACATGAAGATTTATGACCGAGATCTAGACAAGATAAAAGTTGATCCCTGGATTAACCGAGCTATTTGGAGCAGAGGAATAAAAAATGTTCCACATAAGATAATTGTCAAGGCAGTCAAAGAAGATGATGAAGTGAGAACAGAATTAATCGGCTTGCCAAGGAATTTCAAATCAGAAGATGAATTTTTCAAGAAGAAGATAGAAAAAGAAAAGAAAAAAGAGATGGAAAACAAGAAGAAAGCTGAAGAAAAGAAAAGAGCCTTAGAAAAATTAGCAGAAGAGAAGAAGAAAGCTGAAGCAAAAAAAGAAGAAGAAAAAGGCATTGAAGAAAAACTTGATGACCAAAAGAAAAAAGAAGAAGAAAAAGAACTTCATAGTGAAAAAGAAGTGAAACATGAATATCAGCATGTGGGGCACGAAGTTAAAGGACAAGTTAAGGCTGCTGTACATAAGACAAACACTAAGAAGTAATTCTTAAAATTTATAAGCTTGGTTTTTATTTATTATCATGGAAACTTTGTCTACCTTAAAGCAAGATTTGAATAAACTGAAAAATTCTGAAAGAGCAAAGCAATGCATGAGATATTTCAAGACAGCGAAAGGGGAATATGGGGAAGGAGATATTTTTATTGGATTAACTTCATCAGAGCAAAAAGAAATTGCAAAAAAATATCTTGATTTATGTTTTGGGGATATACAAAAACTACTGGATTCTGAAATTCATGAAGAAAGACAGATATCCTTAATTATATTAAGGAAAAATTTTGAAAAAACTAGGGATGAAAAAAAAAGAAAAAATATATTCAGTCTGTACCTAAAAAATGCCCATAAGGGCAATATAAATAACTGGGATTTGGTCGATTGTTCCACCCCCACCATTATAGGGGGTTTTTTGATTGATAAAGACAGAGAAATTCTCTATAAACTTGCAAAATCCAAGAATTTGTGGGAAAAAAGAATCTCTGTGCTTGCTACATTTGCTTTTATCCGCGAGAATGATTTTAAAGATTCCTTAAAGATTGCAGAAATCCTCTTAAATGATAAACATGATTTGATTCACAAGGCTGTTGGCTGGATGTTAAGAGAAATCGGAAAAAGAAATCAGGATAAAGAAGAAAAATTCTTGAAAAAGCACTACAAGAAGATGCCGAGAACAATGTTGCGATATGCAATAGAACGTTTTGATGAAAAGAAGAGAAAAGATTACTTGAATTCTAAGATATAAAAACTTATAAAACTCTTTTTGTTAGTTTTTGGACTTAAAAATGGCCATATACACAGTTTTTAGAGGTACGGGAAGTTGCATTCCAGACATAGTCTGGAAAAACACTGATTTCAAAGACGCTGTTTTTTACGGGCTAGATGGAAAAATTGTTGATAAATCAACTCAACAAATTATCGGTGATTTTAGAGACAAGACAAAAGTGGGAATAGAAGAGAGAAGGTATGCTCGGCCAGATCAAAGCGCTTCGGATCTCGGTTTCATTGCTGCAGAAAGAACTTTAGAGTCATCTGGCTTTGATAGAGATACCATAGGTTGCATTTCTGTGGCCCATAATTTCGAAAATACTTACACACTAGGGTCAAAACTAGATCTAGTTCCAAGTTTTGCTGCGAGAATAAAGAGAGAATTAGGAATAGATGTTCCTGGAATGATAGCTTATGATATTGTGACAAATTGGGAGGATTTGAGAAGAATAAAAGATGGCTATGGCATAGCATCTGGTGAAAAATCACTTGTAGTCGAACTTGACCAAACCCCGACAGATGGGAATCTTTCTGGAGTTTATGAGATGGCTAGAGAAAAGTTAGCTGACTTAGGGATTGATAAAGAAGGTTTAGAAAAAATTGTGGTTGTGCATAAAGGCATTCCAAACATGGCTGGGAAACTGAAGACAAGATTAGGGCTCAGACCAGAAACAGTTGCTTATTCAATTATTTTTGGTTGTCCTGGGTGGCTTCAAGCGGTTATACAAACAGATCAATATTTCAAACTCGGAAAAGCTAAAAGAGCATTAGTTATAGGAGCAGAAACACTGTCAAGGGTTTCAGACCCGCATGATATGGATCGGATGATATATAGTGATGGTGGTGGAGGTTGGGGTGTTGAAGCTATTGAAAGCGAGCATCCTGTGGGGATAGTGTCCTATGCTGTGAGATCTGATGCTCTGGAATATGCTTATTTATTGAAAATGGGGAAATCTTATAATCCAAATTTTCAATGCGATGGATTGTTTCTGAAAATGGAGGGGCCTAAGCTTTTCAAATATGCTGCAAAAACTGTTCCACATGTTATTAAAGAAAGCCTTGACAAAGCTAGGATGACAATAGACAATGTGAATATGGGTTTGTTTCATCAAGCTAATCAAAGATTAGACGAGGCTATGCTGCACGGGACTTATAGGCTGTATGGGAAAACACCAGACCAAATTCCAAAAAATGTTATGCCTCTGACAATTCCATGGCTTGGAAACAATTCAGTTGTGACTTTGCCAATGGCAAGTGATTTGATTGCAAAAGGAACAGACACAAGATTAAAGGATTATTCTTTTAGAAAGGGAGATGTTATCTTGTTTGCTTCTGTCGGTGCTGGTATGAATAGCAATGCTGTGGTGTACATAGTTCCTCCAAAAGATTAAATACACATAAATTTCTCTTTTAAACATGGAAGGAGTATTAATTTTAAATAAACCTGCTGGAATAACAAGCCATGATGCTTGTGATAAAGTCAAGACTATCTTGAATATAAAGAAAGTAGGACATGCAGGAACACTAGACCCCATGGTCACAGGAGTTTTAGTGATTGCTTTGGAAAATTCTACTAAAGCATTAAGATTGTTTAATGGTTTGAATAAGACTTATCAAGGAATCGGGCATTTGCATGAAGATGTTCCTTTAGAAAAATTAAAACAAGTAATTCAAAAAAAATTCATGGGAAAAATAAAACAAACCCCGCCAAAAAGGTCAAGAGTCAAGAGAGAAGAAAGAGAAAGAGAGATATTTGAGTTTAATATTTTGAAAAAAGAAGGAAAAAACTTTGAATTTTTGGTTTCGTGCCAGGCAGGAACTTATATCAGAAAGCTTATAGACGACTTGGGAAAAGAAATGAATATAGGTGCTCACATGGCTTCTTTGCACAGGACTATGCAAGGGCCTTTTTCTGATAAAGAATCTATTAAAGTAGAGGACTTGAAAGATGGGAAGAAATTAGAAAAATCATTGATTTCTTTAGAGCAAGCTGCCAAAAGATTAAACACTAAAATATTGGATGTTGATGATAAGGAAGAACAAGACCTTAAATTCGGAAAATCTTTGAAAAGGGACCTTTATCTAAAAGAAGGCGAGATTGGTGTTGCGATCAATTCAAAGAATCAAGTTGTTGCACTTATTAAAAGAGAAGATAATCTGATAAGGACTGAAAGATTCATCTAATTAGAGGTTTTTAGCATGTTAAAACAAAAAATTCAACAATTAGATTATTCTGTTAAAAAACAGATAGGCAAAAAAATCGAAGAGTTTAATCACAAAAATCTTTCAAACAAAGAAAGATTCTTAGAATTATGTTTTTGTCTGTTAGTAGCTAATTGTTCTTTAGACAGGAGCTTGAAAAATTGGGAAAATAATAAAACCCTTTTTCTTGAGGGGAATCAAAGAGAATTATCCGAAAAATTAAAGAAATTAGGGCAGAGATTCCATAATAATAAAACTGCTTATATCATTGAAGCAAGAAAACATTTTGATGGATTGAACAATTATCTAAAAACTAAAGAAGAATTTGAATTAAGAGAATTTCTAGCAAGCCATATCAGGGGCTTGGGCATGAAAGAATCTTCTCATTTTCTAAGGAATCAAGGTTATAAGAATTTCGCAATTCTTGACAGACATGTTCTGAAGACTTTGAAAGAAAACAAGTTTATTGAAGAAATCCCTAAAACCTTAACTAAAAAGAAATATCTTCAAATTGAAGATAAGCTTTCAGAACTTGCTAAATCTCTTAATACGACCCAGGCCCATCTTGATCTTTATTTATTCTACTTAGATTCTGGAAGAATTTGTCAAAAATAATAGACATTCTGACAAATTTTTTATGACTTTGCTTTAGACTCTTAACTTCGTCATCTACAAGTTTAATAACCTAATCCTGATTTTTAATTGAATTTTCTTCGGGTTTTTGAAATTCTAAAAAGATTTTCTATAAAAACAATTCCTGCTATGGGTCATTACACATGCAGATATAAGAACTTGGCGAATTAGTTTATTAATTATGTCAGAAAATTAAGCACTTGTTTTTTTCGCTTCTCTCGCTTCTGCTTTATCTTCTTTCTTTTTTGCAAAAGCATCGTTTCTCTCTTTCTTCTCAATTTGTCTTGCCCATTTGATTTTCTTAGGGTCTCTTTTCATTCTGAAGTTTCTCCTGCATTTACTCGAACAGAAGTAGATTACACGACCATCACTGTACACAAAGATTATTCCCTGGCCTGGTTGTTGTGGCTTTGAGCAGAAAACACATTTCATCTTAAGTGAAAGCTCCTTTCATTATCTTGGTCCTTATTCTTCTTGCTTCAATTTGGGTCTCTCTTAATATAAGAACATCTTTTAATTTTACAGGGCCTTTGACATTTCTTCTTATTGTCTTGCCTTGTTCAGTTCCACCAATTACTTTTGCCAGGACTTGAGTTAATTCTCCCCTGAATCCTGTTCTTCCTAGAATTTCTTCAACTTCTGCAGGGCATGGTTCTCTTGAAAATCTTTCTATTCTCTTTTCCTGTTTTTGATCTTGACCTTGTTGGCCTTGTTGTCTTGCCATTTTATATTTTAAGATTTAACTTGCATCAAAAATTTACTTCTTTGCCCTTTCTTTTTTTCTTTCTGGATCGAGTTTTATTCCAAGTTCAGCAAAAGCTTTTATACCATCTCCTGGTTCAATTACAGCTACTGCAGTGCAAGCAACGCCTATGCCTGCTGAAATGCCTAGCTTTTTTCTACTATCCACTGCCTGACATGCAATGCCTTTCTCTTGGCACAGTACTGGCAAATGTTGAACAATTTCTTTTGGAGAAACATCTTCTGCATAAACAACTAATTTAGCTGTTGCTCTTTCTATTGCCTTGGTTACTTCATTAACGCCCTTATCAATCTTGCCTGTTTTTCTTGCAAGTTCTACTATTTCATATGGAGAAACCATGTTTAACCTCCCTCATGTTTAATTTGGTCATTGGTTTTATTATCTTATATTTGAATTTTATTTATGTATATGCTGAGAAAAATAGGTTTAAAAAGCTATCGCCCAAAAGAAGAGTTTTCTTTCAAGGAATATTATATAAATAATGAAAATCTTTGATTTTTATAATGCAGAAAAAGGTCTTCTTTTTCTAGCATATGGGAGATTATTCAAAAGATGGATTTAGATGAAAAAGAGTTAATTAAAATTGTTAAACCTTATTTAGAGGAATGTAGGCCCGGTGATTGGTATCATGCTTTAAATGTGGTTAAGTGGGTTAAGGTTTTAGGAAAGGGAAGAACAGATTTAAAATTGTTGATTCCTGCAGCATATATACATGATATTGGTTGGTTTAAACTTACTTCAGATAAGCTTTTGAGTTTTGATGAGGGGGTACTTAAATTAGAATCAAAAGCTAATGAAAATACTGAGAAGAATGTCAAACTTGTTTTGAGAAAATTGAATTTTAGTGGTTTAGATATTGAGAATGTTATTAGATTAATCAAGGCAACTGAAAAGTATCATGCTGAAAGAGAAGACGAGGCAATTCTTGTTGACGCAGATAGTTTAAGCAAATTAGGCCCAGAGCATTTAACTAGGAAGTTTCAGAAAGCTGAGATTCCTAAGGTTCTGGCAAGCTTAGAAAAAGAAATGCCGGGCTGGATTTCAACAAAAAAAGCTAAAGAGCTTTATCCTAAAATGATGGAGAGAATTAAAAAACAACTTCTAGGTTAATTTTTCCAGGTTACATTTACTTGGTCAGTTCTTTGATTAGGATTTATGTCTGCTAGATTGGGACTTATGTTTATGCCTGATTTGAACATTTTTTGTCCTAGATATGCAATCATCGCAGCATTATCTACAAGAAATTGTTTTTCAGGAACAAAGCATTTTGCTTTTCTTTCTTTGCACATAATTTGGGCCATTTCTTGGAGTCTTGAATTGCAAGCTACTCCTCCCCCTAATAAAAGCTCTTTCTTACCAAGATGGGCCATTGCTCTTTCAGCTACTTCCATTAGCATTGCAAAGCTGGTTTCTTGTAATGAAAATGAAAGGTCTTCAAGTTTGTACTTTTTTGAGTCTAACTTTTGTTTTAAATTAGTTAACAAACCTGCAAAAGCAACATCCATACCTTTGACAGAATAGGGGAGTTCAATTAAATTTGAAGATTTTGAAGCAAGTTGTTCTATACACTTGCCTCCTGGAAATCCCAGTCCAGAGTATCTTGCAAAAGTGTCTATGAAATTTCCTATGCCCATGTCAAGAGTTTCGCCAAAAATCCTGTACTTGCCTGCAGCATATGCAATCACTTGGGTGTTTGCCCCAGAACAATATAATAAAACAGGGTCTTTTGCTTTAGTGATTTCACCAATTTCAAGGTGCGCTATGCAATGGTTTACAGGAACTAAGGGGAGGTTAATTTCTTTGGAAAGTTCTTTAGCAAATTTTAATCCTTGCAATAAACAAGGAGCTAATCCAGGGGCGTTTGAAACTGCTATCAAATCAATGTCTTTAAGTGAAATTTTGGCTTCTTTGAGAGATTGTTTGAGTAGATTATCGCAAATCTTTTTATGATGTTTAGCTGCTTCAACGGGGATTATGCCTCCTTTTTCAGTGGTATACATATCTCTTAGATTGCATAAAAAAGTTTTGTCTTTTAAAATCGATATACCAAAAGTATGGGCAGTTGATTCTATGCCAAGTGTTATCATGGGTAATTAAAGAATTATCCGTTTTTATTGGTTGTGGTTTGTACTTACAATTTTTATGTCCTGGATTATCAGCGTAGAGGCAGAAATCATCAGATTGATGGCAAGAACCGGTTATATAGTGGGTTCTTTCATAATAATGGATTGGCTGTCTGACAAAACCGCAAAGATTCCCTTCGTGACTTAGTTCTGATATTAACTCCAGTTGTTCTTTAGAAACTTGGATTTGTTTTATTATTGGTTCTCTTTTATGATAATGCTTTTTCTTTCTGGTCATTTTACTTTTTCGTAGTCTTCTTTACTTCCAATATCTATCCAGTTTCCTGAAAACGGGAATGCATAAATATCTTGTTTTTCAAATAATTCAATTATAAAATAAGTCAGACTAAAACTTGGATTTAACTTGTTTTCTTGCTTCGATTTTTCGTAGAAGAGTTTCATTTTTTCTAAATCTTGTTTTTTGATTAAATATATCCCAGTAACAGCCAAGTCTGATTTGGCTTCTGGTGGTTTTTCTTCAATTCCAATTATTCTGTTTTCAGAATCAGTTTCAACTATCCCAAATTTTTTAGCATCTTCTTTATTCGCTAGTTTATAACAAGCTATTGATGTTGCTTGTTTCTTTTCAACGAATTCGATGAATTTGTTTAAATCAAGTGAAAAGATATTGTCTCCGTATAGGACTAAGAGGTCGTCATCTATTTTATTCTGATTTATTCCAATTAAGCAGTCATGTAAGGCACCTTTTTGATCTTCAACCGAGATAGAACCAGTATCTACAATTTCAATTTTCTTAGATGTTTTTTGATTTGACTGCCACCAAGCAAAATTTGTATAAAATCTGTTGTTTGAAAGTACGTAGATTGTGTCAATCGCTTTCACACTATCTAATTTTTCAATAAGATAATTGAGGATGGGCATGCCTTTTATAGGCAATAGGGCTTTTGGTTGGCTTGCTGTCAGGGGTAGAAGCCGAGTTCCGTATCCCGCAACTGCGATAATTACCTTCATTTTAAGTTAAATTTTTTATTCTTTTTAATCTTTAGCATGTATTGTTTGATTTCTTCTGGACTTAAGTAGCCTCTTTTGTAAACGAGGGCTAATCTCTTAGGAAAAAATTTCTTTTTCCTGTTTAATGCTGTTAATAGGAGCTCTTTTCCATAGCCTTTCTTGATAGTTTGAATGTCTGTTTGTCTTTCATTTTCTCTTGCTGGATTTTTTCCAAAAATCCAGCTGATATCCAGTTTTATCCCAAAAATCAATAATTTTAATAAACCCATCTTGGTCTTTTTAAAAAACTCAAGATGACAGAGCTCATGAGCAAGAATTCCGGTCTTTAGATTCTTATCTTGTTTCCTGACTTTTGTGCTTATAAAAATGAGGTAAGTATTCCACGAAGGGTAGTTTGCTACAAATCCAGAAGCCCAGAATATTATCTTGGGATATTCAACAACGATTATCTTCTTGTCTCTTAGAGAAGGAAAGGACTTTTTCACAAGATTATTGATAATTTCCCGATACTCTTTGACATATTTATTCATGCTAAAAGAAAAAGAAAGAGATTTATAATTTTAACTGTAATAAAGTAGACTCTTTAAGTTGTCATTTGAAATCTAGTTTTATTGTTTTCAAGAGGGTATTCTTAACATAATTTACATAAAAGGCAGATATAATTTAACCGAAGTAATTAATGAGACTTGGGGAATATATAAAAATAAATAAATTAAAATAAAAAAATAAATTTTGAGGAGATTTACTTCTTCTTCTTTTTCTTTTTTCCGCCTCTGGCCATTTTAGCTTCACATACGTTTCCTTTTCCGTCTACGTAGTAAAGATATCCTGGTTTCCTTTTGACAACGTTTTTTGCAATAACGCTTCCCATTTTTTTCCTCCTTTATTTTATTTTTAAAATTTATCTTAATAGTCAGAGAGCAATTATGTATTTAAACCTTTCGTTCTCGACGGAAGTTATTAGTCAATGACAACTTTATCCACGGTGTTTTTGTTTAGTTAGATTTAAAAATGAAAAAAAACTATATCCTAATGGGAGCAAAAAAATATGAGGCATTTTCTTTTAAGTATCAGGGCAGAGACGTGAAAATCAAAGCAAAGACTTGTAAGGGGTTTTGGAGAAAGTTTTATGGAAAAATGTTCACTTTTAATAAAGAACCATTAATATTTGAGTTTCGAGAACAGATTTTAGCTGAAATCCACATGTTGTTCGTTTTTATGCCCCTGTTGGTTGTCTGGTTTGACGCTAAAAAGAAAGTTACTAAGATCAAAATCATGAAACCATTTATTTCTTTTGAAAAATCTAGGGCAAAGTATGTTATTGAGATTCCTTTAAACAACAAGTTAATAAGAGACTTTGAACATTTTGAAGACTAAAAAAATTTAAATACCAAAAAGAACTAACCTACTTAAGAAAAATGAGGTGGTTATGGTTTGGGATTTTAGCTGCAATCCTTTTTGGATTATGGGGATTATTTGATAAACTTTCAGGTGCATTAAGTCCATTTACTTCTAATCTTATTTTGTATACTTCTGCTTTGATTGTAACCTTGATAATGCTTGTTTTTAGTAAAAAAATCAAATTTACTAAATATGCTTTTTTATCAGGAATTTTTGCTGGAATGGGTAATTTCTTCATTCTTTATTCCTTGTTAAAAAATAAGTTAATATTAGTTTTTCCATTTGTTTCTTTGGCAGGAGCAGTTTCTTTTTTAATTATTTGGATTTTTGAAAAACCAAAATATAATCAAAAACAAAAAATATTTGCAGTAATTGGGTTAATTCTTTGCTTCTTAGGAATACTGCTGGTTGCAACTGGTTCAGAAGGACTTCTAAATTTTGTAAAAGAATTAGCTATAAGTCCACTTTATCTCTTGTTCTCCCTCTTTGTTTTAATTGGATTTACTCTTTGGATTTTTTTAACATATAAGTCTGTTTCAAAAGAAGATATAAGTTCAGAAAATTCTACTTTTTTAAGTGTCCTTGGTTCTTTTGTTGTAGCGGTATTATCGGTTTTAATTTTAAATTATTCTTCTATAACTAGTTTTCAGTTTTTCAATATTCGCAGTTATATCTACCCAATTTTAGCTGGAATTTGTGTTGCATTTGGAATTTTGTTAACTTTTAGTGCATTTAAGGGAACAACGACCAAATCTAAATTACAAGAAGCAATTGTGGCAATTTTAGCAAATGCTGAATTAATCCCCCTATTATTCTTGTCTTATTTTATCTTGCATGAGTGGGTCTGGGAAGGCTTTGTAGGAACGATAATTGTTTTAGCAGGGCTTTTTTCTTTACATTTTGCGGAAATGATAAAGAAATAAGAAGTTAATGTTTATAACGGGAGTTAGACTGATAAGTAATATTAATTAGACAAGACACTTTGTGCTGATGCAGTCTTGTTTTTCTATGAGAACAAAGCGCAGGATAGTAACTAGAACGCAGAGGAGATTTAAGAGGGAGATTATTATTTATTATATCCCTTTAGCCTTCAAAATCCAATAAAGAATTCTGGTTTTCTGAAAGATAATCGGATTTCTTAGTTTCTTCTTCTTCGAGATGAACTGGTGGTTTAGGGACTGGTCTTGGTTCTGTGAAAAATCTTTCATTTCTTAGATACTCCCTGTAAAGTTTGTCTACCATTCTCCTATTAACAAAATCATGATGTCTAAAACCCCCGCCAAAGGTTTTTGGGATATGGGCCAATTCGTGAATTAAGGTTTTCATTTGATCTTCTTCTGACATTTTATCAAATTTCTCTGAAAGGATTTCAATAACATAGGCTGGCTCAATTTCAAGTACTTGTTGCAGGATTTTTGGCAGAGTGTGGCATCTTGCAATTATGTTTCTTGAAGAAGATTCATGGCTTCTGATGCAGTATACTCTGTTCAGGTTTACATGGTTCATACCAAGAACAACACATATTTTCTTGACATTAAACTTAATGTCCAGAGCTTCGTTATATTTTATTCCTGCCATCTTACAGCTTTATAACTGCCTCCTTTAATATTTATTCTACGGGAAGAAGGGGTTTTAAGGATTGTGGTTTTCTTGTGACTATTTTTGTTCGCCCCAAAAATCTAGATGTTTTACTTTTCCTTGTTTGAGCTCTATTAGTGTATTTACATCAGAACCATAACCTGAATTAAGACAAATTGTTCTCTTTATCCTGTCTTTTCCAAAATGCTCGTGCATATGCCCTCCGATGGATATTAGTGGCTGATATTTTTCAATCATTTTCCTTGCGACAAGAGATCCGTAATGTAGTCCGTATCTGTTTGAGAATTTTTCAGTTATCTCATCAAGCCTTGTATTGTAAGGTACGTTATGTGTTAAAAAGATAACAGGTTTTTCTGATCTTCTAAAAAGAAGATCTATTCTTTTTAAGAGATGTTGATATTCTCGTCTCTTTCTTTCTAGCTCTCCTTTAGTTTTTTCTTTTAAAGTGGTTTTGTCTTGAGGATATTCTGGACCAGAAGTTATGCCAAAACCAATTATTTGTGTTTCTTGACCTAAATTTCTTATTTTTCTATGTACGTTCACAATATTTTCCAAATCTTTTATTAATTCTTTGTAGTATCTTCTTCTTTTCCAATCCCAACTTTTAGTTGTTTGTGCCCAGTCCCAATTTCCAGGAACAACATATACGGGGACATCAAAAGAATTCAAAAATTCCAAAATTTTTCTACCATCTTTAACTGATTTTTGCATCATTTGTTTAGCATTTGATTTGCCAACAATATCATACCAATTCTTTTTGTACTGGGGATTAGAATTTTTTTCATTTAAGACCTGAAAGATGTATTTTTTGAAACTATCTGAACAAAAGTCCCCCGGAGCAATGATTGCATCAAATCCTTTAAAGTGGATTTTTGGTTTATTTCCATGCAAATCACCAATAACTAAGATCTTCATTTTATTTTATTTCCTCTGCGTTTTTATATGTTTCGAGGAAAAGCTGGTGCATGACTTTCACAAAGGCAAGGTCTTTGATCAACATAACTGTATTTGACTTGATTAAAGAGATTAAAACTTCTTTATCATCTATTATTGAAATAGCAACACCCTCATTATCAAATTTCCTTATGTTTTTATGTATTGTAGTCCAATCTTTAACATTTTTTTCAGTTTCTTTATCATGTCTTACTAAAGCTTTAAATTCCACCCCTTTTTTCTTTTCTTTTATAACTTCTCTTACCCATTCAGGGTTAAATTCTGCTGTCCATCTTATACTATAATCATATTTTCTTGGTTTTCTATGCTCTTTTATCATCTTGTAGAATGCTTTTTTTCCATATCCCAGTGTGACAGCTTCTTTTTCCTTTGTTTCATAAAATCGTTTAAGTTTTTTTACTATTTCTTTTGCTTTGTCTAATCTCTCTTGTTTTTTGTGGATATAATCAAGAAGATGTTCTGGGTTTGTTGCAACAAATCTTTTATTTTTCTCCGGAATTATTTTAACCAGGCCTTTGTTTATCAAAGAATTCAGGACATTATAGATTTTTCCATAAGGAACAGAACTTTTTGAACTTGTTTCCATGGAACTTAGCTTTCCAAATTCAATTAAAGTTTGATAAACTTTTGATTCATTTTTTGAAAGTCCTAGGACTTCATAGTCTTCGTAGTTTTGTTCTTCCATGTTTGTTTAACCTCTTGAGATTTATAAACTTTATTAGTACAACCCCCCCAGGGGTTGCACAAATATAAATAGGGTTTTTTCTTATGTATTATGTAATCATTAAGTAGTGATTACAAATAAACCAAGAGATAAAAATGTTACAAGACAAACTGCTTACTCTGGAGTCTCGTTTTCGAGAAGAAATTGCGAGATTGGGATTTGTAGAGTCAGGAACCTTAATCGGAAGGCCTGTTCAGGAAAGGGCACTGGATAGAGTGCTTGACCTAGATCATGTCCTTGTGGTTAGAGCGATGGAGTTGGGCAAATATCATAAGATTGAAGATGTTTTAGAAAATATCAAAGATGGAACTTCATCTGGATTAGATGTCCAATATGCTATTTTTGATGGGCCTATGAAACCTCATTCAGATAAAGAAAATGAGGTTTTTTTCCATATTATTTTGCATAGTCCTGAGACTTATACTTCAAGTCCTTTATTATTGTGCAAGAATTCATGGCAATCTGAAAAACAGTTCTTAGGAAAATCTTTAGATGAATATCAAAGATTTCCTGAGGGTGTTACAAAAAAGATGCTGTTTGAAAGCGGTTTAGGACTAGACTCTTTATTGAAGATGGTTTCTAGCAATAGTTCTTTGTATTGTGGCTGGGAACAATCGGGAAATTTGATTCAACCAAAAGTAGGAGAAAAAGAATTTAATGAAATTGATGAAAGACTTGAATTATATTTTTATTCTATTTTAAGAGCTGCAAGCAATACCACCCGGCTTTTTATAGGAGATAATAAAGAGGGGATTGACTTGAAAATGTGCGCAAATTTTCAGAGAACTTGTGGAGATTTTAAATATTCTAGAATGCCCAGAGAAATTTTTGTAAACAAGAGATTGCTCAGAAATAAAGTTTTAATCTTGTCACAAGGTTTTGTTGACAAATACCAACAAAAAGCAATGGACTTTTTGTTGAACTTAAGAGAATATGTGGAAAAAAGAACTAGTTAAGTTTATAATTGATTTTATTTAGTTGGTTCGGTGCAAGACGTAACTCAGTGCACAACGTTGCGAACCAAATTTAAGGTTATTATTACTTATAGCCTTATAACTGCGCTGAGGCTTTTCAATAAAAATTTAATCATTTATCTCGACAACTTTTTCTCTGTTAGTCAGTCCTCTTACAATCTTGACTTGAGAACTCGAGACTTTAAAATGTTTTGCTAAAAGCTTTATAAGTTCGATGTTAGCTTTGTTGTCTTTGGGCGGAGATTTCAAGAAAGCTGTGTTTGATTGCAAGTCAAATTCAGATTTTTTCGAATTTGGCTTGACTTTTATTGTTAAAAACATTTTTGAGTTATGTTCATAAATAATTTTTGTTAGTTGGCTCAGTGAATTTAGGGTTCACAACGTTGTGAGCCACATTTGTTTTAACTTATAGAGTTTTTGGATTTATAGTTCTACGAACTCACAAATTCCATCTACTTTGTCATCTTTAACGTGAACTGAAAAAGGAACTCGGGCTAGTTTTCCACTAGGAGTTCCGCTTGGGTCTAGGATGATTATATTTTTGATTTTTTCATGTCCGCCTGAGACACGGATTCCAGTTTTACTTGTTATTTCTTCTGCCCATTTTGTGATAAAACATGGAGACTCCTCATTTTTGCTGTAGGAAATGTATTTTTCATAAAATTCATGGGAGACTGGCTTTTTAAGCAAAAGATAAACATGATAACTTGAGCCTGTAAAAAGAACTTTCGTTTTGAATTTCAAAAGTTTATTGAACGCTTCATCGTTTTTAATCACCTCTATAAGTTGTTGGGCTGCAATCTTTGCTTTTTCAGTTGACAAGTTAGTTCTATCAAGGTCAATGAAAATCCTTTCTATTTTCTTGCCTGGGCCTTCGCCATTGGTTGCATAAAAGAATTCAACTGGCTTATTCGGAGGAAAGTAAAGCCATATTTTAGCTTGTACCTTTGTAAGTAATCTATTCGCTATAGCTTCATGTCGTTTTACCTTTGTCCTTAACTCAAAAAACCTTTGAGAAAGGTTTTTTTCATTCAATTCTTGGACGAATAAAGGCTCGTCTTTTGAGCCTCTTCTTAGGAAAACTCCATTAGGGGGAATATGGATTTTAGTGGCTATTTCCTTGGCTTTGAGGAATGAAGAGAGTTCTTTGATATGTTTAGAATAGAAGTATAAACAATCTAGATGCCCCCTGAAATAAAGCTCTTTTTCATACTTCTTTTTTGAATCTTTTGGCATTTATTGACAAGATTTCATATTTTAAAAATATTTGTCCTTAATAAGATTTAAAAACCATCAAAATCTACTCATTTAATGGGATTAATGAGTGCAAGAAAACTAGGGAAAGACAGGCAGAAGTTTCGATGGAGACACTTCAAGTTTAAAAGAAGATTGTTAAGATTGAAACAGAGGACTGATCCTTTAGAAGGAACTAGCCAAGCAAAAGGCATTGTTCTCGAGAAGGTTCAGCTTGAAGCAAAACAACCAAACTCTGCAATGAGGAAGTGTGCTAAAGTCCAGTTATTAAAGAATAATAAGACAATCACTGCATTTATCCCTGGAAATTTAGCTCAAAAATTTATTGATGAGCATGATGAGGTTCTTGTTGAATGCATAGGGGGTAAGATGGGAAGAGCAAAAGGAGATATTCCTTGTGTCAGGTATCAGGTTATAGCTGTAAATGATCAGTCATTGAGCAGATTAGCTCACGGAAAGATTGAGAAAGGTAGGAGATAAAAGTAGGAGGTAAATAATAATATATACTAGCGAACAAAAAATCAAGTGATGATTTTTTGCAAATTGCTAATTAGAAAGTGCCTTGCTATTAAAATTTAACACATACAGATTAAATAAAAACAAAAAATAAAGAATATACAAAAAACACATAAAATGATGAAATTATTTGATTTATTCGAAACTGAAGGTGTAATTGTAACTGATCCTGGTTTGAAAGGTTACATTAATCTAGATCCTAGATTAATCATCAAGAACCATGGTAGAGCAAGAGAAAAATTTACTCGAATGAAAGTGAGTATTGTTGAAAAATTAATTAATGAATTAGCTGTTCCAGGACACAGGGGAAAAAAACATAAAATAATAACAAGAGTTGCTGGAAAACATACTCGAGAGACAAATGTAATTATTAAAACTCTTAAAATAATTCAGAAACAAACTAATCAAAATCCTTTACAAATTTTAGTCAAAGCAATTGAGAACTCAAGTCCAAGGGATGAAGTAACTGCTATTGAATATGGCGGGGCAAAATATCCCCAAGCAGTTGATATCTCACCAACAAGAAGATTATCTTTAGCATTAAGAAATATTGTACACGGGGCTTATGATAAATCTTTTAATAAAAAGAAAAAAATCTATGAAGTTTTAGCTGATGAATTAATAAAAGCTTCAGAGAATTCTAGTGATTGTTTTTCAATCACCAAGAAGAATGAGATGGAAAAACAAGCTGATTCTGCAAGATAGATATATATCCTGAAGTATAGAATTCTTTTTAAAGTAGATTTGTTCTTTATTAAAATGATAGAGCGTCATCCTTTTGAAGAACGAAATCCTATGGAGTGTTCAACAAAAGTTAGAGTTTTAGATAAACATTTGTCCTTTGGACTTTCTTTGGCGAGTTATTTGGAAGAAGGAAATCTTTCTGTTTCACCATTAAATATTATGATTGCTTTAGCAATGTTATATGAAGGAGCAACAAGAGAAACTGCAGAACAGATAGCAAAAGTCGCTAAAATAGATACTACGCGCTTGACAAGACATGAAGGATTTAAACAACTTACAGATGCTTTAAATCCAACTAATGCTGCATACACCTTGAAATGTGCTAATGCATTATGGGTGGATAATGGCTTTCCAATAAACTCCGAGTTTAAAGGGATTTTGGAAGATTGTTATAAAGCGCAGGTCTATCCTGCAGATTTTCAGGGGAATCCTAGACAAGAAGAATTAAGAATCAATCAATGGGTAAAAGAGAGAACAGAAGGAAAAATTTTAAAAGTATTTTCCGAAGGTTCTATTGATCCACTTACTGGGCTTATTCTTCCAAATGTATTATATTTTAAAGCATCATGGCGAAACAGATTTAATCCAAAATATACCCAAGAACAAGATTTTACATTATCAAGTGGAAAAGTTGTGAGTGTGAATATGATGAGAAAAGGGGAGGTTGAGTCTAGAAGGAAATTACCAAAGTTCCAGTATCATAAAAATGATATCGCACAAACACTTGTTCTGCCATATAAAGGGGGCAAATTGTTCAATGTTATTATCTTGCCTGATGAAGGAGTTAGTACAAAATGTTTAGAATCATATCTAAAGGGGGGTAAAGCAAAAGCATTTGGATTAAATGGAGAAACTCATGAAACTGAATTTTCAAGATTAGAACTGCCAGTACATGAGCTTAGGACTAGCTGTGATCTAAAAGAACCATTAAGAAGGATGGGGATTGAGAGATTATTTTGTGATAACGCACAATTAGATAAAATGTATTCAGAATCAGTGGTAGGCCCCCCTCTTTATGTCAAGTCAATTAAACATCAAACATACTTCAAGACAAATGAAGAAGGTTCAGAAGGAGCTGCTGTAACTTTTCCTGAAGTTGTAGCTTTAGATGGTGGAGGGCCCTTGCCAGCAGAATTTGTAGTTGAGAGACCTTTTATAGAGGCAGTTGTAGATAAATTAGGCAATGTCTTATTCTTGAATAGGGTTGAAGATCCAAGATAATTATCCTAAGAAATATATTTTTTATTACATAAATCTTTATAAGTTCTTTTCTGATTTTGTTTCATGCCAATTATTGATCTTTCACCTGGAGAAGTTTTTCTTCTGTTAAAAAATGAGCATGGTCTTTCTTCAAATGATTCTAATGAGTGGATGAAAAATGGAGCATATATGGGAATTGTTGAAAGACACAAAAAATTGAATAAAGATAAGGGAAAAATCTTCAGTAAAAAAAATTCAGCTGTTTGTGTTAATATAATTGAAAGTGAAGATTATGCGAATATTTATGACTCTAGTGGATTGTTTAGTTCTTTGGTTTATAACTTAAGGGCAGACAGAGTTTATTCTGGATTAGAAGACGTTGTTTCAAGACTAAAAGAAATAAACCACAGGACAGGCAGCAATTCAGATGATGGCTTTAATGATACAATCCATGTTGAAAATTATGTTGCGAGGTATGTGACATCTTTTGCAGAAACAAGATTTGCTGAAAGCGAATCAGATGGAAGAAAACCACAGCCAACTGAAGAAAAAGAGGTTCCAGAGTGCCTTATTAAAGAATTTTGCGATATACCCTTTGATGGCAGATTCTTACTTCTGCCAGATGATTTTTCAAAAGATAGTACTTTTTATATGGGTGAGTTATTTAGGTCTTCAACAAAAATTAGAAGATCAAAAACAAGATTTAGCGAAGCAAAAAAAGAAGGAACTATTGGGTGCCATAGGGGATTTTTATTTAAAATAGTTCTAGGAGAAGATAGGGCAATTATTTCAGAAGTAGATTCAAGTAGATATTCAAGTGATGCAAGAGTGAACCTCAATTTGAATAAAGACCGACTTTATTTTGATAGAAAAGGAATTGATTTAGCTGTTTCTTGGGTTGCAGACAGCAGATGCAGAGCAGATACAAGAAACTATGTTGCTCAATATCTCAAAGAATTTTCAGAAAAAAGTATAATCGCAAGATAGAAACTTCTTAGAAACCTTTTTAAACATTCTTTTGATAAACAGTTTATGGCACAGAAAGAATCAAGGATAGATAAGTTCAAAAGACTTGTAAGCCAGCAAGATCATATCAGAAATGTCTGCACTAGTGCACACATTCATCATGGAAAAACAGCTATGACTGATAATCTTTTAGCTGCAGCAGGCATGATGGCAAGCAAGAATGCAGGTGATTTAGATTCTGGGATGATGACTTGGCAGCATTCTGATGAGCAAGAAAGATTGCTTACAGTTGATTCTGCAAATGTTTCTATGGTGCATGATTTTCAAGGAGAAGAATTTTTGATTAATCTGATTGATACACCGGGGCACGTTGATTTTTCAGGAAATGTTACAAGTGCAATGAGAGCAATTGATGGAACAATTGTCCTTATATGCGCTTCTGAAGGGATTATGCCACAAACAGAAACAGTAATCAAGCAAGCTTTAAAAGAAAGAGTCAAGCCAGTTTTATTCATCAATAAATTTGACAGATTGATTAAAGAATTAAAATTAACTCCCGAAGCAATGCAGGAGAGAGTAATCAAGATAATTGCGAGTTTCAACAAACTCATCTCAAAAATTGCTGAGCCAGAATATAAAGAAAAATGGCAGGTCAATATTGCTGATGGAAGTGTCGCTTTTGGAAGTGCTAGAGACAATTGGGCTTTGTCATTGCCTTTTATGAAAAAGAAAAATGTTTCTTTCAAAGATATTGCTAAGATTTATGATATGACTGAAGATGAAAGAAGAGATTGGTGTTGGAAATATGCTCCTTTGTATGAAGTTATCTTAGATATGATTATAAAACATCATCCAAGCCCTGTAGAAGCCCAGAAATACAGAATTCCAAAAATCTGGCATGGCGATCCTGAAAGTGAAATTGGAAAAGATTTGATAAATTGCAACCCAAATGGAAAAGTTGCTTTTGTTGTTACAAAAATAGTCATTGATCAAAAAACTGGCAAAGAACTTGCTGTTGGAAGATTATTCTCGGGAACTGTTCGAGAAGGAATGGAAGTTTATCTTAATAATGCTAAGTCAAGACAAAAACTTCAGCAAGTTTTTATTTATGACGGAATCAAGGCAGAACCTCTTCCAGAGATTCCTGCTGGAAATGTTTTAGCTCTTGGGGGAATATCAACTAGCACTAGCGAGACTGTAACCTCAGAACCCGAGCAGTCATTTGAAGAAATCAGGCATATCTTTGAGCCAGTTGTCACCCAGGCAATTGAATCTAAAATAGCTGCTGATCTTCCAAAGTTGATTTCTGTTCTAAAGCAAGTAGGAAAAGAAGACCCATGCATCAAAGTCCAGATTAATGAAGAAACAGGACAACATCTAATCAGTGGAATGGGAGAATTACATCTTGAAATTGTAACTAACAGAATCAGGACTGAAAAAAATGTGCAAATCAGTACTACGCCACCAATTGTAGTTTATAGAGAAAGCATAAACAAAGCAAGCGGAGAATTTGAAGGAAGATCTCCTAACAAACATAATGTTTTCTTCTTGACTGTTGAGCCTTTAGAAGAACCGGTTTATGATGCAATAAAAGCAGGAGAAATCCCCAACATGAAAATCAAGAAAAAAGATGATATCCTAGCGACTAAGCTTAGAAGTCTTGGGGTCCCTAATGATGAAATCAGGCAATATAGGGAAATTTATGATAACTGTGTTTTTTTAGATAAAACAAAAGGAGAAGTTCATATCGGAGAAGTCATAGAATTAGTTATGGAAGCTTTTGAACAGATTGTAGATTATGGGGTTTTAGCCAGAGAACCTTGCGTAAGATTAAAAGTTTCTTTAGTTGATACTAAACTCCATGAAGACGCAATTCATAGAGGACCTGCACAAGTCCTTCCAGCTGTAAGAGATGCTATCAGATTATGCATCTTAGATGCTAAACCCATTTTATTTGAGCCAATACAACAATTAAGAATAGATACCCCTGAAAGATATATCAATGATGTCACAAGGATAGTACAGAGCAGAAGGGGGCAGATGATGGGCATAGAGCAAGAAGAAGATAGATTTGTTGTTAATTGTACTTTGCCTGTTGGCGAGATGTTTGGCTTGAGCAATGAATTAAGATCTTCTACTGAAGGAAGAGCTAATTTCTTTTTAGTTAATCAGTCTTTCAATAGAGTTCCTTCTGACTTGCAAGATAAAATCATAAGACAAATCAGGCAGAGAAAAGGATTGGCTGAAGCACAATAACTCTACTTAAGAAGTTTTATTTCTTTGACACCATGTTCTCTAAATTCTTGTTCAATTGCTTCTCCAATTTTTCTTCCTGGTTTTTGTTCTTCATATGCGATTGGCAAAAGTGGTAAAACATGCGACATGGAATAAAATGGAACTCCTCTCTTAACAATAGCATCTTGGACAGTTGTTCTGTCGTCTCTTAATTGGTCCCTGTTTGTCAACCCAATTGCTGAACAAACAGAAGTTTTTGCTTCTAATAATCTATCAGTTGTTTTTAAAAGAGATTCGCCAGTTGTTATTACATCTTCAACAAGAGCAACTGCGCCTCTGGCAGAGCCAATGAAATATCTATCTTTTATATCTCCATGTTCTTTGGGACATGCTCTTACCATTGCAAAAGAATATCTTCCTTTTTTGTAATCTGTTCTTTTTTTAGCATATTCCCCTTGGATGAGGCTTCCTAAAGTAGATGCTCCTTCAGGGACTCCCATGATTGTGTCTGGAAGTGTTTGCTCTTCAGATATGCTGTGAATAAAAGGAATTATGAACTCATCAATCACCTGATAAGTTGTGTAAACATCTTCTAGAAGTGATCTCCAGTTAAGGTAAAAGTGAGATAATCTGCCTGATTTTAGCGGGTTAGGTTTTTCGCGAAAACCAATAACATTGTCAAGAATAAATCTATTGAATTTTTCTTGGTCAAATTGGGGCATGTCCATAAATAATTAAAATAAATCTCTTTTTTAAGCATTTATATGCTTTAAAGATAGTTTTTTATAGTATTTTTTGTTTATTTATTAAGAGATTTATTTAAAAAAAGAGACAAACATGAAATCAAAAAAAGTCATTGCATTAATAGGACCTATTGCTTCTGGAAAAGGGACAGCAGCTGATTTTTTCTCCAAAAAGGGCTTTAAACAGATCACTATGAGTAATTTTTTAAGAACAGAAGCTAGAAAAAGAAAAGTAAAACCAGACCGAAAGTATTTCAGGAAATTACAAGCTGAATTAAGAAAAGAATTTGGGCCAAATATCTTAGTAGAGAAGGCAATTGAAAAAATAAAAAATAGTAAAGAAGAAAAGTTTGTTATTGACGGCTTGAGGGATTATAGGGAAGCTAAATTCGCAAAGAGAAAATTAAAATTAAAAATAATCTTTATTGATGCAAGCCCTTATGTAAGGTATCAAAGACAAAAACAAAGGGCAAGACACGGCTTTTCAGATACTTATCAAGAGTTTTTGCATGAAGATGCAAGAGAAAATGCTATTTTTGATTTTCATAAAACAATGAAGTTAGCTGATTTTAGGGTTTTTAGTGATGGGGGAAGAGAAGATTTGCATAAACAGTTAGCAAAATTATATGGAAAATTGGGGATAAAATAATCAGGCCACCTGTAATTCTGGGCGTATCGCAAGAACAGCTTCATTTACTCTATCAACTAGAGTATTTATACAATCATATTCTGTTGAGACATAATTATAAGCCCCACCAAGCATAGCTTGAGCTCCCCTTGTAACAGTATCTGTGATTACAATTATTGGTGGTGCTCTTTTTCCATATAATTTCCATGCTTTTTCAGTAATATAATCGCAAAACTTTGTTGGATCTGTAACAATATCTGGGCTTGTTAAATCCAAAACAACTGCTACTGGTTTTTGACTTAGCAATTGGTGTTCTAAACACGCAAAATTGGGAAAATAAGGATAAACAGATTCATTTAAAATAGAATAACCTTCTTTAGATAAAACTTTTTTAACTTGCTTGGTGAGTGGGCATCTTGTTTTGAAACTATCTTGAGTTGAGGAATATAATATGCCTGCCATTTTTTTATTAGAACAAGGGATATTTAAAGATTTATGTAACAATTTGCAATAAACCTTTTAATTAATTTGAGAAACAGTGGCTAAAATAAAAACATTTTTATATACAACCTAACTAATTAGGTTATGTGGATTTGTAAGCTAAAAATAAAACATGATTGCATCATAGGGACAAGGTGTGAAAAGTTTCAAGTGACTGACACTGGTGTTTCTTTTAACAATTACAGGGAAAAAAGAGTCACCTATTCACCGCAAATCAATACTTTACAGGGCGAGAAAGAGAATATTAAAAAATTTTTGAATGATATCAAGAAAGATAAAAGAATTAGAAATTTAGAAATTGAAGGAAATTCTTTCTTTCTCGTAGAAGTTAGAAAAGAGAAAATTCCTTCTACCTTTAAGACAGAGAAGTTAATTTTTGTCAAACCAATTTTTGTAGATAAACAAGGTTATGAGTTTTGGGAGATTGCATCTTGGAATAGAGAAAACCTGAATGAATTTATTAATAACGTCAGAAAAGAGATCAAAGACATTGAAATTTTAAGAATGCAGAAAACAAAGCTTACTGATATTTATTTTCCGAGATTAATGCCAAATCTTACTGATAATCAGAAGAGGGCAATTGAACTTGCTTTTGAAAATAATTATTATAATTTTCCTAAAGGAGCTAAGATGGAAAAACTTGCTAAAATCATGAAAGTTTCAACCCCCACTTTTTGTGAACATCTGAAAAAAGCTGAAAAGAAGTTAATGCCCAATGTAATTAATTCTATGAAATAATTGGTGGTTTTTCTAACCCTAATATATTAGGGTAAATTTTAATATAACCAAATTGGCACTATTATTTAGTAGTTAAAATTAAACAAATAAATTTGATGGAGGAAGAATAAAATGCATGATGAAGATGAAAACCACTATGATGGGTATGGAAATTATACAGGGTATACAAGAAGAAGGGTAAGTGATTTACCTGGTGCTTGTTTCGTAGCAACTGCCGTTTATGGAGATATAAACCACCCACAAGTATGTGCTTTAAGAAGAATAAGAGATAAGGTTTTGAGAAGGAATGTACTTGGAAGAGCATTTGTTAACTTTTATTATTCTGGAGTTGGAAAAACAGTTGCTGAATTAGTGAAACAAAAATTCCCTAGAACAATTCCAACAATACAGGCTGGTCTTGATAGGGTTATAGACAAATTCGGGTAGAGATAAAAATTGATTGATTGAATTTTTTATTTTTTTATTTTTTATTAAAGCTTAGCAAGAAATCTGTCTGTTTTAACTGACAGATGAATTGCGCCTTTCTGAAAGATATTTATTTCTAGAATCATTAAGAAATGTGAGCTTGACTCTAGCTCACAGAACAACACACTTAGCTAGAGCTTTCTCACTAAATAAATATTTGCTTTCGCTTAGCGAGAGCTGGAGAAAAAAATGGAAATGCAATACAAACAC
>Ga0268276_1001112_pt1 | contig 27986 bp, 17 predicted proteins | sample saktaG_4_FD_190145 | JGI IMG/M metagenome (GOLD analysis project Ga0268276, IMG submission 190145) | Saline water microbial communities from Sakinaw Lake, British Columbia, Canada - sak_2010_1_5_45m | ecosystem: Environmental > Aquatic > Non-marine Saline and Alkaline > Saline ...
GCCGGGTTCCAATGGATGACTTCTGGCGGAAGCGAGGACAAAATTAAAGCGGCAAAGAAATTAATGGGCAGCGCTTTGGTTGGTTTGATTATTATCATATTCGCTTACGCTATTGCCAACTTTATTATTACTAAATTAGCTGAAGTCACTGCTTAGTTAAAATTAAAACAATAATGAATTCATTTAAATTTTTAAAAAGAATTTGTTTAATTGTTTTCCTTATTATTTTGTTATTTGGTTTAAGCAGCTTCTTGTTTTCACAAGAAGCTGCTTTTGCTCAATTAACTGAATTAAAAAATGTGGCTGAAAATGCTGGATTAGGAACAGAAACAGCGCCAAGTAAAATTATTAGCCAAGTTATTAAAACATTATTAAGTTTATTTAGTTTAATCGCGATTGTCATTATCATTGTCGCCGGGTTCCAATGGATGACTTCCGGCGGAAGCGAGGACAAAATTAAAGCGGCAAAGAAATTAATGGGCAGTGCTATGGTTGGTTTGATTATTATTATTTTCGCTTACACTATTTCTTATTTCGTGATTCAAAAATTAAGCGAGGTTACTACCCCGCAAGTAGAGATTTCAGAATAATTTCAGAGGCAATTTGTTAAATTGATAGTTACGCCCTTATTGGAGGCGTAATTTTAATTATTGATAATAAAATTTTTTGTTGCTATAATTCAAATAAACAAAAATAAAAAATAATTTTAAAAATATGAGTGGACATTCCAAATGGCATAAAATTAAACACGATAAGGGCTCAGCGGACGCGAAAAAAAGCTCCCTTTTTACTAAATTGGGACAAGCGATTAGCATCGTCGCTAGGCAAGGAGGGGGAGATATTGAAACAAATTTTAATTTGCGTTTGGCTGTGGAAAAAGCCAAGCAGGCCAACATTCCAAAAGAAAACATTGAAAGAGCAATTAAAAAAGGAACCGGTGAAACCCAAGGGGACGAAATAGAAGAAATTATTTATGAAGCATTTGGGCCAGGGAACAGCGCGATTTTAATTCAAGCCTTAACTGATAATAAAAATAGAACCGTGTCTAGTTTGAGAAGGATTTTTAATAAATTTGGAGGAAATTTAGGCGGTCAAAATTCAGTTAAGTGGATGTTTGAACAAAAAGGAGTTGTTAGAATTGAAAAAAAGGAAGATTTGGATTTAGAAGAGCTTAGTTTGCAGGCTATTGATTACGGCGCTGATGATATTAAAATTGAAGAAGAGGGGCTAACCATTTATACTAAGATAGAAGATTTAGAAAAAATAAAAAATAGTTTGGAAAATAAAGAAATAGATTTGGTCTCGGTTGGATTGGAGTGGATTGCAAAAGATTTAATTGAAATTAACCAGCCATTGCAGAATAGAATTGGAGAAATTTTTTCAGAGCTTGATGAAGATCCTGATGTGGAAGACTATTATTCAAATATTAAATAAATAAAATTTAATTAAAAATGATTATTTTAGGCATTGATCCTGGGGTGGCGCGTTTAGGCTACGCAGTTATCAGTATTAATTTAAACAACCAAATATCAATTATTAATTCTGGCTGTTTAGAAACTTCTCAAAAGCAAGTTTTTCCCCAAAGACTGCTTTTTCTTTATCAAGGATTAAAAGGTATTATTGAAAAATATCATCCTGAAAAAGCGGCGATTGAAGCTATTTATTTTGCTAAAAATGTTAAAACCGCTATTAAGGTAAGTGAAGCAAGAGGAATAGCTCTTTTAATTTGCGCGGAAAATAAATTGGAAATTATGGAATTTACTCCTTTACAAATAAAGCAAGCCTTGACCGGTTATGGACGAGCCAACAAAGAGCAAATTCAAAAAATGGTTCAAATCACCTTAAAATTAAAAGAAATTCCCAAGCCTGATGATGTAGCTGACGCTTTGGCAATCGCTTTAACTTGCGCGCAAACCAAGAGTTGGTTTTGTTTAAAAAACAGATAAAGGTATTATTAAAAAAAAAAAAACGATTTCCAAAATCGTTTTTTAAATTAAAAATCAAAAAAGAAGATTATTTTTAATGAGGATAAATATAACCAATAATTTTCCAACCACCCTGCCATTCGCCAGTTTTGTTTTTAAATGTTCTTGTGGAATATTCTCGTCTTTTTAAACCATTCATTTCAGAAATAGTGACTGATTCTTCGTCAAAATCTTCCACATAGGCTACATGTCCATAATAACCGCAAACCCAACTGGTGCAAGTAAGGGACATAATCGCGCCTTGACGCGGTTCAGTTCCAGTTTCATATCCATCTCTTTTGGCATTCCCAAACCAGGATATAGCATTACCCCAACTCGGTACGCATTGTCCTTGGTCTGCTGCCCATTTGAATGCGGACCAGTCAGTACATTGGCGAGCGACAAAACGATGGCAGTCAGTATTGGCTCGCCAATCCCAATAATCAGAATAACTTTCTTGAACAATTTGAGGAGCAATAGGAATATAGGTGGGAGTCGGTTTAGGCGCTGGAGGAGGAGTGCCATCAGGAATAATGATTTTATCCCCCGGTTTTAATTCGCCATTTTCTGAAAGACTGTTTATTTGAATTATTTTTTCTATTGAGCTTTTATATTTATTTGCTAAATAAGAAAGATTTTCACCTGATTTTACTTGGTGAGTAAGTCCATCTACCGGCAAAATTGTTAAGTTGTTTCCCGGTCTGATAACAGACCAATAATTTAAATTATTTTCCCAAAGAATTGTGCTCCATTTTAATTCAAAGTTTTCCGCGATTGTGCTGACAGTATCTCCTGGTTGAACAGTATAAGTTTTAATTTCCGTTCTGGTTAATTTTGGTAAACTGTCTAAATCAAATGTTTTTTTAGGAGTAACCAAAGCGCTACTTCCCAAAATCAATGAAATTTCTGAATCATCGCTTAAATCCATAATATCATTCTTGTCTTCCCGCCAAGCCGCAATAGTAAATTCTTTATTATTTTCTTCCGAATTGTTTATTTCAAAAGCATTAGGCAGTTTATTTTCAATCGTAATTTCTTGATTGGACGAGGCAATTCTGTTCAAGATACCATTAAAAGGGTTATTCATTTCTTTTATTTTTTGTTGGGAAAAAATTGCAAAAATAATAACAATCATAACTAAAAAAAGTCTTTTAAAAGCAAAAGACTTCTTCAATTTCTGAAAAAAGGAGCAGCCAAAATAAATAAGGCCTAAGAAAAGTTTTTTAATCCTTTTTTTTAAAAAAAACGGATATTTTTGATTTAAATTTACTTGCATAAATAAGAATTTATGCTATTCTTAATAAACATTTTAAAGGTTTTTTAAAAAAAGTCAATATGAGTTATCAACAAGGGTCTTTTTTTCAAAAATGTTGGGAAAAATGGGAAAAATTAAAACTTTATCAAGCAGGCAAAAAGGAGAAAATTTCTAAAGAATATATTTTAGTTGAATTTCCCTATCCATCCGGTTCAGGACTTCATATCGGACACGCTTTTTGTTTTACTGGCGCGGATGTTTATACGCGGTTTAAAAGAATGTTTTTTTCGGAAAAAGATATTCTTTTTCCTATGGGTTGGGACGCTTTTGGATTGCCGACAGAAAATTATGCTATTAAAAATAAGAGAAAGCCTCAGGAAATTACCAACGAAAATACGATTTTCTATAAAAAACAGATGAAAGAATTAGGTTTTTCCTTTGATTGGGAAAGAGAAATTAATACGACCGACCCGAATTATTATAAATGGACTCAATGGATTTTTATCCAGTTATTTAAAAAAGGATTAGCTTACAAAAAAGAAATGCCTATTAATTGGTGCCCAAGCTGTAAAATTGGTTTGGCTAATGAAGAAGTTATTGATAATAAATGCGAGCGTTGCGGCGCGGAAACAAATCGGAGAAATTTGAACCAATGGGTGGTCAAAATTACCGATTACGCGGATAAATTAATTAAAGGGCTGGATAATACTAATTTTATTGAAAAAGTCAAATTGGCGCAGATAAATTGGATTGGGGAAAGCCAAGGAGCTAAAGTTTTTTTTAAAATAGCTAATCAGGAAGAATTTTTAGAGATATTTACCACCCGGCCCGATACTTTATGGGGAGCAACTTTTATGGTTATTGCTCCGGAACACCCTTTGGTAAATAATATTTTAACTGATAGCTCAATTGAAGAGTCAAAAAAAAGCCAAATTAAAGAATATTTGAACCAAGCGAAAAAAAAATCAGATTTGGAACGAACAGAATTAAATAAAGAAAAAACAGGAGTTTTTACCGGTTTATTTGCGATTAATCCGGTTAATCAAAAAAAGATTCCTATTTGGATTTCCGATTTTGTTTTAATTTCCTATGGTACTGGCGCAATTATGGCGGTTCCTGCCCATGATGAGCGAGATTGGGCATTTGCCAAAAAATTTGATTTGGAAATAATTCCGGTTATTAAGCCTCCTTGCGATTGGGATTTTAACCAAAAAGCTTATCTAAATGTGGAAGAAGGAAAAATTGTTAATTCAGAGCCGATTAACGGAATGGCGCCAAATCAAGCGTTTGAAAAAGTAATAAAATGGTTAGAAAAAAATAAAATTGGTAAAAAAACCAAAAATTATCATTTAAGGGATTGGATTTTTTCTCGCCAACATTATTGGGGAGAACCCATTCCAATGATTCATTGTGAAAAATGTGGTTGGCATCCGGTTAATGAGAATGATTTGCCAGTAGAATTGCCAATCGTGGAACATTATGAGCCGACGGAAACAGGAGAAAGTCCTTTAAGTAAAATGACAGAATGGGTTAAAACTGTTTGTCCAAAATGCGGAGGAGAAGCAGAAAGGGAAACTGATACGATGCCGAATTGGGCTGGTTCAGATTGGTATTTTCTTCGTTATTTAGACCCAAACAATAGTCAGGCTTTGGCAAGTGAGAAGCAAATGGAAAAGTGGCTTCCCGTAGACCTTTATATTGGGGGTGATGAACACAATACCCTTCATCTTTTATATTCCCGGTTTATTTATCAATTTTTATGGGAAATCGGAGTGGTGCCAAAAAAATATCTGGAGCCTTATCAAAAAAGAATTTCCCACGGCGTTATTCTCGGACCGGATAATCAAAAAATGAGCAAATCAAAAGGCAATGTCATTATTCCGGAACAAGTAATAAAGCGATTTGAAAAATGGGGCGCGGATATTTTAAGAATATATTTAATGTTCATTGGGCCTTTTGACGGTACCATGGCCTGGAATGATAATGCTTTAATGGGGGTTAAAAAGTTTTTAGATAAAATAGAGGATCACATTGACCAATGGATTTCTTTGGAAGTAAAATATCCAGAAGTTAATCACAATAATCACATTAAACCAATTCTTCATAAAACAATTAAAGGAGTTACTCAAGATTTAGAAAGTTTAAAATTTAATACAGCCGTGGCAAAGTTAATGAAATTTATAAATGAAATACGACAAGAAGAAAAAAGTGAATCAGGAAAGCTAACCCCACTAAGTTATGGGACAGTTGCTGGAGGAAATTTATATAAAGAAGATTTAGAAAAATTTCTTATTCTTTTATCGCCCTTTGCGCCGTTTTTTTGCGAAGCGCAATGGGAAAAATTAAATCCGGATGATAATGAAAAAAGTATTTTTCAAGAAATTTGGCCGAAGTTTGACGAAGTCTTGGCTCAAGAAAAAGAAATAGACTTAATAATTCAAATAAACGGAAAAGTGAGGGATAGAATTAAAACCGCTTTTGATATTTTAGAAACAGAAGCAAAAGAAAAAGCTTTAGCGCGAGAAAAAATTAAGGCTTATTTATTGGGAAAGGAACCAAAAAAAATAATTTTTGTAAAAGGAAAATTGGTTAATATTGTTTTATAAAATTGGTTGATTTTAAAAATGGTTTATGTCATTGCATAATCAAACCAGGTCTATTTTAAAGAAATATCAGATTTTGCCCCGGCGAAAACGAGGGCAAAACTTTTTAATTAATGAAAATTTAATAAAAAAAATAGTCTCTTTGGCTGAATTAAAAAAAAGCGACCAAATTTTGGAAATTGGCGCGGGGGTTGGCAATCTAACCAAGGAAATTGCCAAAAATGTCAAACAGGTTTTTTCCGTGGAAATTGATAAAACTTTTTGTCAAATTTTAGCGCAAGAATTAAAAGATGTTAAAAATGTTAAAATTATTCAAAATGACATTCGTGATTTTGAGGTGACAGAGGTTGGATTAAAAAATTATAAAATTGTTTCTAATATTCCTTTTAATATTACGGGATTAATTTTAAAGAAGTTTTTAACAGCTTTAATTAAACCAAAATCAATGCTATTGATTATTCAAAAAGAGGTGGCGGAAAGAATCGTTAGTTTACCGCCCCAAATGTCCCGTTTGTCAATTATGGTCCAGTTTTATGCTGAGGCAAAAATTATTTCCCTGGTGAGTAAAAATAATTTTTGGCCAAAACCTAAAATAGATTCAGCTATTTTATTTTTGAAAATAAAAAAACCTATTTTGGAAAAAAGAAGAGAAGAAGAATTTTTTTCTTTAATAAGGGCAGGATTTTCTTCTCCAAGAAAATATTTACTTAACAATTTATTTAAAAATGATATGATAAAAGACAAGGAGGAAGGGGGAAAATTTTTTAAGAAATTAAATTTGGATTTTAAAATTAGAGCCCAGGAATTGAGTTTAGAAGATTGGATCGGATTAATTAAATTGAAAAATGGAAAATAAAATCAATAAAAAGAAATGGCTTTTTCTCTTGAGTTTTTTTGCGGTTTTAACCGTTTTTTTAGGATATCAACAAATTAAACAAACAATTTATTCTCCTTTCGCTTATCAAAACAGCGATGAGCCCAAGAATCAAGAAGAAGCGGAAAAAATAATATTTAATTCTTTATCCCAACAAGACACAGACCAAGACGGCCTTTCTGATTTTGAAGAAAGTTTTATTTATCAAACATCGGCTTATCTTGTTGATTCGGACAGCGATGCTTTTTCAGATAAAGAGGAAATAGACGCTCAAAGCGATCCATTAAATGCTAAATCAACGCCTTATCACAAGATTGTTGATGAACAAGAATTGGACGTCTCGGGATCAGAAGAAAAAATTGAACAACCATCTTCGTTATCCATTCAAGAGATTAAAGATTTATTAATCAATGAAGCGGGAATTAGTCAAGAAATTGTGGATAATCTTGATGACAAAATGATTTTAAAGTTGTATAATGAAACCAAACAAGAAACAGGAATAGATTTACAAAACTTAAAGGCGCCGGAGGATTTAACGCGCCAGTTTTCTAATTTTCCGCCGGAGGCGGATCAGCCTTTGGCTGAAGATATTAGTATTTTTGAGCTAAGGCAACAATTAATAAATCAAGGGATAGATAAAGAAATCCTTGATTCTTTAGATGATGAAACATTAGAGTTAATGTTGATTCAATCTTTGGACAGATGACAATTTTTAAACATAAAATATAATTATGAGTTCGGTTACTTGGTTTAAGAAAAAGATTTTTATTTCTTTACTAACTATGTTTTTATTAGTTAGTTTATTTTTTCCTAAAAATGTTCAAGCGCAATTTGTAGTGTCAGATATTCCTTCTTTGCTTTTTCACAAGGGAAAGTGGGTTGTGGAAAGGTATTGGGAACTTATGAAAAAGGCATGGGAACATGGCGGAGCAGTTGCTTATCGCAACGCGGTTAATGTTTATTTAGGACAAATGGCGAAACAAACTGCGGAATGGGTGGCGACTGGAGGTAAAGGACAAAAACCAATGTTTATTACTGACCCGGATTATTGGACAAAAATGGGTGACCAAGTTTTAGGAAATTGGATTGACGAAACCGCTAAGTCAGTCACTGGTTTTACTGGAAAAAGCCTTTGCGACCCAATTGACCCGACTATTAAATTTAAAATGTTAGTCGGTTTTGACCCGAAATATCAAGAAATGATGTTTGATCCAAAAGTGCGTTGTTCTTGGAGCACCATTACAGCAAGGGTTATAGAAGCTTCTAAAAAGAAACTATTTGATTTTGATATTGAATTAAAACAAGGGCAAGCTGGAACTTATCGCAGTTTTGTTGCGCAGCAAATAGAAAATAATCCTTCAATGGCTTCTTACATTAAAGCGGATTATTTAAGATATTTAGCCAAGTTTGATAATATAAATAAAGAAATTGAACCAGAAATAGATGGATTAGTAGATGTTTTACAAAACAAAGATAAATTTTCAAAAAATGATTTATCTTATAGAAAAACAGTTTTAGAAAAATCGTATAATGATTTAAAAACAAATTTAACTGAATTTAAAAATTTACCATATATTGGCAAAGCAAAAACGTGTTTTTCAAACGGAAAAGCTGTTTATTGCAAAGATATGCAATGTCGCGATATTTGCGGATTAGCTTCAACTTCCAATCCCATTGATGATGAGAATAATTGTGCTACAACCACAAATAATTGCGAAAGTAGATTTAAAAATATTAGTGATGTTGCGGAGAGAATTATTGATGGGAACCAAAATATTCTCGATGGGGTTCAAAAAGTTTTATCTTTTTATGAAGATTTAACACCCGATACGCCCGTTAATTTAAAAGATATTAATTCATCTTTTAATCCAGAAGCCAGTGATATTGCGGTGTCATTTAAAGCAGAAAGCAATTTATTTGAAAAACAAGCAAAAGCGATTGAAAAATCCAAATTTATTCAAGGTTTATCTGGCGATGTCAACCGATTAACTAGTAAAATTTCCGATTTAACCCTTACCCCAGGAAGCGCTATTAGATCCCAATTTGAGGAATCCATTAAAAAAGGTTCAGCCGGTCCAGTTGAATATACTGGCGTAGCGGTGGCTGACGCAATTGGGGTATTTACCAACACTTTGGTTAATAAATTATTAAAACAATTATTTGAAAAAGGTTTTAATCCCGATATTTCTCCTGAAATTGTGGAAAGAAGCGCGCCATTTTTAGGTGATGATCAGGCGAGCGCGGTTAATCCAACTCAAAAACAAAAAGAAGCTCTTTATTCTGATTTGGCCGTGGCTCAAGTAAAAAGAGGCCAAGAAATTAGCATTTATGATGAATTTACGGTTTGTCCAGATGAAAAGAAATATCGATTGCCGACAAATTGTTTATTCAATGACAAATTAGCTCGCGCCATGGAAGAAGGTTTAACCATTAGAGAAGCAATGGAATATCTTCCCAGTTTTTTATTAAATCCAAATGAAACGGTGGGAAAGCCTGGAGTCTATGAGGGATTGTTAAGCTGGTCCAATCTTAAGAAATTAAGGAGATATCGAATTTTTCCCCTTGGTCTAGAAATCGCGGCGGAAAAAATATTTAATGGAAGATTGGTTGATATAAATGGAACACCAATAAATAAAGATATATCATTAAAACAGATTGTGGACGAATTTAATAATTCTAATCCAGACAATCAATTTTATCATTTAGTTGATCCAAATTGGGTTTTAAAAGCTTCTACTTATCAATGTGGCGCTCAGGGCTATTCAGCTATTCCTATGGTTGGCAGCGCTCAAAGGCAGGAAACTTGTCTTGATTTACAGGATTGTATTCAGGAAAATGAGCAAGGAGAATGTGAAACTTGGGCTTATTGTACGCGGGAAAAAAATATTTGGCGAATGGATGGAGTTCCTTGTGATTCTTATTATAATACTTGTCAGTCTTATCGCGATAAAAATAACAAAGAATTTCATTTTTTGAAAAATACTTTGGATTTTGCTGAATGCAATCAAAACAATGCTGGCTGTCAATGGTATTGTTCTAATTGGGATCAGAACTTAGGAAGTTTGGGAAATTGGTCTTGTTTAGAGCCCGGAATCTCTCAAAAAATAGACCGCGAAGAAGAATGTGTTTTGTCAAATTTATGCGCTGATAATGATGGTTGCTTGTGTGAAAAAATAAGCGATGTTGACGGAATAAAAAGAAGTTGTTTAGTTTCTTATAGTCAAAATCAATGTTCTTATCAGGTTTATATTTCTGTTTCAAATTCGGAAAATGTTTTGTTGTTTAATAATAAAATAGAGAAATGCTCTGAAAAAGAGGTTGGTTGCCAAGAATATATTAGAACCAAGCCAATAAACAATAAATCAGATTTAGGAACAAATTTACTTTTTAATGGTGGGTTTGAAATAGATAACGATCAAAATTCTTTTCCCGACCACTGGGAAAGGATGACAATCACTGAGGAGTTAAAGATAAATCAAAACAGAGATTATGTTCTTTCAGGAAGTAACTCCCTTTATTTAAAAACAAGCGATATTGGACAAGGGATAACAATTTCTAATGCTTTTATTATCCCGCAAACAGACTACACTTTAACTGCTAATGTTTATACGGTGTCGGGAAAGCCGGCTTTAAGAGTTAATAACGGAGGATTATCAGAACCAAAACAAGGGTCTTTAATTGGAAAATGGGAAAAGATTTCCCTTTCTTTTAAAGCCGTTACCAATTTGGTTGATATTATTTTATCAAGCGCGGAAACAAATGGAGAATATTATTTTGATAATATTAAATTAGAAGTAGGCTTAGAGTCTTCTTTGTATCAAGATTATGGTCAAGTCAATAAAATTTATTTAAAAGATGCTTTAAATTGTGAATCAAAAGAGGTTGGTTGCGAATTATATAAACCAATCAACAATGGTTTAACAATTCCTGGCATTATTAAGGAGCAAGATAAGTGCTCATTAAATTGTTTGGGCTATGAGACTTTTTTAGAAACGGCATCTAATTTCAATCCAAACTCACGCTGGGTCAATTTTATTCCTTCTCGCGCTAAAACCTGTTTTTTACCAGGATGCGAAGAGTTTACTAATATGGAAAAGGAAAAGATAGAATATTATTCATATCTTCGCCAATGTGTTAAAACAAATATTCAAGATCAAGCTATTATTGACAATGATGGCAGTTCTTTTTCCGCTCCAGTTGACGGTTTCTGCGAATTTTATTACACCTGGGTTGGGTCGGAAAATACTGGCTATCAATTAAAAAAATATTATTTAAAAAAATCAGACATTCAATATTTAGGAGACCCGGACGCTTTTGGCCCGATAAAAGTGAGTGAAAATCCTAATCCGGAATGGGGTTTATGCGATGAAAATCATATTAATAATCCCCATTGCAAGCAGTTTTATGATGCAAATGGAAAGATTTATTATCGCCTTTACAATAATACTATTAGTTGTTCAGCTGATTGTATTTCTTATCGTCGTTCAGGAGACGAAGAAAGTATTCAAATGGCAATTCCAAGCCAAGGAGAGATTTGTTCTAAAAAAGATTTAAATTGTCGAGAATATCAAGGGCCCGCTGCTAATAACATTCGCCAAGTATTCAAAGATAATTTTGAATCAAGTGATTTGAAAGACCTTAATAATTGGGATAATGGAGAGATTTCCAATGTTTCTGTTAATTATCCTGGATATTCAATGCTTTTTGACGCGACTCATTATGGAAAAACAAACCGGGCGGTTTTTAATCTAATCCAGAAAGATAAAACTTATTTATTATCTTTATGGGTTTATCCAGAAAGGAAAAATTTAACAATTGGTTTTACCTCTTTAGGAGATTTAAAAGAATTTACCAATTTAAAAATAGGCGAATGGCAAGAAATTAAAGTTGGGCCGTTTTATTTTGAAGATATTGATTCAAATGAAAAATTAACCATTGAAGGAAACGACAGTAATTATTATTTAGACAACATTATTTTAACAGAAACTCAAGATAATCTTTATTTAATTAAGGATTCTTGGCAAACGCCTTGTGAATGTGACACTTTAAATAATCATCAGCTTTTTAGCACAAACGCGAAAAAATGTTCCGTTGCCAATGTCGCCGATTATTCTATGATTGGCTGTCAAGTTTATCAAGACCGTGCTGGCCAGAAGAATTATTTAAAATCTTTCAATAAGTTATGTTCAGAAGCCGCGGTTGGTTGCGAAGCATTGATTGACACTAAAAATTCTGCTTGGCCATTTGAAAAAACCTTTAATTTAGAAAATAGTTCTTCCAAAGATGATGTTTCCGTTTCAGCTGATGAATTAGTTTATTTGATCAATAATTCAAGTAAATCCTGCGACAGCAAAAATAAAGGCTGTCAAAGGTTTGGCAAGCCCAAAATTGATTCAGACGGCAAAATAATTTCCTATCAAGATGTTTATTTAGTTAATAATCCTGACAAATATCAGAATTCTCCCACCCTTTGTTTGTTTAAAGATTTGGGCTGTGAAGAGTATCAGGGAGGAATTTATTTCAAGGATCCAAAAGAAAAAATTTGTGAATATCGAAAAGATGTGCCAATTAATACAACTGTAAAATCTGGTTGGTTTAAAATTGGAACCAATCAGCCTTGTTATTATAATTCCAATCAAACTCCCTATGAACCCAATGGTATTACCTATGGAATTTATTTTAATAATGAGTCTGGATATAAGGGGTGGGTTGGAGTTTGTCCAGCCAGCCAAACAGGTTGCACAGAGTTTATTGACCCAGCTGGAATTAATTTGGTAAGCAATTCTGGGTTTGAAGAAGATGATTTTTCAAGAAATTCGGAAAAATTGTATCAATGGTATTTATCTCCCATTGGTTCAGGAATAGAAGTAAAACAATTAAATAATAATGGGCAAAATATTCTTGATTTAAATGATCATAGCGGCGGCGCTAATGGTTTTGCCAAGATTTTAATTAAAGCTGAACCCAATATGAATTATTTATTGCAAGCCGATGGAAAAAGAATTTCCAGCACATCGGGTACGCAAAGTATTAGTTTGGAATTTTGGGATAGCAGGAGAAATAATAAAATAGTTGATTATTCAGAAAGTTTTAATTCAATTGATTGGGAAACAAGAAGTATTAATAAAAAGTCTCCCATGGGAACAGGTTATGTTAGAATTATTATTTCAAGTAGCGGAAGCGGAATAAGTGAATATTATTGGGACAATATCAAACTAATTAATTTAGATTCTAAACAGGGAAAGTATTATTATCTTAATAATGAAAAAATAGATAAAACTTTATGCCAGTATCGGGCCGGACTTAAAGAAGGATGTGTTTTATTTAATGATACTTCTAAAAATAAAGATACTCTTTCTTATGATTCTGTGGCTAGTTATGCTCTTAGTAGGAAAAATAATGATTTATTGGTTTCAGCAATTAGTACTGATTTAGGAAAGGGAGATTCAAATATCGCGATTAAAGTAAGAAGAGATCGAGTTTGTGGGGAATGGTTAAGTTGTGTTGGTTCTAGAGTAATTTGGGATAAAACCAGCGGTTCTTATCGTAATGAGTGCGAGTTTGTCGGCCGTTGCCAAGAATTAGTCGGTTCAGGCGAATCAGCTCAATGCGCTCATATTGTCTACGATACTGACCCCCAAGTTTTAACTGAGGATTTATATAAAAATCGGAATGTTTCTTGGTCAGGGATGGATTATTCAGGACATTCTCTTTATAATATGTATCCCGTTGAAAGATTATACGCGGTGGAAGGGACTTGTGTTATTGGTTCAAAAATAGGAAAAGCTTGTTTTTCAAATAGTGATTGTCCTAATGGGGGCGAAAATAGTTGCCAAATGCAAAATGGAATTTATCAAGTTACTTTTGATGGAAATTCCGGCGCCGGAGTAGATGGGTTAGGAAAAACAATTAAAAAAATCTGCCAAATTTTTCCAGAAAAAGATTCCCCTTTCAGTCAAGCAATGGGAGGAGAGGGTAAAAATTATCCAGAAGTAAATGTTTGTAATGAAACAGGAGGAATAAATTACCATGATTGCCAGTGTTCTTATATTAAAGTTGATTATTCTGGAGTGACAAAATATTATAATTATAATAAAACTGATTTTTTCAGGTCTATTTGTGTTAGTGGAAGTAAAGAAGAATTAGGAAATGAATGCTCTACAAATAGTGATTGTGGTTCTGCTGGACAATGCGCCGCCGTTAACAAGGTTAGTAATTTTGTGGGTATAAGAGGCTGGTGTTTAGAAAAAGACGAATCTCAACTCGCAGGAATTGGCGCTTGTTTGACATGGTGGCCAGGACCGGGTATTGGCGACCCGGATATTTCGCAACAAGATCTTGACGCTGGACAGAATCTATCTAACGATACTTATTATTGTCTTGAAACAAAAAACAGAAAAATTAACAAAGACCGCTTTTTTTGCGAAGAAGCAGATGGAGAAGGAAATTGTTTGACCATTATTCAAGTTCCCAAGGACAGCGAAATGATTTCCCAAAATGAAAATTCACCAGCTTTGATAAATTATAAAGAGGAAGGGATTGGAGAATATGAAATAAATCCCCAGACTTCAGTTAATGGAATTAATTTGTCATCTAATATGAGAGCCATTTTAAATTCAGGAGTAAAGTTTTTAAAAAGTAGTTTTAATCCTACTGGAATGGGTGGCGGAAAAGTTGGTATAGATTCTTTAAAAAAGTCTTATATTCTCCCGCCTGGAAAATTTATGATCAAATATCAATGGGATGCTCGAACAGCCAAAACAGTAGTAAAATCTAGAAACTGGTGTGGCAATAATAACGAATGCGGAAAATGGCGAGCTGATTCAGTTGATTATGACTGGGTGGATTCTTGTAATCGCGAATTTCCTGGTTGGCACAATATTGATTATGCTTGTTGTTGGGAAGGAACACCTAATTTTGATGGAGACAATAATGATGATAATGACGATGATAAGGACGTTCCGACTTGTTCAGGGACAAATACATCTCAATGCGGCAGCGCGAGTCTTTCTAAAGAGCGGCGAGCAAAAATATGGTGCAATCCAGGAACAGAATCTTATTATGTTACTTCAGTTTATGCTAATATAGAATTTGATACAGGGGTGGGCGTAGGTATAATAAAGGGCGTTATCACAGAAACAACTAATTCCGATTTTTATGTTAATGATTATCAAATTTCTAAAAAATATGACTCAGATTTAAATTATTATCTTTCTTGCGATCAAGCCGTAAATAATAACAAGGGGTGTTTGCAATATTGTGATAAATTGGCCATGGCGCCAAAAGATGGAGTCTTAGCGACAGATGAATATTATCAGTGGCAAAAAAGTCCTCAAACAAAACCGCTTAGTGAATTGTTAAAATTAGAATGTTTTAGCGCTAATAATCCGCAAGAATTAGGCAAAAAATATTGGACTGGTAAAAATATTCTTTTTGAGCTCCCAGATAGCGCTTCCTCAATAAGAGGTGTGGCTAATCCTTTTTCAGCTATTCGTTTGAGTGATAATAATCTTAATGAACAAGTTTCAGTTGGGTCAGTTGAAAATTATCCTCTTAATATGGCAGGCGCCAATGAGTTTTATGGTTGTGCGGGAGATTGCGGGGAGAATAGAGAGGGGTCCATAGCTGAAACAGAAGCAAAAAGAAGGTTAGATGATTTATTTAAAAAATTTGAAGTTTGGAAGTGGAATGAAACTTCTTATACTAAATTAAGTGATTATGATGCGACAAATATTTCAAGATTTGAAGTTTGGAAGTGGAATAAAACTTCTTATACTAAATTAGATGATTATGATGTGCCAAATATTTCAAGAAATGAGGTTAGCGCTGTTAACAAATATCCGAAAATCGGGTCAGTCTCTTGTACTCAACAGGGGATTTGTTCTTTAATAAATGAGGGACGATTTACTATTGGTGAAAAAGATGAAGGAAATATAATTCGTTCTCGCGATTACCCGGCTATTATAAAATTCTATGCTTGGGCAGATAAAGATCATATGCCCTTAAGAGAAATTTCTATTGATTGGTCTGGAAAAGGAGAGTTAAATATGACTTCCCAGTATCAAGTAAAAATTAAAAATCATAAAGATGAATGTGTCGGTGATGATTTTGGCAATAGTGTTAATGGTTGTAAACAAGGTTATTTTCAATTTACTTACATTTATACTTGTGGCGGACAAGGTAGTCCTGGTTGGAATAATAATTGCCCAATAGGAGTTATAAACGCTTGTTGTTTTAAACCAATAGTTTATTTAAAAGATAATTGGGGTTGGTGTAATGGTAATAATACTTATGCGGGAGACGGAAGTTGTAGCGCCCTCTCAAATGGGATTGGAGGAAATGATTATAATGGGGTAATTGTTATTTATCCTTAATATAAAATACATTTAATTTAATTTTAAATAATAGAAATGTTTAAATTTAAAAATTTAAACAAAAAAAATTTCGTTTTTTTGATCGGTTCTACTTGTATTGCCGCGGTTGCTTTTTTAATTCCCAAACCAGCTTTAGCTGATGTTTGGGGCACAGTCGCCAGCGTTTTAGGCGCGATTTTGTTGCCAATTATTAATCTTTTTGGAAAATTGATGTCGGTAATGATTCGTCTTTTAATAACGGTGGCGCAATACAATGATTTTATTAATTCACCGGCAGTATCCAAGGGCTGGATTATTATTAGAGACCTTTTTAATATGCTGTTTGTGGTGGTTCTTTTAGTAATTGCTTTTGCCACTGTTTTAAAGATTGAAAAATATCATTATAAAAAACTTTTAGGCGGTTTTTTCTTGGCCGCTGTTTTGGTTAATTTTTCCAAATTGATTTGTGGCATTATTATTGATGTGTCTCAAATATTAATGCTTACTTTTGTAAGCGCTTTTAAAGCGGTTGGGGAAGGGAATATGGCGGAAATGCTTGGTTTGAAAAGTATTCTAAGTTTCAGTTCAACCGCGACCGGGAGTATTGGCGCGGAAAAATTGGGAGCGGTTATCTTGGGGCTGATAATGGTGGTTATTGGATTAGTGGTGGTGACGGTAATAACTATTATTCTTGTTTTTAGAATTGTAATGCTTTGGTTTTTGGTTCTTTTATCGCCTTTTGCTTTTTTTGCCAATGTTTTACCTTCATATCAAAAGTATTCCAATCAATGGTGGAGTAAATTTACCAATCAGGTGATTGTTGGTCCTGTTTTGGCTTTTTTCCTTTGGCTTTCTTTGGCAGTGGTTCAAGAGCCTTCTTTGCAGGAAGGAGGATTATATAAAACAATTACTCCCGCCGGAAGTCCGGGCGCGGAAAGTTTGTTTATTGATGAGGATTTTGCTGCCACCATTTCTGAAGCTGGCAAGCCCCAATACATTTTAAATTTTATTATTGGAATAGCGATGTTGGTTGGTTCTTTAATGGTTGCCCAGCAATTAGGGGTGGCTGGAGGACAGATGGCTGGAAAAGTTTCTGGAAAAATTCATTCTATTGCTACTGGCGCCGCTAAATTTCCCTTTTCAATTCCACAAAAGGCTGCTAAAGGGGCGTGGAAAATGGCTGGAGGTCCAGAAAAGGTTAAATCATTCAGGGAAGGATTGGCTGATGGAACTTATGGAAAAATGGGGAGATTTTATCATCGTCAGTTTACTAAAGAAGGAAAAAAAGAAGTTTCTGACGAACGATTAATGAGTTATCGTTTGGCAAGAGGCGGAATGGATTATCAAGAAATTAAAAGTAGAATGGATGCGTTTAAAGCGGCAAAATCTAAAAAGCAGATGGAAGAACGCGGATTAATAGGAACTAAACAAGACAGGAAAGACGAGTTTGAAAAAAATAAAGGGCAAGGAAAATTATACACAGAAGAAGGATTGGCAGTCGCTAGGGCAATGGCGGAAAATGGAGAGCTTGGGGAAAAATATTATAAAGATTATGGCCAGAAAATGGGTTCTTATGTAGAGAAAGGATTAAGGGGATTAGTTTCTTCCAAGGACAAGATATTGGGTATAGAAAGAAAAGACAATAAAGTGGAAATGATTGATTCTTTTGAAAAGAAAATCGCCGGGATGAGCCAAAACGATTTATCAGGATTAGTGGCTAACCTGGATTGTAATTTAGAAAAAGATGATAAAGGCGAAATGGAAGCGGCTAGTGAAAGAGCGCCTTTAGTGCTCACCGCTTTTTCTAAAGAAAAATTTAAAGAGCTTAAATTAGGGGCAAAAAAAGATTTTATGAATAAAATGGGATTATTATTGGCTAATGGAAAAAGTACTAATGGCGGAATTTACGGAATTAGCGCGGAAGAATATAAAAAATTAGAACAGAAATATTCGGACTTTAAAACAATAACAGACAAAGATGAAATTGATATAGAAGACCCAGGGGAATTGAAAATAGAACATGATGCAAAATTAAATAAAATGCCTTATATTAAAAAGGGGCAAGGAAATAAAGATAAACCATTACTCGAAATTTTAAAAAGGCTTGATAATGAAAAATCGCAAGAGTTTATTAAAAAAACCGAAGATTTGGAAAAAAGTTCAGACATATCTAAACTAAAGAGCAATTTGAATGATTTAAAAAGTAAATATTTGGAAGTGGCAACTGATAAATTATCCGGGTTTTTTAAGGGCGAAAAAGAATTAAATGAAAGAGAATTGATAGAGGAGGTGATGAGTGGATTAGAAACAGAGCTTACTGGTAATTTAAACAAAAATGAGACATTGAAAGTTAATCCTTCATTTGCTAACTTGATTGCTAAATTGAAAAAATCGACCCAGACCGTTAATCCCGATAAATATCTTAATTATTTATCAGAATTGAGTCGGAAAGTTAAAGGGGTTCCAATTTTAGAGAATAGAGAGGCGGGGATTGGCGATGTTAAAGAATATTTTGAAAAATATTTAAAAAATAAAGAAATTATAAATATGCCGGACCAAGTTAAAAAAATGTTGGAGAAAAAGCAAAGAGAATTCGCCACTCAGTTAGAAATAATAAAAAGGGAAAAAGATTATTCGAAATATTCTGAACTAATAAATATATTAGATGAGACTGAGATAGAAATTAATAAAACAACAAAAAAATAGAGATGGATTTTTTAATAAAAAAAAAGGAATTAACCGACTTGGTAAAAAAAGAAAACTTGATTAGTTTAAGCAAGGAATTGAAAGAAATTTTCAGAAAAATATTTTTAGAAAACAGCATTGAAGAAGAAATAGATATTTTTCTAATAAAAAACGGAAAATTTTCATTAGAAGATGCTTGCCGAATTGGTTTGGAAATTTCTAAAATAATTATCAGGCCGGTTAAAGAATGTTTAAATAAATATCAATCCGATTTAATAGAAGAAATAATTAGCGACTATCATATAGAAGTTTCAGATGAATTGGAAAATAATTTATTAAAAATTATAGATTCTTTTATTTTAAATAATTACAGCGTCAAACAGTTATTTGACTTATTAATGCGACCTCAAAAGATCGGTGGAGCCGGTTTTAATCTATACCAAGCGGAAAGGGTTTCAAATTTTTTAAAAAGCAAATTTGAAGAATTACTTCAAAACGCGGAGAGCGCATTTAAAAATATAGAAATTTTATTAAAGGAAGAAAAAATATCGCTTAATGAAGCAGTAAAGAACGTTATTGACGGTTCGCAATTGGAACTTTCTCAGGAAGATTTGCAACGTCGTTACGAAAATATTGTTACGACCTTTTTTAAAGGAGTTAGAACTGAAGTAGAGACGAAAATTGTTTTAAAACGGCTCAAAGAAATCGGCGGTTTAGAATTGGAGGAAAATAAAGCCGAAGAAATTATAACCCTTTTAAAGAATGAGAAATTAAGAATTGACGAAAAGTTTTTTATTTCCACTAAATCAATTAATCAACAAAAAAAGAATGACTCTTTAAAAGAAATTAAATTTTCTGACCAGACGGATAAGATAATTAGATTGGGAACAAAAATAAAGAAAATAGTCCCTCAAAAATCATTTTTAAGTAAAGAAAAAAAAATGGTTTTATCTGAAGCCCCAATAGTTTCTCCGATAGGCTCCTCCAAAAATGATTTAATTAAACCGGCGCGCGTTGAAATTGAAAAAATCAATCTGGAAGCTGCACCCTTAAAACAAGAAGAAAAAAATAATATAGAAATTAAATCAAAAAAAGATAATCCAATTATAGATGCGCCAATTCAACGGGTTAAAGAATTTATTGAAGAAAAGCCATTTATCCAACCAATCGCCCCCTTAAAACAAGAAAAAATAGAACAACTTTCTTTTGATAAAGAAGAAAATCAAAGCAATTTGAAACCGGTTTTGGAAAAACAAAAAATAGAAGAGCCAAATTCAATTCCTGAAATTAAAAAAGAAATAGAACCTTTTATTGAAATTAAAAAACCGATTGAAGAAAATATTTTTAAAACAGAAGAAACTAAAAAGAAAGAACCAATTATCCAAGAAAAAATTTCGATTCATCGACCGGATATTTCTTCTCAACCAGACCAAAATATTATGCGCGGAATAAATACCAAGCCTCGCGCTTATGGACCCATTGAAGAACTTAATAGCTTAACTTTGGTTGATTGGCGAAGATGGGGGAACACTCAAGAAGCCATTAAAAAAATAAAGGATAAAATAAATATTTTAGCCGAAGAGTCATTAGTGAAAAAAGCGGAAGGCATTAAAGCCTGGAAGAGTTCAGAGATAAATCAGCTATATTTGGATGTTGGAGCGGAATCTATTGACCAGGGAAAACCGATTCTTGAAATAATTAGCCAAAGAGAACAAAAAAATCAGCCAGCTTTGACGGAACAAGAATTTAATGCTATTGTTGAGTTAAACCAGGAATTAAGGTTTTAATTATTAATTAAAATAATGCAATTTGTCGTCCCTCAATTTATTGATATTGAAACTAAAATTATCGGGCCGGTTACTCCCCGCCAATTTATTATTTTGATTATTATGTTCGGTTTTATTGCATTGTCTTATAAATTAGCAGATTTTACTTTATTTCTTATTGAAGGTGTAATAATTTTTTTATTGGGAATTACAATTGCTTTTATTAAAGTAAATGGTCAGCCGGTTTATTACTTTTTTTTAAGTTTAATAAGTGTTTTAAGAAAACCGTCAATCAGAGTTTGGCGACGGGAACCGAGTTTGCCGGAAAAGGAATTAAGAATAAAACAAAAAAACGAATCGGAAAAAATAAAGATAATTCGTCCGCCCCTTTCTTATTCGCGGCTTAATCAGATTTCCTTATTAATTGATACGGGTGGAGAATATCAAGGGGAAGATTTATAATTAATGAATTAATAGATTATTAAATTTTATGGCAAAAATTCCCTCCACTCAAAAATATCTTGATATTTCTGAAATAAAAAACGATTGCTTGGTATTAAACAATGGAAATTTATGTGGCATTCTTTTGGCTTCTTCTGTTAATTTTGCTCTAAAGTCAGATGAGGAACAAAGAGCGGTTATTCAGGCTTACGTTAATTTTTTAAATTCCTTAGAATATCCTTTAGAGATTCTAATTCAATCAAGGCCATTTAATATCAAGCCATATTTGTCTTATTTAGACAATTTAAAAAAAGAACAATATAATGAGCTTTTAAAAAGTCAAATGGCCGACTATATAGATTTCGTCAGGGAATTAGTCGATTTGGGGGAAATAATGACCCGCCGGTTTTATTTAGTGGTTCCCTATAATCCTTTAGGAGATAAAAAAAGAAATTTTTTTGCTAGACTTTCTGATGTTTTCAGCGCCGTGGCGATTGTTAAACATCGAAGGGAAAAATTTGAAAAATACCGCGAATCCCTTTTTCAAAGAATGGATAACATTATTTCAGCATTAAGCAGTATGGGGATAAAATCTCAACCATTAGATACTCAAAGTTTGATTGAGCTTTTTTATAATACTTATAGTCCGGCTGAATCAGAAAATCAGCCTTTAAATGAATTAGATAAATTGAGAATTAATAAATAAATAGTTTATGGCAATCAATCCATCGACTCTTAATGAGTTTAAACAAAAAGAAAAGGCTGATAAAAAGGATGAAAAACAGATTTTAAAAAAAGAAGAAATAAAAAAGTCAACTGAAGTAATTGAAACCGAAGAAGCATATCGGCGAGGTTTAGTTTCTGTTAGGGATTTAATTTCCCCTTCTTCGCTTCAAGTGACCCCTCAGTTTTTAAGATTGGGCAATAAATATTTAAGAACTCTTTTTTTAACCACCCTTCCAAGATATATTTCCGTGGGTTGGTTTACGCCAATTATTAATTTTAACGCTTATACCGATATTTCAATGTTTTTTTATCCAGTCAAAGCTGGGATTGTTTTAAAACAACTGCAAAAACAAGTGGGAAATTTAGAGGCGGAAATTTCCACTGAACGGGAGAAGGGAATGCCCCGTGACCCGATTAAAGAAACAGCAGTGCAGGATATTGAAAAATTAAGAGATGACTTAACAACTGGAGTGGAACATTTTTTTCAATACGCTCTTTATGTGACGATTTATGCGGAAGATGAAAAAGGTTTAGATGATTTAACAGAAAAAATGGAAAGCTTGTTTGCCGCCAAATTAGTTAATGTTCGTCGGGCTTTTTATCAATCGGAACAAGGATTTAAATCTACTTTACCATTGGCATTAGATGAACTAATGGTAGCGGTTAATATAAATTCATCTCCTTGCGCTTCCAGTTTTCCCTTCATCTCTTCTGATTTAACTTCTGATAGAGGGGTTCTTTATGGAATCAATCGTCACAATAACAGTTTAGTTCTTTTTGACCGTTTTTCTATGCCCAATGCTAATTTTGTTGTTTTTGCCACATCTGGTTCTGGTAAAAGTTATTTTTGTAAGTTAGAAGTATTGCGTTCCTTAATGCAGGGAACAGAAGTAATTGTTATTGACCCGGAAAAAGAATATAAACATCTTTCAGATGCAGTGGGGGGAACCTATATTAATATTTCCTTATCTTCTAAAAGTAAACTTAATCCTTTTGATTTACCAAGAGTGGAATCAAAAGACATTTCTACTGCCGACATTATTCGTTCAGGAGTAATTTCCATTAAAGGTTTATTGCGGATTATGATAGGCCAGCTTCAAGAAGATGGGAGTCGGGGTTTTACCCCCCACGAAGACTCTTTAATGGACAGGGCTTTATTGGAAACCTATGCTAAGCGAGATATTATTCCCGGTTGCGATTTAAGCAAAGTGGAAATTCCCACCTTGAGCGATTTACAAGATGTTTTATCAGGGATGGATGGGGCGAATAATCTTTCTGAAAGATTAAGAAAATATACTGAAGGAACATTTTCCGGATTTTTAAATCATCCTACTAATGTTAAAACCGATAATCAATTAGTTGTTTTCTCTGTTCGTGATTTAGAGGACGAATTAAGGCCTTTGGCAATTTATACTATTATTAGTTATATTTGGAATGTGGTAAGGTCGGAATTAAAAAAGAGGATTCTTTTAATTGATGAGGCTTGGTGGTTGATGCAACACGAAGATTCAGCAAAATTTATTTTTGCTTTGGTGAAACGTTGCCGTAAATATTATTTAGGTATTACCACTATTACTCAAGACGTAAGTGATTTTTTAAATTCCCCTTATGGCCGGGCAATTGTTACTAATTCAGCGCTTCAATTATTATTAAAACAATCTCCGGCGGCAATTGACCATGTTGCTAAAACTTTTATGTTGACAGAAGGGGAAAAATATCTTCTTTTGGAATGCGGAGTGGGAGAAGGAATATTCTTTGCCGGCTCAAAGCATGTAGCGATTAAAGTTGTGGCTTCCTATTCCGAAGATCAGTTAATTACTTCTGACCCGCGTCAAATGTTAGAGATAGAAGAATCTAAAAAAGAATTTGCCAAAAGTTTAAAACAAGAAGAAATTTAGAATTAACGTGAATTCTAATTAGGCATTAATAAAAATTTATGGATAAAATTTTTAGTAAAGTGAAGATAATACTTATTGTCGTTATTATTATTGTTTTGATTGGGGTCGCGATTATTTTATTTTCAAAAGATGAAACACCATCAACAGATGTGAAATCGGAAGAAAATAGTCAAACGAAACAAGTTTTGGAAAATTTAAATGAAATAAAATCGGAAGGAGATTTAGAAATAAAACAAGAAATAATTTCCGATGAGTTGATAAAATCGCAGTTAATTGTCCAAGCGCGTTCTTTTGTGGAAAGATATGGAACTTATTCTTTGGATAATGGATTTAATAATTTAAAATATCTTCGTCCAATGGTTTCTCAAAAATTAAATAAAGAATTTGAGGATAAGATTAATCAGGGGTTTTCTTCGGATTTAAATCGCTTTAATCAGATTACTGAAGTGACTGGAATAGAAATAAAGAGCTTTGAAAATGAAAAAGCAATTATTTTGGTTAATGCTCAAGAAAAAAAAGATACGAATTTGGAATCAACTTTTAAACAAAGGACAGTAGAGATAATTTTTATTAAAGAAAACAATTTTTGGCGGGTAGATGAAATAAATTATCAAAATTAAAAATGGAAGATAATTTTCAAATTAAAGAAAATATCCAAAAAAGAAAGTTATATCAAGAAAAGCAATCCGCCAGACTGAAAAATGAGTCGCTTAAAGTGTCTAATTTTAAAGAAGGAAGCGATTTGGTTAATGAACAAGAAGACAACAACAGAGAAGATTCGGGTTTCTCAAGCCAAACAACAGAAACTTCTAAAAGTTTCCGCGCCATTGCCAATCGTTTAAATCAGGAACAGAAAAAAGAAAGAGAACAAAATCAATTAAAAAATAGAGGGGAAGAAATCTCGCCATCATTAATTCAAAATCAATCTTTAAAAAGGCTCCAAACAATTTATCGGATTGTTAACGGCGCCAGCGCCATTACTTTAGTGGGTTTGATTTTCACTTTCTTAATAATGAATGCGCAGTTTTTAATGGGGAATTTGTTTAAAACGGGCTTATTGCCGAGTTTGGACAAAAAAGATTTAAGCGCCCTTTTTATACTTTATGCTTTATTTTTTATTTCATTTCTTATCGCTGCGGTTTTTATCTACATTATAGTAACTGCCATTACTGACCCCCTTGGGTTAATTAAGCAATTAGGCGGAATTGATTGGGACCTATTCAAAAGTTTATTTAAATAATTTTATGGAAAATAAAAGAAAAAATAAGTTTTTATTTTTGTTAATATTTTGTCTTTTTATATTTTTTATTTTTTTCCCCAATTTAATTCAAGCTAAAGAAATTCCTAATCCTAAGTTTGAACCCCAAGTGGCAATTCCCGAAGCGACAATTAACGGACAAAAAATTGAGCCGGGAGTAGAAATAGAAATTACCCCCCAAACCTTCGCTTATTATTTATTAGAGGTTTATAAATGGGGTTTGAGAGTTTTGGCTTTATTGGCGATTGTTATGATTATGATAGCCGGCGGACGTTGGATAATCGCCGGAGGGAATGCTTCTACTATTAAACAAGCAAAGGATCAAATTATCGGAGCTTTAATTGGTTTGTTAATTGGTTTTGGTTCTTACGCCATTCTTAATTTTATCAATCCATCTTTAGTAAATTTAAATAGTTTAAACTTGGAGATAATTAACCCCAAAACTATTTCTACTTGCTCTGATTGTGCTATTGATGAAATTTGTTTTTATAATCCAGGACAGAGCGAGTTATTTGGTGAAGATTGGCTTGAGGATGTAAGGCAGGGTGTTTGTTTGGATAGTATTAAAATTTGGGCAAAAACGGCTTTTTTAGGAGGAAAAGGCGAGATAAATTTTAAAGTTTCGAGTAGTAAGAGATGCGGAGAAATGTTAATAGGGGCAGTTGCGTTTGAGAGTCGTTTTTATAGCGGTTGCCCAGCTAATTCTATTTGCGTGGTGCCTAGTTTAAAGTATTCAGAAAATAATCCGGCTAACTTACAAATGGCTTGGAATGGTTATAAAGATGCCGAATGCTTAGCCCAAAATCAGATTGTTTTTTGTTCTGATTTTGGAGATGAGGAGAGTTGTCTTAGTTCGCAAGGAAAATACGATTTAAAGTGTGATTGGATAGAAAAAGAAAAAAGATGCGGTTTTAAACCAACTCCTTTTTCGCCACCAGAATCATAGAGAATGTATTAAATTTTTATAAAAGATATTTGGGTGTTTAAATTTAATTAATATGTCTGAAAAAACAAAAAAAATTTTAATTATAGTTTTGTTTATCTTAATTATTTTGATTTTGGTTTTTTTAATATATTATGTTTTTTTTAAAAAACCCATAGTTGAAGAAATTGAACCAGTAGTTATCACTCCTGAAGCGGAAATTCAAGTCAAATTGCCCGTCACTAAGAATAGCTGGGAAAAAATGACCATTAGGGAAAGATTAGACCAGGGTTTACCGACTTTGGAATGGCCAAGTGACGCGCCAGAGGAAATTACTGAACCGATTAAAGTGGTAATTCCAGAAATAGACGAAATAGCTCAAGGAGGGAAAACTTGGATTACTCCGGTTTCTAGCGATCCGGTTAAGGGCGCTACTATTTCTGCAGATGGGAAAAATAGTATCTATTATGACATCAATTCAGGACATTTTTATCAAACTGATAATCTTGGCAACAAACAACTTTTAACCGACCAAGTTTTTTATAATATTGAGAATATTAATTGGTCACCCAATAAGGATAAAGCAATTATTGAATATCCCGATGGATTTAAAGTTGTTTATGATTTTAATAAAAAAGAACAATATACTTTGCCTAAAAATTGGCAAGATTTTTTCTGGAATAAGGCGGGAACACAAATTGTTTTCAAGTCAACGAGTCAATATCCGGAGAATAATTGGCTGGCAGTTGCTAATCCAGACGCTAGTCAATCAAAACCCATTGAGCATTTAGGAGAGAATGCTGATAAGGTTACTATTTCTTGGTCCCCAAATAATCAAGTAATTGCTTTTTCCGCCACCGGCGACCCGAGAGGGACTTGGGAACAGGAAATTCTTTTAATTGGTCAAAATCAGGAAAATTTTAGGTCATTAATTATTGATGGTCGAGGTTTTGAGCCAAAATGGAATCCAAAGGGAGACCAAATTGTTTATAGTGTTTATAGTTCAGAGACGGGCTATCAACCGCGTTTATATCTCGTTAAAGCGCAAGGAGATGAAATTGGTAATAAAAAAATAGACCTTGGTTTGGCGACTTGGGCTCATAAATGCGTTTTTTCTCAACAAAACGATTTTTTATATTGCGCTGTTCCGCAAGAATTGCCAGAAGGGGCGGGATTGGTTCTTGAATTGGCGGAAGATAGCCGGGATGATTTTTATAAAATAAATTCCCTGACCGGAGAAATTTCATTTTTAGCAGAAGGGGCGGTTGGCGGATATAATGTGGAGGATATTTATTTATCAGGGGAAGAAGATTATCTTTATTTTACTGATAAAAATGCCAATAAATTAAGATATATTCGTCTTAAATAATTCAACCTAATTTTATTCTGAAATCGTTTTAATTTTGATTTTCTTGTAACTATGTCAATTTTTGTTTGTGAAAAATGTGGCAGCCAGTTTCCTAAATGGCTGGGACAATGTGCTCAGTGCGGGTCATGGGGGACAGTCATAGAAGAAGCAAATTCTGCCTCTAATAAAAATATTTCAAATTCAAGAAGCCAAGGGGCTTCTGTTTTGGATTTTGAGACGATTAAACAAGATAATGTTTCAAGAATAAAGACTAATTTAAATGAAGTGGATCGAGTTTTAGGTGGCGGGGTTGTACCTTTTTGTTTAATTCTTTTAGGTGGACAACCAGGGATTGGAAAATCAACTTTAATTTTACAGATTGCCGGAGGAATAAAAAATAAAAGCATTCTTTATGTTAGCGGAGAAGAATCAGCTCAACAGATAAAAATGCGTTTTGATCGTTTAAACTTAGTTTCCCAAAATTGGAAATTTTTAGGGGAGACTGATATTGATTTAATTGAAAATAATTTAAAAAAGCATCGACCGGATTTTATTATTATTGACTCTATTCAAACTTTATTTTCTCCTCAAATTGACTCTGAGTCGGGAAGCATCAATCAAGTAAGGGCATGCACTTCTCGATTAAGAAATTTAGCTAAAGAAACAGGAATGACAGTTTTTATTATCGGCCACGTTACCAAAGAGGGTGTTATGGCCGGTCCAAGAACTTTAGAACACTTAGTTGATGTGGTTTTATATCTGGAAGGTGACCCGGCTCATCATTTTCGTTTTTTAAGAGCGGTTAAAAACCGTTTTGGGTCAACCAATGAAGTTGGAGTTTTTGATATGAAAGAACAGGGCCTAATTGAAGTGACTAATCCTTCGGAAATATT
>Ga0268276_1001114_pt1 | contig 27931 bp, 18 predicted proteins | sample saktaG_4_FD_190145 | JGI IMG/M metagenome (GOLD analysis project Ga0268276, IMG submission 190145) | Saline water microbial communities from Sakinaw Lake, British Columbia, Canada - sak_2010_1_5_45m | ecosystem: Environmental > Aquatic > Non-marine Saline and Alkaline > Saline ...
GTCAAAGGTCCTGTTGGTCATCACCTGGTATGAGGTGACATGCAGAGTCGTTACGTCTCCGGGCACAGTAGTTTGCCTCACCGTGATAGCTTGAGCGCCAGCATCTCCCCGATTATCTATATCGGAGTTCTCTATAGTCGTCTCCTTCTGTAACTGGCCAGTTATATAGGTCTTGGAGGTCTGGACTTCAGCGTTGCCTCTGGTGTCGAATTTAGTCGTGTCGGTGACGGTCCTCTCTATTAAGGTGGCGCTCGATTCGGTCAAAGAAGAGTATCGATAAGACTCTGTGCTAGTCGCATTGCCCTTAATGCATGCTTCCTTGTTTGTGGGGTCAAATGTATTGAAGACTCTCTTATGGTCTATGAGATGATCCGCGATCGGCGTGGATGTAGTATAAGTGTCGACCGTCTGTTCCGTAGGATTGCCATATTTAGTGTCGTAGCTTATGTAGTTGATATCCTGCAGGCTGAGAAAATCTGTAAATTTTCTGTCCTTATAATTAAGTATGAGTGTTTGGGATACCCTGTCATGCAGGTCATAGGAAACATTTGTGATCTTTTGGCTCTCTGAGAACTTCAATACGCCGTTATCGTAGTACTCCTTTACTATCTTCTGCTCAAGCACATTGCCGCGGGCATCAAAGGTAAGGTTCTTTATCGTCTGTACATCTGTGGGCTCTGTGTAGACTATGTCTCCCGCTCCGCCATCAGCTATGGAGGCCTTGGAATATCTGGTGACTACACTTGTGCCGATATTCCCCTCCAACGAAGATATATCACTATTTTCCGTCACCTTGATATCTATCTGGTCTGTCATCTCCTTGTCGGAATATGTCACTGAGACCTGTTTCGCCGCAATGCCGGAAGGATAGAACCCCACCGAGCGCATCTCCTGGACATCCCTAAGGTCTGTAGAAGTATCGTCGCTGTAGGTCGAGATCTGTTGATTGGTGACGTTGTGCTGGGAATCGAATTTTCTATTAGTTACCTCCTGATAGTTTATCAACGTCAGCGAGGCATCGGTCCCGGTATTATCGGTCTGCCATGTGGTTATATGCTGGGTATGCGCGTCCCCGCGGTCGTCTATATCGAGGTTCTCGGTATAGCGCTTCGTCGTCAGCTTCTTCACCGCTACGGACGCTTCACGGGTAACGAGATAGCTTGTATTATACTGGCTCTTGGCAAATCCGCGGCTATCGAAACTTGCCGTAACGGTTATATCTTCGCTGATGAGGTTCGTTATGTCGCCATTCTTGTCTTCTTCGTCGGAAACTACCACGCTGTATTTTCTCAATATGGTCTCGGAAGCGTTATTGCGCCTTTTGCCAAAGAGATCATCATATTTATTCCTGACGATCCTGTAGTATACCAGGCTGCCATCGGCGTTAAGGACCTCTTCGGTTCTCATCAGGACGTTATTGTAATAATCGAATTGGCGGTTCTCGATATTTTTTGTGTAGTCATGGATCCTGCTCTCGTCCAGGATCTTATAGCTCTCTACAGTCTGGCGTATTATGTTGCCTTTGGGATTATAGAGTTCGTTCCTGGTCTCCTGGTAAAGCGTCTCGGTAAGTCTGCCGGTGCTATCGACCGAATAAGTCGATCTTGTCTCAAATCCGGCGCGGCCCTTCGCGGTGTATTCGGAATATACCGCGGCTTCTTCGTGATCGAATATCTCTACGCCCTGGAATGTATAATAGAACTTTACATTTTCATGCCTGATGTTGCCGTTAACATCCTCTTTGTTTAAGCCGTAGTAGAAATAACTGATGTCTTTGTCGGTCTCGGTCCGGCCTGTCATCGTTCCATTATCGGAGTATGTCTTTTCCGTTACATGGGAGACGTAGAAGATGCCGACTGAATTCTGCTTATACGTGTAAGACGTCTCACTAAGGACGCTTCCTGCGGCATAATAGCTGAATGACTTGGTCATCTGCTCTTCGCCGGCCTTGCCGGTATATATGCTTTCGTCCTGAAGCTTCTCTTTGCTGCCGAGCGCCGTGCCGCTGATCGAGTAGGTCTTTATGGAATGTACCGCGCGGCCTTCGTAGATGTGGTCTACGCGCAGCTGAGGTATATTATTAGCGTCATACAGATTGTACGAGTAGGAAGGTCTCTCGTGGCCGGCCTCGCCTATGAAGAACGTCGTCTCGTCCAGCTTACCGGTGCCGCGCGTCAGCGCTTCGGCGCCGGCCGTGCCTTCGATGTTATAAGCTTCGGTCTTGGTGAGCTTCTTATCGTCGTATGTGTAGTCCGTTCTGGTCCACGCCCTGTAACCAAGCCCGCTTGCGGTGTCGTCAAAATAATCGGATAATATGTAGTCAGTCTTCTCTTTATCTTTTTCGCCTTCATAGACCGATGTGCTGATCAGTTTATTGGGATCTTCTACGCCCAGGCTCTTAAGCGCCGCGGCATCCTTACCGCGCAGTTCGTCTGTGGAGAAGTCATTGAGCTGATAAGTTCTTACCTCATCGAGAGCCTCTCCCTCTTTCTTATCATAGTCATAGACCACTATCTGGTGCGGGGCATTATTTCCGTTATCATCGGTGAAATATGAATCTATCGCATACGAGATCTTTTCTTTCTTGTCCTCGCCCTTATATGCCGCGACACGCGTTAACTTTTCATCTTTGAGCTGATTCTTCCAGCCGGATGAGGCGAAGTCTATCGCGGAATCTTTTATGCTGTAGGTCCTGGTCTCATCGAGGTTGCTCGGCGTGCCGGTATTTTCGCGGTCATAATCATAGATCGTTATCTCTTTGGGTTTATTATCTTCCCCATATCCTGACAACGTATAGTCTATCTTCTCGCTCCCCTTGCCTCCAAAATAGACCGCTCTGGATATTATTCTCTGCTCGGTCAAGAGATCTTGATCGGGTAGCCCCGCGAATGAGCCTATTATCTTATCCCCGGAACCTGTCTTTATCTCCTTTGCGCCGCCTGTCCATGGGCTTGTATCGAGCCCGGCTATATCGTAAGATATGATCTCTGTCAGCTGGCCGCTATCACCGTATTTATAAGAGTTTAACTGCCGAGGCTTGCCATCCTGGTCATAATCTTCAAGCGTATACTGCATGCTCGGAGAATGGTCCTCCCGTCCGCCTCTCTTCCTCTTCAACTCAAGCTCTTCGTCCGGCTTATAAAGCTTCCGCCTCAAGGCGTCATCCAGGCCGGATATACTATCCTGGACATCCTGCTTCTGCCTTATGATGTCTTCGTGCTTGGATTGCTGCTCCTGGATATACCCGGGAGCGAACTTATTGGACTGTTCTTTGTCTTGGCTTGAAGGGGTAAGATTCCCGGGACCTTTTTTGTTCTTGCTGGAGGAGAGGAGATCGCGATTGGTGACATCTTTGGTCTTTGACAAACCTGTGCTAGGGGCTGTAGATGCTAAGTTATTATAAAAGAGATCACCGGCCCAGGATATGTCGTACCATACAAACGCCGCGATTAGAACGATCGCGACGATTCTGAGGATCGATCTCTTGATTGGGTTTATTTGGTATTCAATCATCTTTTCTGACCTTCTTTAATACTTTTTTAAAACATTAAAGATGTAACCAAAAAAAAGAACCACTTCTATTACAGTAATAGTATAACATATATATATAGTACTGGCAAGAAACTAAATCAAACTTTTTTATATTTTAACATTTTTAGCTTCTTGAAAAAATTTCCGGTCCAAATCTTAAAATCTTCCGACGCTACATATGCGCTGGGAACTAAAAGGAGCGTCAATGCTGTGGATGATATGAGTCCGCCCATGACGGTGATGGCCAGAGGGCTCCATAAATTTGAGCCCTCTTCAGTGCTGATCGCCATCGGCAGTAATCCCAAAAGAGTCGTTATGGTCGTCATAAGTATCGGCCTGAGCCTGTCCCTGGAAGCCATTACTATAGCTTTGAGATACTTTATTTTAGTTTTTCTCAACTGATTTGCGTGGTCTACCAATAGAATGGCGTTATTTACTACGATACCTCCCAACATCATCAATCCTACAAAGACTCCCATCCCGACGGATTTACCGGACACATACAAGGCTATAACAACTCCTATTACAGAGAGCGGGACGGATAGCATTATTATCAGCGGTTGGGCATAAGACTCAAATAGTGAGGCCAGCACAAGATATATCAGCACCGTAATGAGTATTAGCGTCGGCCAGATCTGATTCTGCGTCGCCATCATAGTGGGATAATTGCCGCCCAGTCTGAAATAATATCCTTCGGGCAGCTTCAGATCACTAAGAGCCTTTTTCGTCAATTCCGCCGCTTTACTGAGCGCCGTCTTTCCGATATTTGCGCTCACCTGTATCATCCTCGTCTTATTTTTACGCCATACTTCGCTGGGGCCCAGCCCGTATTTGAAATCGGTGACCTGCTCCAGATAGATATTATCCTCTTTTTTATTTGTGAGGACAAGTTTACGCATGTCCTTAAATGTCTTTCTGTACTTCTCATCAATGCGGGCTATCGCTTCGACCTCACTCGCTTCGGTATGGAAGAGAGTCGCCCTCAAACCTCTCATCTGCGCATGGACCATGTCGGCCACATCAGAAACTGTCATATCAAAAGCGCTGGCCTTGTGCCTGTCTACCTTAAGCCCCAGCTCCGGGCGCCCCTCCCTCATCCTTATCTTCGTATCGGTGAAACCTTTTATAGTTCCGAGCCTCGATGCTATCGATATCGCTATCTCTCGCAATATCCCGTAATCAAAGCCGAAGAGTTCGAGTATTACCTCTTTCGTCCCGACCTCCTGCTCTTCCTCGAAATATATGAAGGCCGGGCGTATCTTCTCGACCTTCGGCCGGATACTGCCTATGACCTCTGCTACAGATCTCTTTCTGGCAGTCAACCCGACGAGCTCTACGTAGACCTTGCTCGACCACGGCTCCACTCTGGATGAAAATGTCTTCACCTCAGGAACCTCCTTTAGGAGGCTCTCTACGCCCTTAACGACCGAGTCCGTAGCCGCAAGTTTCGTTCCTGTGGGCATCTCGATAAAAATCGTGAATTTATTCTGCTCCGTGGTGCCTAAAAACTCCTTACCAAGCTTCAGGAACATGAAGACGGCTATAGCTAAAGCTATGAACGCCACTATAAAGACGCGTCGCCTGTTCCGCACGAAATATATTACGCCCCTTCTCTGAGCAATATACATCGCATGCATAAACCCTTTGGTGACGGCCTTGCCATACCCCTTTGGTATATCTTCTATCGAAAATTTTAATCGGGAAGCCATGAGCGGCACTACGGTGATGGCCACGAAGAGTGATATTACCAGTGAGAACGTAACGGTCCACGCTACTCCGCCGTAGAGAAGCCTTATCTCCTGCCCTACAAATATCATAGGCAAAAAGACTATAACGGTGGTGAGTGTGGAGGCCCATATGGCCATCCATACCTCCTCCGCCCCCTCGGCGGCGGCCTGCATTCCCGAGAGGCCTTGCTCGTTCTTTTGGAGTATATTCTCAAAAACAACTATCGAGTTATCGACTAGCATACCTACTCCGAGCGCCAGACCAAAGAGCGTCATAAAATTGATCGTGAGGCCCATGGCCCACATGCATGAGAATGTTATTATTATCGAAATTGGTATCGCAGTAGTCACTATCAGGACCGGCCTTAGCTTCACAATAGCTATTGACGCGATGACCATTGCCGCTAAGAGCGGGTTTAGATATTTGGCCGGCAAAAAGAGCGTCGCTATGAGGAGGACTGCTACCAAGCCGTATAATGGCTTGGTCAGTTTTATAAGAAAGAATGCCAGGACGAGCATTATAAGGCCGGCCCCCTGGAGAAGCGAGGTCTTGAGGTTATCTATAGATTTTTTTATAAAGTCGGCCTGATTGCTCGTTACCACAAGACCGAGATCCTTAGGGAGAGTCTCTCTTACCCTGTCGACCTCTTTCACTATGTTGCTTGCTACCTTGATCGTATTCGCAGTGGACTCTTTCTGTACATATAAACTTACGACGGGCCTGATATTGACGCGGGCATATCCGGTGGGCTCTAAATAGGAGTCCAGCACATTCGCCACATCTTTCAAACGGACTATAGTCCCGCCGGGAAGCGTTGAAACAGGGATCCTCTTTATTTCGTCGATACTTTTATAGAGACCTATCGCCCTTATGAGATACTTCTCTTTGCCCTTGTCGATCTCTCCGGACAACAGATTGAGATTGTTCAGCCCTATCGTCGAGATGACGCGTTCGAGCGAAATATTATAGGCGGCAAGCCGGCGCTGGTCGACCTCGACCAGGATCTTGCGCTCTCTCCCGCCGGCAACTTCTACATCGGCCACGCCGTTAACGCGCTTAAGAGCCTCTTTCACATTTTCGTCTACGATCTTTCTTATCTCCTCGGTTGTACGTCGCAGGCTCGTTACGGCGATGATTACTATGGGAACATCTGAGCGCTTAAACTGCGCTATGATGGGCTTCTCGATCTCTTTGGGGAGCTTGTTCTTAATTTTCGCGAACTTTTCTCTGACCTCGAGCGCGGCGAAATTCATATCTATGCCCGGCTCAAAACTCAAGACAACGGTCGACTCGCCCTCTTTGGAGATGGAGAGCATCTCCTCGAGATGGGTCACCGTACCGACCGCTTCCTCGACGAGCTTTGTAACTAAGGTCTCGACTTCCGTAGGCGGTATGCCTCCTCGCACCTGGATTATTATACTGATCTCGCCAAAGCTTATATTCGGGTAGAGTTCAACAGGAAGCTGCAGAAGCGACAGGACACCTACGAGGACCAGTATGGTATAGGTCATCAACATCGTGACGGGCCGCTTAATGGAAAAAGATGGAAGGCTCACCCCGCCCCTCCTTTAATCAAACTTTGTTTAATGCGTTTCTTAAGCTGCCTTAAAGCACCACCATGCTGCTTTAGGCTTTTCTCGCGATTATTTGCGTCAGATAATGAGCGATATGCTTCATAATAAACGAGCTCCACAGGCAGATACTTCCTGGTGGTATAGCTTTTGCCTGACAGATGCTGTTCTATGCGTCTCTTTAGGTCGATGGTAACTCCAATGTAAGTCCAATCTCTTTTTTGGCTTTTTAGTAAATATATATAATAAAACCTAGGAGGGGCGGGGCTCATATATTTGTTGTCTTATTTTTTCTTTTTAAAGATCTTATCGCGCGTTTCGACATAGCCCAGAAACAGGGTGGGTATAACGACCAGAGTAAGGAATGTGGCCACAATCAACCCACCCATAACGGTGATGGCCATGGGGGCGCGCAGCTCCGCGCCCTCACCGCCCAGGAAGGCCATAGGGGAAAGGCCCAATATAGTTGTAAGCGCCGTCATCAGTATTGGCCGCATCCTTAGTTTGCTGGCGTATATTACGGCCTCTTTTACATTCATGCCTCTGGATATAAATAGATTCGTACAATCTATCAAGACTATGGCGTTATTGACTACTATGCCTCCGAGTATTCCTACGCCCATCAGGACATACGCGCTGACGCTTGTGTGCGTCAAGAAAAGCGCCCAGACGACTCCTATTAAAGATAGCGGTATGGTGAACATTATTATGAAGGGCTGCCAGAGAGATTCGAATAACGCCGCCATGATCATATATACGAGCACGAAGGCGGATATTATGGCATTCTGCATGCTTGAAAACGAAGCCTTCATCTCTTCCGTTTCACCCGCAAGCTTCACTATGTAATTCTTCGGGATACTCATCTTCTTTATCATCTCATTTACATCGCTATATACATCTTTCATCGGCCTGTTGTATATATTCGCATAGACGGATACCACTCTCTCCTGGTTCGTTCTTCTTATCTCGCTGGGGCCTTTGCCTATTCCGAATGTCGCGACGCTTCCTAAAGGTACGCTCACGCCCATCGGCGATTGTATCTGGAGGCGCCCGAGCTTGCTAAAATTATTCCTATCCTTTTCTCTTAGCCTGACGCGTATGTCATGCTCCTGGCCCTTCTCTTTGAATTTGCTCGAGATCGATCCCTTTAACCCTATGATAGCTGTCTGGGCGATGTCCGAGACCGAGAGACCATACATTGATGCCCGATCTTTATCTATATATATCTTGGTTTCGGGCGAAGGCTCGGCGAGATTGTTCTTAATGCCATATACCCCCGCGATCCTGGCAAGTCCGGACTGAGCGTCTTTTGTCAGGCGCTCCAATTCTTTAAGATTATTGCCTTTTATATCTATAGTAACGGGTGCCTGCGCGCCGAGCCCTGCGGTCAATACGTTCTCCTGCAGCGCATACTCCATCTTTGCGCCACCCAGATTCATCACGGCAAGCTTCTCTTTGATTATCTGCACTACATCAGGACTGCCGAGCTTTCTCTTGGACTTCAGATTAACTATTATCTCGGCCTGACTCGAGCTTAAACGATCGAGAACATGTTTGGTAGAAGATTCCTGAGTCGAGCCGACGGTAACGTTCATATTATCGACCTCGGGAATCGACGCTATGAGCTTCTCTACTCTTTCTGACAGATCATTTGTTACTGTAAGCCTCGTGCCGGCCGGCATATCTATCTTCACTACGAACTGCCCCTGGTCGACCTTCGGCATAAGCTCCTTATCCATAAAAGCGAATAGCCCCAACGAAGCAATAAATATAAGAAGGGTTATGGTAAGATATTTCCCTTTCTTCTCCAGAAATTTTACCAACATTTTTTCGTACAATCTTCTCACCTTCGAGGCGGCCGCCGCCTTATCTATGGTAGAGAGGTCGTCTTCGCTCTCTAGAACAACTCCCTTACCGGCGGTGATACTGCGCGAAGCCAATAACGGCACTATGGTGAGAGAAGCCCCCAGTGACGCGAGTAGTGAGAATGTAACTGTGAGCGCAAAGTCCTTAGAGACCTGCCCTATGATGCCTATAACAAATATTAGCGGTAAAAATACCACCACGGTAGTAAGTATGGACCCCGTCACAGAGAGAAATACTTCGTTGGCGCCTACCACCGCGGCTTCTTTCTTTTCTTTGCCGAGCTGCATATGCCTGAATATATTCTCCACGACTACTATGGCGCAGTCAACGAGTGAGCCGACGCCGAATGCCAGACCGCCCAGAGACATCATGTTTATCGATATATTTGAGAAGTACATGAGCGCGAAAGTTGCCATTACCGAGATCGGTATGGTGACGGTGACTATTATGGCGCTCCAGAAATTTCTTAAGAAATAGAATAGTACTATGAATACGAGTATGCCGCCCTGCCACGCGGCGTTCCATACTCCCGTTATGGAGCTCTTTATGAATGTGGATTGATCATATACTACGGCGGCGTTTATATCTTTAGGAAGGTCTGCCTTCAGTTCGGCGACCTTCTTCTTTACCCTGTTTACTATTCTAACGGTATTGCCGAGCGCCTGCTTCTGAATGGATATGGATATATTCTCTTTGGCGTTGTACCGCGAATAACTCGTCCTCTCTCTGAGGTCGTCTGAGATCGTAGCGACATCTTTCAGATATATGAGGCGCTTATCTCTGCTGACCTTGCCCTTATTGGCGTTCTCTTTCCCGGACTGCTCTCCGTACATCTCTTCGTCGGACATTCCTGAGCCTATGGAGACATTCTCTATGTCACTGACCTTCTCAAACTCTCCCAGGGTCCTTATGAGATATTCGTAGAAGCTCTCTTTTATGGTGCCTGCGGGATAGTTGAGGTTGGAGCTGGATATGGCTTTTGAGACGTCGAGGATCGGGATCCGTCTCGCCTGCAGTCTGTCCTGATCTATGTCGATCTTTATTTCGCGCTCTAGGCCTCCCGATATCGTAGCCGACGCCACGCCCTCCACCTTTTCCAACTCATCCTTTATCATTCTTCGCGTGAGGTCTCTTAGAGAGAGCGATGAGCGATCACTGGAACTCGTTATGCTCAATATAAGTATCGGCCTATCGAACGGGTTATATGGCAGAACTATCGGCTCTTCCGCGTCTCTGGGGAGTCTCTCTTTGATGAGGTCTATCTTCTCTCTCATACCCAGCGCGGCGAAGTTTATATTCTGGTTCCAGCCGAACTCGGCTATTACTAAAGAGAGCCCTTCTTTGGACATGGAGTGAATTCTCTTTACGCCGGCGACCGTTCCCACCGCCTCTTCTACGGGCTTCGTTACCAGGGTCTCTATCTCTTCGGGGGCGGCGTTAGCATATGGAGTGACTACCGTAAGCTGCGGATATGTTATCTGAGGAAAGAGCTCCTGAGGAAGGAGCATCAAGGATACCGCGCCAAAGACCATGATCCCAGTCACTACCATCATGATCGTGACGGGACGCTCTACCGAAAACTTAGGTAAATTCACCCCGCCCCTCCACTAAAATTAAATAATTTTTTTTGCATATGCCTCAATATTATGGTATTCGCTCAAGATCCCCGTAAAAGATTTACTGTTAAACTAATTAATGGAGGGGCGGGGTTCATTCCCTATAAAATTCCTTCTTGAACCTCTGTTATCTCAACCTTAGCCTTGTCCTTAAACTCTTCCTGCACCTCTACCACCAAAAGCTCATCTTCCTGGATACCCTTATCTATCTCGACGAGGTCTTCGGTAACATACCCGGTAGTGACCTTTCTTATCTCTATGGTGCCGTACTCTGCGGCCTTCTCCTTTGGCCCTGTCGGTGCCTGAGGCCTTGACTCTTCTTTCTTATTGCCGCCGAATATCCCAAAGAGCCCCTTGGCCTTGTCCTTAGTCTTGTCTTTTGTAGTAACGGCTTCGGCCATACTCTTTGGCTCTTCCCTGTGAATAACATATGCTATATACTCATTCTCTTTCTTCTTCAGCGACGAAGCTGGCACTACGAGAGCGTCCTTCTTTTCATAAGTAGCTACGAGCGCGCGGACGAACATGCCGGGCTTCAGCATACCCTCTTTATTATCGAGCTCCACCTTTATGGTCTGGGTCCTGGACCTCCCCTCTATCACGGGAGATATCCTGTCGATCGCTCCGGAGAAAGATTTTCCGGGATACGAATCCGCAAAGACCTCTACCTTCTGCCCCAGGGCTATCTTCGGCATGTCCTTCTCTATGATGTTGAATTCCGCGTATACTTTATCCACGCTTAAGAACAGCCCTATCCTATCTGTTACCTCATTGGGCGAGATAAAGCTGCCGACATCTTTTACTCTGGGCCCCATGATGCCGCTCGAGACCGCATAGACATTCGTCTTATCGAGGTCGTTCTTAGCCGATTCGTATTCCAATTTGGCCTGTTCCATCTTTAGCGAATTTATCGCGCCGAGCTCTAAGAGCCTTTTATTCTTCCCCAGCTCTATCTCGGAGTATTTCAGCTTAAGTAGAGCGTCCTTTTGGTCAAGGCTTGCTATGATGTCGCCTTCCTGGATCTTCTCCCCCTCTTCGAAGTTAAAGCTCTCTAATATACCCGGCACCTGGAACTTCAGGTCCACTTCTTTGAACCCTTTTATATTCCCCATAGCCGGAAGGGTATCTTTAAAGTCCATCCTCTTTACTTTATATGCCTTCACCGCTGTAGCGTCCTCTGCAAAAGTGATGGGTTTGGACTTGGACGCTATGTCGGCCTTCTTTTTAAAGAGGACCTTCTGGATATTGCCGGTCATCCTTGCGACGACGACAAGCACTATCAGCACCGCGATTATCATGAAGAAGATCTTCTTGTTAAATTTAAAATTTTTCAGATCTATCTTCTTCATATCGATGATCTTTAAGGCACTCAGTTTTTCCTTGATGCTCTTCATGTCCATCATAATTTTGGCTCCTTACCTATTGTTTTATGTTTTTATTGTCCGTAGCCCCTGGGTCACTAAAATATTCCGGAATACCGACTGCCTTGCTTATGCTTGCCATAGCTATCTGACAATCGCTTATAGCCTGTTCATAGCCGAATTTTTCTTGCGCAAGTTTTATCATGCTATCTATAATATTGGAGTCCTGCGCTTCGTCCATTTGGCGCTTAAATTTTGTAAGCTCAAGATCGCTCTCCTGGTACTTCACTTTATTTATCGCGGTCTCCAGCTGCATGAGCGCCTTCTCATAACTGAAGCAACTCTCTTTCGCCTCCAGAGTAACATCCTGTTTTGTCTTTATAAATTCCTGGCGCGCTCTGTCCATGTCCACATTTGCGGAGGCTTTATCGGAGTACTGCGCCAGGTTATCTAAAAAATTGAATTTGTAGGAATTTGTTATAGTCGAAGTCCCCTGGAAAGAGCTCACTACAGGCGCCCAGACCTCTCTTGTGTAAGAGTACTCTCCCGTAGATCCCCAGAGCGGAATACTGCATTTTACGCCGGCATACCACTGCTGCTGCATCTTCTGGTCGTTTGCCGGAGTCGGGAGTCCGTCCGGACTCGGCCCTGCGTCTTTTGATATATACTCTTCCTTGGCCATACCGAAGGAGCCGATAAAATCTATCTTGGGCCAGCTCTTGGCTCTGGCGACCTTCTGTTCGTATATATAATATTGGATCATCATGGAATTTATCTGCATTTCCGGCCTGTAGACCAGAGCATCGGCCAGTATTCTATTAAAGTCCACATCCACTTTTTTAAGGGCGGGAGGAGTCTCTATATCTATCCTCTCCCTCGCGTCCATATTCATCGCCTGTTTCAATATGAGCTCCGCCATCTCAACATCACCTTTGGCCGAAGCGTGCTGAAACCTCACCTGATTCATCTGTGAATTCACATTTAATAATTCCAGGTTCGTAGCTATGCCGCCCTCAAACTGCTTTATCACCATATCGCTTATTCTTGTGACCTCGTTCGAAAGCTCCTGCTGCAGTTTAAAATTCTCTTTTGCTTTCGCGAAAGTGAAGTATCCTTTTTTAACCTGCAGCACGAGCTCGTTCCTGATCCTGGCGTATTCCTTATTTACTATCTTAAGATTAGTCTGTGCCTGCATCATCGTATACATAAGCTCACCGCCATGATAGAGGCTCTGCTGAAGATCTACAGCCGTGCCTTTTCCGTAGAAACGCCTGCCGCCTATCTGCCCGGTATGTTCTTCCATTCTTATGCCAACCTTTGGAAGCAGGTTGCGGCGCGCCTCAAATAGTCTCCATTGGGCCAGCTTCACACTATTTTTAACCGACTTTAACGGCAGATTGTTCTTAGCGGCTATATCTATGCATTCTGGCAGGGTCAATACTCTCGCCTGTTCGTACTCAGGAGATACGCTTATATCATCGGGCGGCCTGGGCGCGCCGATAATAGAGATATTGGACATTTCGACCTCAGACGGGCCTTCGTCCACCGGCTCTTCTGAGAAAGAGGACGCTGCCGAGATCCCCAGGGCCAAAATAACGGCCCAAGCTATCGTTAAAAGTTTACTTAGCTTCATTATCCTTAGGACTCTCCCCGTCTTTCGCAAGGCCTCTATTTTTTCTGTACTCTCTCATGTAATTCTTCATATATGTTCTATGCCTGTCACGATGTTCTTCCCTGTACAGCTTCAGATACTCCTGGTGTTTCTTGCGCCACTCCAGGGATCTCTGCCTGCAGGTCTCGCGCCATGACGAATCCTGGCTCTCTTTATATTTAAAGTAATTGGGATTTCTCGTTCGCCATTTCTGCATATTCTCCAGCTGGCGCTGATACTGGCATTCCAGAGAAGAGCAGACGGTCTGGTTCGGGCGGTATTTGTTGGCAAGAAATGATTTACCGCAAACCTTGCAAAGCCTTTCTTCATCCATATTTTACCTCGATTTTTCGATAGAAAAATTCCTGCCTGACAGCAGGCAGGGATCCTGATCCGCCAAAGGCGGAGAAGGATCTCTCTACCGTTATGCTTTTAAGAAGATCTCCCTTACCGCTAATGAAGCCGCGCCGAGCGATACCGCATCTTCGCCGAGAGCGCTCGTTATTATTTTGACTATGCCCGCTTGTTCAGAAAAAGCGAGCTTCTTGACGGCTTTGCGTATGGGATCCAGAATAAGTTCTCCGGCCTTCTCCACACCGCCGCCTACGACTACAACTTCGGGATTAAATAGATTTACCAAATAGGCTATCCGCACTCCTAAATTCATACCGGCGTTCCGTACTATGTCGATGGCGATCTCGTCGTCCTGCTTGGCTGCCAGGATCACTACTTCGGTGCTGATATTCTTCAGATCGCCTTTTGCGCAGGCAACTATCTTTGTGCCGACGCCTTTCTCTATCTCATATTTTGCCATCCTGGCTATCCCCAGATCCATGCCCCATGGCTTCAGATATTGCGAAGACTTGAAGAAGAGAAGCTCCTCTTCTTTGGATATGTGTTCATGAGAGAGGCGTATCTCTCCCGCGTTGCCTCCGGCGCCTAAATACGCGTCGCCTTTTATTATTATTCCGCATCCTACATCAGAATACATATAGAGAAGATCTTCAGCATCGGCTTTTGGATTGAGCTGCTTCTCTCCGAACGCCGCGCATGCCGCGTCCGAGCCCATGAATACTTCTATGCCAAGCTTTTCTTTAATGGCGTCCATTACGGGATGAAAACGATTATTAGAGCAGGCGGCGCCTATGCCAATAGCCCTCATCTTTTCTTTTTCAATCCCTGCCTTCTTTAAGAGCTCTTCTATCGACTCGATCGCCTTTAAAGCGATCTCTCCTACGTTATCCGCAGGCGTAGGTATCTTAGTCTTTGCCACAACATTAATGGAGAAGTCCGTGATAGTTGCAATAATATCCGAGACACCTATGTCAAGGCCCACCGCATAGAGGCCTTTCGTATTCAATTCAACGAGCTCCGGACGCCTGCCGCCCGTCGAGACATCACATCCGGTCTCTATGAGTATCCCTTTGGCGATATAATCCTTCACATAGTTGGATACTGATACAAAATTAACATCGGTGATGTGCGATATGTCTGTTCTTGATATGGGGCCCCTCTTTCTTATAAGCTCGAGTATCGCTAAGTTTTTTCTCTCTTTATCTGAGAGAGAGCGGTGATGAAAGAGCCCTTCCTGCTTTATATCCATTTTCTTAACCCCTTACGTTTAGAGCGTTAGAAACTAACTTTTGATGAAAGTATACCTGATTAATGTTATAAAGTCAACTGTAGATAGGTAGATTTTAGTGTTGTTAACAAAAAGGGGCCGGGGTGTGCGATTATTGTCGGAGGATACTATTCTGTCTCTGCCTTGTATTTCCGGTTAGTGCGGACTCTGTCTGTCTCTCTTAACTGCATCTTTCTTAGCCGTATGTTGAGAGGGGTGATCTCGACCAGTTCGTCATCATCAATAAAAACGAGCGCAAATTCGAGGTTGATCTTTCGCGGAGGTATCAGCTGTATCGCCATGTCGCGGGTCGAAGAACGCATGTTGGTCAGTTTCTTCTCCTTCTGCGGATTCACGACTATATCCACTCCCTTGCTATTGATGCCTACTATCATGCCCTCATAAACCATATCGCCTGGCGCTACAAATATCTCTCCGCGCTCCTGCAGGTTCCAGAGAGCGAACGCGACCACTTTCCCGTCACCGTTCGAGACGAGGACACCCCGCTGGCGATCCGGCATCTCACCTTTATATGTCTGATATTCGAAAAAGTTCTGGCACATAACACCGCTTCCCCGCGTTATCAGCAGAAATTCGCTCCTGAATCCTATGAGCGCGCGCGAGGTAATAATAAACTCCATCCGTATGATGCCGGAGGTCATCACCTTCAGGTCTTTCATTTCCGCTTTGCGTTCTCCGAGAGCTTGCATAACCGCACCCTGATATTCGCTCTCCGCCTCTATTACCACTATCTCTACCGGCTCCAGGACCTGGTCACCCATATTCTTTAAGATGACTTGCGGCCTTGACACTTCCAGTTCATATCCTTTACGGCGCATCGTCTCTATGAGTATCTCCAGATGGAGCTCGCCCCTGCCTGAGACCTTAAATCTCTCTCCTCCGTCAACCTCTTCAACCTTTATACCGACATTCACCATCGCCTCATGCTCAAGATATTCGCGGATATGGCGTGATGTCAGAAATATGCCCCCGTCTTTGCCGGAGAGCGGGCTGGTGTTATGTGAAAAATTCATCGATATCGTCGGCTCATCTATCTTTACGGCGGGCAGGGCTTTCGGGTCATCAATAGACGCGAGCGTTTCGCCGATCGACACACCCTCGATGCCCGTTATCATGATGATGTCGCCGGCCATCGCCTCGAGTGCCTCCACAGGGACAAGGCCCTTATATTTCATGATCTTGGTTACCTTGTTCTTTGTGATCGTGCCGTCGCGTTTCACAAGAGCGACGGGATCTCCGACGCGGATAGCGCCATAAAATATGCGTCCGATAGCCATGCGCCCAAAATAAGAATTATGATCGAGCATAGTCACCAGCATCTGAAAAGGGAGGTCGGGATTCGCGATGGGCGGCAGCACTCTGTGCAGGATCGTGTCCAGGAGAGGCTTTATGGTGTCGCTCGGTTCGTCAAGGTCGAGTGTGGCATAGCCGTCACGGCCGGAGGCATAGACTATAGGAAAATCGAGCTGCTCATCGGACGCGTTAAGCTCGCAAAACAGATCAAATGTCATATTGGCGACTTCATGCGGGCGCGCGTTGGGGCGGTCGATCTTATTGATGACGAGGATCGGCTTTAGGTGCAGCTCGAGAGATTTTTTCAAGACAAATTTTGTCTGCGGCATCGGTCCGTCTACGGCGTCGACAAGAAGTAGTACGCCGTCTACCATTTCGAGAATGCGCTCTACTTCGCTGCCAAAATCGGCATGCCCCGGAGTATCGACAATATTGCACTGCACGCCCTTGTAATTAAAAGAGGCATTCTTTGAAAAGATCGTGATCCCCCGCTCCTTTTCGAGAGGGTTTGAATCCATAATAGTCTCTTCGCCCTCTTCGAACTTATAGGCGCCGGTATATTTGAGCAGTGTATCGACGAGCGTTGTCTTGCCGTGGTCAACATGCGCGACTATCGCGAGATTCCGCACATCTTTTCTTCTATGTTGATTTGGCATTATCTGTGAGCCTCTTCTTGTTTATCATACAATTAAAAGGGGCCAGGCGCTTTTTGGTACAAGGCCTGACCCTTTTTTCGGATGGTAGCCCCATGGGGATTTGAACCCCAGTCTTTAGGCTGAGAACCTAACGTCCTGGGCCAGGCTAGACGATGGGGCCACGCATATTTATATAAAATTGGTGCGCGGGGTGGGATTTGAACCCACACAGCTTGCGCCATATGCCCCTCAAACATACGCGTCTGCCAGTTCCGCCACCCGCGCACAAAAGCTTATTTTCTAACGAGGGATTACTATTATAACCGAATCGTCGGTAAAATCAAGAGGATTTATGGCCGTGCCATGAACCTGAGCCCCGGAGGGGCGAATGGTTCATGGTTGCCCAGTTAGGATTCGAACCTAAACAAGCAGATCCAGAATCTGCTGTGCTACCATTACACTACCGGGCAACGTTAACAAAATTTTGAGAGCCGTTTCGAGACCTTCTCGCGGCCCAAGAGCTCCATCATGTCGAATAGCCCCGCGCCAATGGTCCTGCCGCTTATGGCCACGCGCGTAGGATGGATCAATTCTGCGGCTTTTACTTTGAGCTCGTCCGCAAGACGCCTGTAAGCTTCCTCTATCGACACCTTATCAAACTTATCGCCTGCTTCTATCGCGGACTTGCACCTGGTTATTATATTCTTGGAATTCGGTTTATTCAAATATTTCTCTACCGCCTTCTCGTCATACTCTACTTCATCCGAGAAGAATATCCTGTAGACGCTCACAAGATCTTCCAGGGTTCTCGTTCTCTCTCTGTATGCGGCAGATATCTCTCTCCATCGAGGCCGGTCGAACTTATCGTCTATGACATTCTTGCTCCTGAGGTACTCTTCCGACCGACGGGCCAGCTCGTCCGGAGCCATGTTCTTAATATATTGGCCATTTATCCAGCTTAGCTTATCCATATCAAATATGGCGCCCGTCTTATTGACATCTTTAACGTCGAATAATTTTACGACCTCCTCTATAGGCAGGATCTCCACGTCGTTACCCGGCGCCCAGCCCATCAAAGATAGATAGTTCGCCAGGGCCTCCGGCAAAAATCCCATATTCTTATATTCGAATATACTTGTAGCTCCGTGACGCTTAGACATCCTCCCGCCGTCCTTAGAGAGTATCAAAGGTATGTGAGCGAATTTTGGCAGAGCGAGCCCGAGCGCCTCGTAGAGCATGACCTGTTTAGGCGTATTGGATATATGGTCATCTCCTCGTATTACATGGGTTATCTGCATCTCGTGATCGTCCACCACGCACGCAAAGTTATATGTGGGCGTGCCGTCCGACTTCATCAGGACCTGGTCTTTTATCTCGTCTGTGGAGAACTCGACCGTGCCGCGTATCATATCCAGGAAGGCCACCTTCTTTGACTTCTCCACTTTAAATATTATGGCCGGGCCCTCCAGATAAGCGAGGCCTTTTTCAACGAGTATATTTGCGTATTTTTTATAGATATCAAATCTCTGCGACTGGAAGCTGAGCTCGCCATCCCATTCCATAAAAAGCCATTTGAGCGAAGCGAGGATCTCATCCAGATATTCCGGCTTTGAGCGCTCCTTATCGGTATCTTCTATCCTTATGATAAAAGCTCCCTTATTGTGTCTGGCGTAAAGCCAATTAAAGAGCGCGGTCCTTGCGCTCCCTATATGCAGATATCCCGTCGGACTCGGTGCGAAACGAACTCTTACCATAAGATTAAGCCTTTTTATACCCTTCTTCGATCGCTCTCTTATTCAGTACAAATGTATCCTCTTTTTGACCCAGCATCTCACGCAGAGCATCCATTACTAATTTCACCGGAAATAACCTGGACCTCTTTAAGAGAGCACCCATCGCAACCATATTCGTCGCGCGCACGCTTCCCAGCTTCGAAGCTATCTCAGTCATCGGTATCGATACCACCGAGACGTCTTTGCGCTTAGGCCTTGATCTTATGAGCGACTTGTTCAATATCAACAGGCCTTTCGGTTTTAACTTCTCCTCATATTTCACCAGTGAAGGCTCGTTCATCGCCACGAGAATATCCGGCATGGTGATTATCGGATTGGCTATCTCCCTATCCGATATCTTGGTCATAGAATAAGCCGTCCCCCCGCGCACCTCCGCCCCGTAAGAAGGCATCCAGGTCACATTCTTGCGCGATGCGAGTCCGGCCTGGGCTAATAACTTGCCCAAGAGCATTATCCCCTGCCCGCCAAAACCCGCCAACAAAATTTCAGTCTTGCCTGTTTTCATAATCAGTATGCCTTGACTACTCCTATGGGATAGAAGAGCGACACGTCATTCTTTATCCGATCCGCTGCCTGCACCGGGGCCATCCCCCAATATGTGGGGCACATGGCGAGGACCTCTACCATAGAGAAACCCTTATTTTCGATCTGCGTCTTAAAGGCTTTGGATATCGCGCGCTTGGCGCGGAATATCTCCTGGGCGGAGTGGACCGACACCCGCTCCAGATATCTGGTGCCCGGCAATACGGCCAGCATCTCCAGTATCTTCAGAGGATATCCGTCGTTTCGGAGGCTCCTGCCGGCAAGGCTGGTAGATGTCTTCTGCCCCGCAAGCGTCGTAGGGGCCATCTGCCCGCCGGTCATGCCGTAAACTCCGTTATTAACAAATATGACCGTTATATTCTCTCCGCGGTTTGCCGCGTGGATGATCTCCGCGGTACCTATCGCGGCGAGATCGCCATCACCCTGGTATGTGAATACTATATTGTCTGGCCGTACTCTTTTTATGGCTGTGGCCACTGCCGGCGTTCTTCCGTGCGCGGCTTCGCTCACATCGAAGTCCCAATACTCATAGGCTATGACCGCGCACCCTACCGGCGCAATGCCTATGACGCGTTCGCGGATCTTGAATTCATCTATGACCTCGCATACGAGACGATGGACAATGCTGTGCCCGCATCCGGCGCAATAATGCATCTCTACGTCGCGAAGGCTCGCGGGCCTTGAAAGGACGAGCTTCTCCTCGGCTTTCACCTCGGCCTTTTTTGTTATATTCTTTTTCTTCATGCTAACGCCTCTATCCGGGCCAGGACCTCTTCCTCGGTCGGTATTCCGCCGCCCATTCTGCCATAAAAATCGACTTCGCTCTTACCGTTGACGGCGAGCATCACATCCTCCACCATCTGACCGGAGCTCATCTCTATAACAAGGAATTTCTTAGCCTTAGCCGACGCGTCTTTAATGATCTTTGAGGGAAAGGGCCATAAACTTATCGGCCTTATAAGCCCTGCCTTTATACCTTTGGCACGGGCCTGCTCCATCGCCGCCTTGGCGGTTCTCGCGACCGAACCGTACGCGACCACTATTATTTCGCTATCTTTTAAATTAAATGTTTGCGCGCGTACTTCCGAGCTTGCAATGGTCTTGTATTTTTCCTGGAGTCTTTTATTATGCTCCTCTAATGCGCCCTCACCCAAAAAGAAAGATCTCACTATATTGGGCTTTCTACCCTTACATCCTGTGAGCGCCCACGGTTTTTCTATTATTTCGGGCTTGTAATTCTCTTTTATTATCGTGACCGGCTCCATCATCTGCCCCAGAAGGCCATCTCCCAGAATAAGCACCGGATTTCTGTATTTGTCGGCGATGTCAAACGCCATAAACGTATAATCCAATAACTCCTGCGCCGAAGACGGCGCAAATACTATAACTTTATAATCGCCATGCCCGCCGCCCTTTACTGACTGAAAGTAGTCGCTCTGCGCCGGCGCGATGTTTCCAAGCCCCGGTCCGCCTCTTTGCATATTGACTATCACGCACGGAAGCTCGGCACCGGCTATGTAAGATATCCCCTCCTGCTTAAGGCTCACGCCCGGGCTCGACGAAGATGTCATCGCCCTCTCGCCGGCCGCGGCCGCGCCGAATACCATATTTATAGCGGCGAGCTCGCTCTCGGCCTGAATGAAGACTCCGTTTATCTCGCTCATCCTCTTCCCCATATACGCTATGAGCTCGTTCTGGGGAGTTATAGGATAGCCGGCGTAAAATTTACACCCGGCGAGTATAGCGCCTTCTCCGCATGCTTCATTGCCGCACATCAGGATCTTTCGTGACATAGCATCTTCCTCGTATTGCGTACTGAGTATTGCGTACTGCGTAAAAAAACACGCAATACTCTATACACAATACTCAATACAAACCTATCTATATACTTCGATAATACATTCCGGACATATGAGCGCGCACATCGCGCAGCCCGTGCACCCGCCTGACTGCCCTGATTTTGATTTCAGGCGGGCAGGCTTGCCGCCGGAAAATACGGCGGCCTTCACCCCTTTTACATTCAACTCCTTCTCTATCTTTATCAGAGAATTGGGGCAGTTCACTATGCAAAGGTAGCACCCCTTGCATCTATTCTTATCTATTTTTATCTTCGGCATATCTTTAAACCATTACCTCTCTCATAATTACATCGCAAATCGCATCTGGTGTCAAGTTATACTTCTTAAAAAGCTCCTCACGCTTACCGTGTTCTATAAATCTATTCGGAAGGCCGAACCTCTTTACCCTGATATTTTTGATATTCTCCGCCTCGATGAATTCCAGCACCGCGCTGCCGAAGCCGCCTTCAAGCGCGCCCTCTTCTATCGTAACTATGCGCTTGCAGGAGGCCGAAACATCTTCTATCATCTGGCCGTCTAGAGGGCGGATGAACCTTGCGTTGATAACGCCGGCATCCACCTTTTTCTTGAGCAGGATCGCTGATACCTCTACCGCCGCTGAGACCATACTGCCTATGGCGATGATGACGACGTCCTTACCCTCTTTTATAACTTCTGCCCTTCCCGTCTTTACCGGCTCCGTCTCAAGCCCGTGCTTTGCGTATATCAGCGACGCGTCGAAAGTCAGTATGGGAAGGCCGCCTCTCGGGTATCGTATCGAAACAGGTTTATTTTGCTGCACCGCATATTCAAGCATCGCCTTCAGTTCATCCGGATCCTTGGGGGCGATGACTATCATATTAGGTATATGCCTCATGTAGGCTATATCAAAAAGACCGTGGTGCGTAGGGCCATCCTCTCCCACCAATCCGGCGCGGTCCAGACAGAAGACCACGGGGAGATCCTGCAAACATACATCGTGTATTATCTGATCATACGCGCGCTGTAAAAATGTCGAGTATATGGAGACGACGGGCCTGTATCCGCCCTTCGCCAGGCCGGCGCTCAATCCCACCGCGTGTTCCTCAGATATGCCGACATCGTAAAAACGCTCAGGGTATGCCTTGGCGAACTTATCGAACCCTGTGCCGTCTATCATGGCGGCAGTCACGCCCACTATTCTTTCGTTTTGTTTGCCGAGCTCTAATATCTTATCGCTAAAGGCTTCCGTGAAAGTCTCCTTTGCCGATCTCTTTACCGATATGCCGGTGGCGAGATCAAATGGGCCCGTGGAATGAAATTCACTCGGCCGCTCTTCGGTGAATTTATATCCCTTACCTTTTTTAGTGATGACATGGATCAATATGGGCTCATCGAGATTGACCAGATTTTTAAATACTGTTATCATCTGCGCGGTGTTATGGCCGTCTATCGGACCGAAGTATCTGAACCCCAACTCCTCGAATAACATGCCGGGAATGAGCAGGTTCTTCAAGCCTTCCTCGAGTTTGCGCGCGGCGCGGTACGCCCTGAATCCGAAACGCGGTATCCTCAACAAGACTCTTTCCACGTCGCTGCGTATCTTATTATAAGCCGGGTTCGTGATGATCCTGTTCAGGTACCTGCTTAAGGCTCCGACGCTCTTGGTTATAGACAGCTCGTTATCGTTGAGTATCACGATCATGTTCTTCTTCGAATGGCCGGCGTGGTTCAGGGCCTCGAAAGCCATCCCTCCGGCGAGAGCAGCGTCGCCTATAACGGCTATGACCTTGCGGCTGTCTTTATTAAGCTCGCTCGCCATGACAAGGCCGAGCCCGGTAGAGATGGATGTGGAGCTATGGCCGCAGGTAAACATATCGTATTCGCCCGCTTCGTCTTTATTAGGAAAGCCGCTCAATCCTCCGAGCTGCCTCAGTGTGGAAAAATATTTCGCTCTGCCCGTTAGCATCTTGTGCGCATACGCCTGATGGCCGACATCCCATAGAACGCGGTCGCGCGGCGTATCGAAAGAGTAGTGTATAGCTATCGCCAGCTCCACCGCGCCGAGGCTCGATGAGAGATGTCCCCCGGTCTTCGATACGGTAGAGAGCATCTCATGCCGTATCTCTTTTGCAAGGACCGGCAGGTCGACAAGCTTTAGCTTGCGCAGATCCGCGGGTGAATTTATAGTATCGATCATCCTGCTCATATGGTCCTCTTTGACAGCTCTTCCATTATATGCTTAAGCCTATCGGCTCTCCCGCCAAATATCTTCAGGGGTCTCTTTACTTTTTTAACTAATACTGCCGCCTTGCTTCGCCCTCCCGCGGCGTCTCCGTCGAGATCGTCGTCGACCATCTGAAATGAGAGCCCGAGATCGAGGCCGAACCGTCCGAGTGCCTCTATCTCTTTAGCCCTACCTCCGGCTGACATTGCGCCTATTTTTGCCGCCGCCTGAAAGAGCTTAGCGGTCTTAAGAATATTTATTTTTTCTACCATCTTCTTATTTTTTGCCTTCTTTTGGAATTCCAGATCGAGCGCCTGGCCCCCCACCATGCCTCCGGCGCCTATAGCTCCTGACAACTCCTCTACTATTTTTATCGCCAGCACCGGCTTTATATCTTTAGCTATAATGTTAAAAGCGAGCGTCAAGAGAGCGTCTCCGGCGAGTATCGCGCTGGCCTCCCCGAATACCTTATGGCATGTCGGTTTTCCGCGGCGCAGGTCATCGTCGTCCATAGCCGGTAGATCGTCGTGTATTAATGAATATGTATGGATGAGCTCTACCGCTATAGCCGCCGGAATCGCGTCTTTAAGGCTCCCCCGGCAAGCTTTTGCGGATTCTATCGTAATGATCGGACGGATCCTCTTGCCTCCGGAAAAGACGCTGTAACGCATCGCCCTACTTAAAGCGTCACCGCCTTTAGGCAGATATCTTTTTAAAGCTCTCTCTATCTCGATATACCGTAATAAAATTTTAAAGCCCCTTCTTTTTACTCTTCGCCTTTTCTTCAACAGAGAAAGATTCGTCGAAAGGCTTAAGCTCCACGGAGCCGTCTTCTGACTTCATCAATATCTCGACCTTCTTCTTCGCCAGCTCCAGGCGTTTGGTGCAGAGTTTGGAAAGCTTTATGCCCTCTTCGTACTTGCCGAGAGCGTCATCGAGCGACAGACTGCCGTCTTCCAATAGACCTACGATCTTTTCCAGTTTTTCGAGCGCGTCTTCAAATTTAATTTCCGCCATATTGCCTCCTCATATTATCTCTTCGACCCTGCTCTTAAATTTCCCCTGCCCGAGCCTCGTCTCGACGCAGTCGCCCGCCCTTAACGAGAGAGCGTCCTTGACGATAACGCCGTCCGGCAGTTTCGTCGTAATAGAGTATCCTCTCTTCAATATAGATATGGGGCTCAACGCTTCCAGCTGGCTTATAATACGGCTGAACTTTCCGCCGGACATATCGATCATATGGCCTATGCTCACCGACATATCTTTTATCAGGTCATCTATGCGCTGCTGGCTCTGAATTATATAATTCATAGGCTGGCGTAGAATGTAGCTCTCTTTAAGGTTATCGAGCCTCTCCTTCAATGTATCGAGCTTCCCGGATATAGCGTTATCCAGCCGCCCGGACGCCGCGCTTATAAGATCTATAAGATCCTCTTTCCTGGGTATCACGAGCTCAGCTGCCGCCGACGGCGTAGGGGCCCTAAGATCCGCCACAAAATCCGCTATTGTAAAGTCTACCTCATGGCCCACCGCGCTTATCACCGGTATTTTTGACGCGAATATGGCGCGCGCAACGACCTCCTCGTTGAATGCCCACAGGTCCTCGAGGCTTCCTCCACCGCGCCCTACTATCATGACATCTATATTTTTCAATTCGTTGAACTGCTTTATGGCGGCCGCTATCTCATCCTTAGCGTCGGCACCTTGCACCTTAACCGGATTGATTATTATCCCGATATTCGCAAATCTTCTCCTCGTAATATTGATTATATCTTGTATGGCCGCTCCCGTGGGGCTCGTCACCACCCCTATCCTCGAAGGCAAAAAAGGCAGCGGCACTTTGTACTTATCGTCGAAGAGCCCTTCCTTCTGCAATTTTTCTTTCAGTTGCTGAAATTGCAGCTGCAGAGCCCCTATGCCCTTCGGCTCGACATCTTCCACTATAAGCTGATAGTCGCCCCTGGCCTCGTAAACGCTGACGGAGCCTCTGACTATGACCTTCATCCCGTCCTTGGGCTTAAATTTTAATTTTTGATTGGCGTGTTTAAAAAAGGCGCACTTGAGCGTGGCGGCGGCATCGCGCAGGCTGAAGTACATATGGCCGGAAGAGTGAGCGATAAAATTCGAGATCTCTCCCTCCACCCATATACCCGGGAACGACTCCTCGACTATCGCGCGGATATATTTGGTGAGCTCCGATACCGTATATATGTGCTTCTCATTTTCTATCATAACTCTACTCATCCTCTGCTAGGCAGGCCTGCCTGCCGCATGTCAGCTATGCTTAACGGTAGGCAGGCTGTAGACCTTGGGGCCTCCCACCTTCAGCGTACATAAATTTGGATTAGGCATCCAAATTTATTTGGAATAATTTTTACAAAAATTTTATTCTTTCAGAATTACAATTTTTTTACTAAACTGCCATAAGGAGTAAAAATTATTAAACACCGCTTCAGGTGGCTGACCCCAAGGTCTTCGCCTGCCACATGCGCCCTCAGCGATTTTTCGCTCACTGGCTATGGCGGTTACCCTTGGTGGCCCAGCCCAAAGCTGATGTCAAAAATTCTGACACCTTATGGCGGTATAGGAAAATTTTAATTTCCCGAAGGAAGTTAAAATTTTGTCAGAATTTTTACATAACAAATTGGCATGCCCAATGCCGATTTGTGCCAGCGAAGGGCGGCTACCAAGGGTAACCGCCATCCGCTGGAAGCGAAAAACTTCATCCCAGCTTTTCCTGAACTCTCTTTATGGACTCCGCTTGGCCGGTCTTTTCGTCTATATCTATGATGGCTCCGTGAAGCTGGACATCGTTTTCGGCCATTTCGAATTTCGTAGGCATCCCGGTGATAAAGCGATTCAGGATCTGCTCTTTCTTTCTGCCTATTACCGAATCGTATGGCCCGGTCATTCCGGCATCGGCCAGAAAAGCGGTTCCTTTGGGAAGGATCTTCTCATCTGCTGTTTGTATATGTGTGTGCGTGCCTATAACGGCGCTCACGGTGCCGTCGAGGAACCACCCGAGAGCCACCTTCTCGCTGGTAGCCTCGGCGTGAATATCCACTACGATTATTCTCGTCTTATTCTTCATCTTCTCTACTTCGGCCTTAACTGTCCTGAAAGGACATTCTACCGCCTGCATGAAGACCCGGCCTATCAAATTAATGACTCCCACCTCTACGCCCGATTTTGATGTAACTACGGTAGCGCCAAAACCGGGCGCTTCCCGCGGGTAGTTGGCCGGACGCAATATCCTGGCATCCTCGGCGATCCTTTCGAGGATCTCTTTCCGTTTCCAGATATGATCGCCCGATGTTATGACGTCCACTCCGTACCCCAGCAGCTCGTCCACTATCATAGGGGTGATACCGCTGCCGCCGGCGGTATTTTCACCGTTGGCTATGACAAAATCTATCTTCTCCCGCTTTGATATCTTCGGGACAAGCTCTTTTACGGCCTGCCTTCCCGGCTCGCCTACTATATCGCCGATGAATAATATTCTCATCGCTTCTCCTTATTTCGCGTATTCTATAGCTCTCGTCTCGCGAATAACGGTCACCTTTATCTGGCCCGGATATTCAAGACCCTCTTCGATCTTCTTCGTTATGTCGCGGGCCAGCACAGCCGCCTGCGAGTCGCTTATCTTATCCGGCTGCACCATGACCCTGATCTCGCGCCCCGCCTGTATGGCGTAAGCCTTTTCGACGCCCTTAAATGAATCGGCTATCGACTCCAGCTTCTCAAGCCTCTTAACGTAAGTCTCGAGAGTCTCCCGCCTGGCTCCCGGGCGGGCGGCGCTTATGGCGTCCGCGGCCTGTGCCAATACCGCCAGAAGTGTCTTAGGCTCTATATCCTGATGATGAGCCTCTATAGCATGACATATATTTTCCGGTTCATTATATTTACGCGCAAGGTCCGCGCCTATCTTAGCGTGAGTGCCCTCCACCTCGTGGCTTACCGCTTTTCCGAGATCGTGTAATAACCCTATTCGCTTGGCAAGAGTAAAATCAAGCTTCAGCTCGTTCGCCATGGTACCCATCAGGTACGCGACCTCTTTAGAATGCTGCAGGACATTCTGTCCGTAGCTCGTCCTGTACTTGAGTCTTCCCAGAAGCTTCGCCACTTCGGGATGTATGCCATGGAGCCCTGCATCGAAGAGCGCCTTTTCGCCCTCTTCCTTCATAGAGGTCTCCATCTCTTTCTTGGTCTTCTCTACTACCTCTTCGATCCTGCCCGGATGAATACGCCCGTCCTCAAGCAATTTCTCAAGCGAGCGTTTCGCTATCTCGCGTTTTACCGGATCAAACCCGGAGAGTATTACAGCCTCCGGCGTATCATCTATGATGACATCCACTCCGGTAGCTATTTCCAAAGCCCGTATGTTGCGGCCTTCGCGGCCTATGATCCTGCCCTTCATCTCATCGCTCGGCAGATGCACAACACTCACCGTCGTCTCCACGGTATGTTCGACCGCGCACTTTTGTATGGCAAGCCCTACTATCTTACGGGCCTCTTTGTCGGCCTTCTCTTTGGCTTCCGCTTCCACTCTCTGGATCATGATAGCCGCTTCCTGCTTCACATCATCTTCCAGCCTCTTTAATAATATGCCCCGCGCTTCGTCCTTCGTCATACCGGAGACTCTCTGCAGCTTCTCTTT
>Ga0268276_1001116_pt1 | contig 27902 bp, 29 predicted proteins | sample saktaG_4_FD_190145 | JGI IMG/M metagenome (GOLD analysis project Ga0268276, IMG submission 190145) | Saline water microbial communities from Sakinaw Lake, British Columbia, Canada - sak_2010_1_5_45m | ecosystem: Environmental > Aquatic > Non-marine Saline and Alkaline > Saline ...
AAAAACCCAATATAGGCTCGCGAGCGACCGCAAAGCTGGCAACGATTATGCTTGCGGGTTAAATATTTTGCTTTTTTCTTGCCTTTGACAATTTTAGAAATTTTAGCCATAAATTATTTTCCTCCCTTTTCAAAAGGCATCCCCATTTCTTCCAATAAACGTCTCGATTCTATCTCATCATGGGTATTAACCACGATGGTTATCTGTAAACCTCTGACCTTGTTGATTTTAGCGTAGTCGATTTCCGTAAAAACAATTTGCTCCGACATGCCTAAATTATAATTACCTTGCCCATCAAAACTAGAAGCAGAAACGCCATGGAAATCTCTGACCCGAGGCAAAACAATTTTAAACAATTTTTCCAAAAAATCATACATTCTTTTACTTCTTAAAGTCACCATCAAACCAATGGGATCTCCTTTTCTAATTTTAAAACCGGCAATCGCCAGTCTGGCTTTATTAATCCTGGGCTTTTGCCCAGTGATAACTTTTAATTCTTCAGACACTTTTTCCACCAAACCTTTATCTTGAGCTCCTTCACCCAAACCTATATTAATCACCACTTTTTCCACCAAAGGAACTGCCAAAGGATTCTTTAAGCCAAATTCTTTGGCTAGTTTTGGTCTTATTTCTTTCCGATATTTCTCTTGTAAATTGTTCATTTTGTTAAAAACAAGGTTCTCGCCGCAGGCGAGGTTCTTATCGTTAAATTATTGAGCCACATTTTTTGCAAATTCGATTTTTTTCACCTTTGTTTTCCTGCCAGCCAATTCTAGTTCTCTGATTGCATTTACTGCACCAAAAGGCAACATTACTTATCGATAAAGGCAAAACTTTATCCACAATTCCCCCAGGTTTGCCTTCCCCTCTTGGTTTTAAATGTTTTTTGTAAACATTAATGCCAGGAATTAAGACCTTTCCCTCTTTGGGAAAAACTTTTTGGATTTTTCCCTTCCGGCCTTTATCTTTGCCACGAAGGACAATAATATGATCGTTAGTTCTTAATTTCATATCACCTCCGCTGCTAGAGAAACTATTTTAGCATAACCCCTTTCTTTAATCTCCCGAGCGACCGGGCCAAAAACCCTGGTCCCTCGAGGATTACCGTCTTTATCAATAATAATTCCCGCGTTGTCGTCAAAACGAATATAAGAACCGTCTGGTCGGCAAAATTCTTTTTTCGTTCTCACCAATAAGACCCTGACCATTTCTTTATCTTTGACCACCCCCGTTGGTTCTGATTGATCGACCACGGCCTGGACAATATCGCCAATTCTGGAGAAACGCCTTTTGCTTCCACCATACAAATGAATCACCATTAGTTTTTTGGCTCCGGTATTGTCGGCAACTTTAAGAATGCTTCTTAGCTGTATCATTTTCCCTTTCCTCCGCCAGCTGGCGGATTAATTATTTCGATAATTTGCCATTTTTTGGTTTTACTTACCGGATGGCAATCTTGAAATTTAACCTGATCACCTTCTTTGGCCCCAATTTCGTCATGGACATGATAGATTTTCTTAATTCTCATCTGTTTTTTGTAAAGAGGGTGAACTTTGATTCTCTTAACTAAAACTCTAGCGGTTTTGGCCATTTTTTTATCAATAACGAGGCCGGTAAATTGTTTCATAAATTTAACTCCTTTTCTTTTAAAATCGTTTTTATTCTGGCTAAATCATGCCTTTTATTCTCTGGTAGACGGACATTTTTTAAACGACCGGCTTTTCTGTCCATCTTTAATTTCACCAGTTCTTCCTGGGTTTTTTTCATCAAGCTTTGTAAATCTTGTTGGCTTTTTTGATGTAGCTCTTTTAATTCTTTTTTCTTCATGTCATTTACTCCAATTTTTTCACAAATTTAGTTTTAAAAGGTAATTTCGCTGCCGCTCTTTTAAGGGCTTGATTAGCAATGACTTCGGTAACTCCGGCTAATTCAAAAATAATTCTTCCAGGGATAATCGTGACCACATAACCTATAATATCACCCTTGCCACCACCCATTCTTACTCCAGTTGGTTTTTTGGTTATCGGTTTATCAGGAAAAACTCTAATCCAAACTTTGCCAGCCCTTTTGGTAAAATGGCTAATGGCTTTTCTGGCCGCTTCAATTTGTCTGTCGGTTAACCAGCCACGACCTTCGCTTTTTAAACCATACTGACCAAAAGCTAGAAATGAACCCCTAATGGCCAAACCTCTCATCTTACCACGAAATTGTTTTTTGAATTTACTCTTTTTTGGCTGTAACATGTTTTAACTTTCTTTTTTCTCCCCTTTATAAATCCAAACTTTAACACCAATAAAGCCAGAACGGGTCAAGGCGGGGACACTGGCAAAATCAATATCTGCCCTTAAAGTCTGGGTCGGAACGTTGCCAGTTTTACCTTTATCCCCAAATTTTTCTCGGCGACTAATCTCGGCTCCGGCAATTCGACCAGAAAGAACAATCTTTATCCCTTTGGCTCCAGAGGCCATCACATTTTCAATCGTTCGATTAATCACCCGACGATAAGGAAATCTTCTTTCCAATTGTTCAGCAATCCTTTGAGCCACTAAATAGGCAACTAAATCAGGGCTTTTAACTTCAACGGCTTCGATTTCTAAATTTTTTTCCGGCTGGGCCATGGCCACAATTCGACAAAGATCTTTCTTTAATAATTCCAAACCGGAGCCACCCCGACCGATAACCACTCCCGGACGAGAAACAAAAAGAATAATCTTCATCTTATTGATTGATCTTTCAATTTGAACTTGAGATATCCCGGCTAATCTTAATTTATTTAACAAAAATTTTCTGATTTTAAAATCCTCAAGTAAATTATTTTGATATTGTTTTTTGCCAGACGAAAACCATCGGGATTTCCATTCCTTTAAATAAGGCAGGCGAAAACTAATCGGATTAACTTTTTGACCCATTTTTCTTTAACTTTTCTTCCTTAACTTCTTTGCTATTTTCCTTCTTTTCTACTTTCTCTTGAGTTTTTTCTGTTCCTTCAAGAATCATCCGAATATGACAAGTCCTTTTCAAAATTGGATGCCACTGGCCTCGGGAAACCGGCCGGCCCCTTTTATAACTTGGCCCTTTGCCAATTTCCAATCTTTTAATCACCAAACTTTCTTTAATTAAACCAAAGTTGCCAACAGCATTGGCCACCCCTTGTTTTAAAGTTAAAAGCAAAGGCCTGGTGGCTCTTTTGTTTAATTTGATTAAAATCATTTCCGCTTGAGCCACCGGCAAATGAGCGATGGCCGCCGCCACCAACCTTACTTTCTTAGGACTCATTCTAATATATTTTGATTTGGCAATAACTTCCATGTTTTTTTAAGTTTTACTAATAACCCTTTTAACCATCTTTCCATGCCCTCTAAAGTTTCTTGTTGGAGCAAATTCGCCTAAATGATGGCCAACCATTTCTTCATTGATAAAAACTTCAATAAAATTCTTGCCATTATGAATCTGAAAAGTATGACCAACAAATTCCGGTGGAACTTGACTGGCTCTAGCCCAAGTTTTAATCGGCTCTTTTTTGTCTGACTCTTTCTGGGCTAAAACCTTTTTTAACAATTTTTGGTCAATATATGGTCCTTTTTTATATGATCTTGACATCTTTATTTCTTCCTTCTTTTAATAATTAATTTGTCAGAATATTTCGTTCTTTTTCTGGTTCTTTTGCCTAAGGTTGGTTTTCCCCAAGGTGATTTTGGCGAGGGCATACCAATGCCCGAACGACCTTCACCTCCTCCATGCGGATGGGAATGAGGATTTTGGGCTACTCCCCGAACCGTTGGCCTAATCCCCATATGTCTTTTTCTACCGGCTTTACCAATGACTCTATTTTTCCAATCAATATTGCCGATTTGGCCAATGGTCGCATAACAACCCAGCCCGATCTTTCTTTGTTCTCCTGAAGGCAATTTAATGATTGCATATTTTTCCTCTTTGCTCATTAAAATTGCTCCTGTCCCAGCTCCCCTGGCAATTTGGCCACCTTTGCCTGGCCTTAACTCCAAGTTATGAATCACTGCCCCTAAAGGAATTTTTTTTAAGGGCAGAGCATTCCCTGGTTTAATATCAGCTTTCTTCCCAGCCATAATCTCTTCCCCAATTTTTAATTCCTGTGGGGCAAGGATATATCTTTTCTCGCCGTCAGCATAAAAAAGCAGGGCAATATTAGCATTTCGGTTGGGATCATATTCAATCGCCACCACTTTGGCCGGAATATCACGTTTATTCCTCTTAAAATCAACCTCTCTTAAAAATCTTTTATGACGGCCCCCCTGATGGCGAACCGTTATCTTGCCAATGGCATTTCGTCCTGATTTTTTTGGTAAAATTCTTTTTAATTTCATTAAGCTCCTGTTTCAAAAAGATCAATCTTATCACCTTGCTTAAGGCTGACAATGGCTTTTTTCCAATCCGCTTGAGCGGTTTGCTTTCTGGTCCGCAAAGAACGTCTTTTTTTTCCTTTTACGCCCATTGTTTGAATCCCAATGACTTTAACTTTAAAGTTTTTTTCAACAGCATTTTTAATCTCTTTTTTGGTTGAATGACGGTCAACGGCAAAAACATAGCGGCCCTGGGTATTTAAAACCGAAGCCTTTTCCGTAATTAATGGTTTTTTTAAAACATTACTTAATTTCACGATTTTTTTTAGTCTTTTTGCCTAAAAAGACTTCCTCTAATTTTTCAATACTTTCTGCCATTAATAAAATCTGACCACCATTTAAAACTTCATAAGTATTTAACAAATCAGCTTGAGCTAAATTTATTTGGGCCATATTTCTGGCCGCCCGGAAAACATTTTCCAACTTTTGAGGCAAAACTAGTAAAATTTCTTTTTTAAATTTTAAATTTTCCAACATCTTGGCTACTTTGGTTGTTTTGGGCTCTACTTTGGCTAAATCTTTAACAACTAAAATTTTTCCTTCTTTTAATTTAGCTGATAAAGCAGAAAACAAAGCTTTTTTCTTCATCGCCTTACTCATTTTTAAATGATAATTTTGTTCTCCATTAGGCCCATGAGCCTTACCCCCACCCACAAAAATAGGAGCAGAACGAGCGCCATGACGAGCATGACCAGTTCCTTTTTGTTTAAACCACTTGGCTTTGGTTCGATTAACCTCACTTCTGGTTTGGGCTTTGGCCAAACCAACACGTTGATTACTTAAATAAACCCTAACGGCCTGAGCCATTAAAGGCGGATTTATTTTGGCCGCAAAAATTTCTTTAGGTAGCTCAATCTGCCCTGATTTTGTTCCGCTGATAGTATAAAGATCAATTTTAGGCATTTTCTTTAGTTTCTTCAGTTTCTTTCTTTTCCTCTTCTTTAGGAGCTTTTGCTTCTTCTAATCTTTCTTCGGCTTCTTTTTCTTTTTTTAAACGTTCTGCTTTTTCTTCCTCAGTCTCTTTAATTTCTTTCTCTCCAACCTTCATGAGAGTCACAAACTTTTTCGATTCCCCATATTTTTGAATAATCAACTCTCCGTTTTTGGCTCCAGGAACTAAGCCTTTAACCAATAAAATTTTCTCTTTCTCATCTATCTCCATCACCATTAAACTCAGAAGGGTTGTTTTAACTCCTCCCATTCTGCCGGGCATTTTTTTACCTTTATAAACCCGACCTGGAGTGGTGCCCTGTCCAATCGAGCCGGGTGAACGTTGGCGATCAGATTGACCGTGGGTTTTTGGTCCTCCAGCAAAACCCCATCTTTTAACCACACCGGCAAAGCCCTTACCCTTGGAAATACCAGTCACTTTAACCAAATCACCAGCTTTTAATCCGGCAAAAGTTTCCATCTTAATTCTGGTCACCGGAATACGATACCCATCTTGGGTAAATTTTTGAACTGATCCTAGTTTAAAACCAATTATTTTGTCCATAAACCGATTTTTGCCATCAAAAAGAGTGCCGGAGGCACTCTTAGAAAGCGTGCTTGGTTTCTAATTAGTTTAACTCAAAAAGAGCTTCACCTCCATTAAGGGTAATTATAATGGAATTCTTAAAAATTTGCAAATGTTGACAAAGTGAAAAAAGAGAATTAAAATACAACCAAATGGCTGAAGAAAACACCACTAATCAGCCTACCCAAAACCAAAATCCGGTTCTGGCTTTCCTGATTTTTATTATTGTGATTGGTCTTTTAGCCTTAGCTTTCTTTTTTGGCATCAAATACCGCCAAACCCCAACCAGTGAAACACCTACTCCAACCCCAGAAGTGACTAATGTTCCTAGTCCACAACCTACACCAACCCCATCACCAGAAATCATTCAAAAAGCAACCCCAACTCCTACTATCAATGAATCAGAATTAATCAAGCAAGCTGTTTTTAAGAAAACCGGTCTTACGGCCAGCCAAGCAGAAGTTTCTATCAATAAAAATACCGGTCAATATGCGACCGGTAATATTAAAGAGTTTGAAGCCGTTGGCGGGGCTTACTGGCTGGCGGCTAAAACTGAAGATGGTTGGGTTGGTGTTTATGATGGACAAGCTCAACCAACTTGTGAACAAATTGCTCCTTATAATTTTCCTAAAGACATGGTTCCGGAATGTTTAGACAAAAACGGCAAGGTTGTTAAACGCTAAAATTTTCTGTCAGAAGTTTTTCCCAAACTACATTTTAATTTCAATATCCACCCCAGCTGGAAGATCTAAATGCATTAAAGAATCAATCGTTCTTTCACTAGGTTCCAAAATATCAATGAGACGTTTGTGGGTTAAAATTTGGAAATGTTCTTGGGCATTTTTATCAGTATGGGGACTTTTCAAAACAGTGATCATTTTTCTTCTGGTAGGCAAGGGAATAGGACCAATAACTTTAGCACCGCTGGCTAAAGACACTTCTAAGATTTTCTCGCAACTCTCATCGATGACTCGATGATCGTACGATTTTAAACGTACTCGAATCCTTCCCTTTGACATTTTGAATTTATGAAAAACAAGCTTCGCTTATAAGGTCCTTATTTTTTTCTTTTAGGCAACGATTTTGGAAATGACTCCAGCGCCAACTGTATGGCCACCCTCACGGATAGCGAATTGGAAACCTTCTTCCATCGCCACCGGCTGGATAAGCTTGATGTTCATTTTGGCACTGTCGCCAGGCATGACCATTTCCACTCCCGAAGGTAAGGTGACTTCACCCGTCACATCGGTTGTTCTGATATAAAACTGAGGTCTGTAACCTGAGAAAAAGGGTGTATGTCGACCGCCTTCTTCCTTGGTTAAAATGTAAACCTCGGCCTCAAATTGAGAATGAGGCGTAATACTCCCCGGTTTAGCTAAAACCTGACCCCGTTCAACATCATCCTTTTCAACGCCTCGCAAAAGGACACCGACGTTATCCCCGGCTTGACCCTGATCCAGGGTTTTTCTAAACATTTCCACTCCAGTCACCACGGTCTTCTTGGTATCACGAAGACCAATGATTTCAATTTCATCATTGACCTTAACAATCCCTCTTTCAATACGACCGGTAACCACCGTTCCTCGGCCCTTAATTGAGAAAACATCCTCAATGGGCATCAAGAATGGTTTGTCCAACGGCCTTTCCGGCGCGGGAATGTATTCATCAACCGCCTTCATTAAATCTAAAATCACTTTTTTGGCGGTTTCATCCCCTTCCAAAGCTTTCAAGGCTGAACCTCGAATCACCGGAACTTTATCGCCTGGGAACTTATATTTAGTTAAAAGTTCCCGGACTTCCATCTCGACCAAGTCGAGCAATTCCGGATCACTGACCATGTCGACCTTGTTTAAGAAAACAACAATGGCTGGCACATTCACCTGACGGGCCAATAAAATATGCTCACGGGTTTGGGGCATCGGACCATCATTGGCCGCCACCACCAAAATCGCGCCATCCATTTGGGCCGCCCCAGTGATCATATTTTTGATGTAGTCTTTATGACCGGGACAGTCAATATGAGCATAGTGACGGGTTGCTGTCTCATATTCAATATGAGCAATATTAATCGTCACCCCTCTTTGTTTTTCTTCAGGCGCACTATCAATTTGGTCATAAGCTTGAAAAGTTGCCCCTCCAGCTTCGGCCAATATTTTTGTAATCGCTGAAGTCAGCGTGGTTTTACCATGGTCAACGTGACCAATTGTCCCAATATTTAAATGGGGTTTATTTCTTTGAAAAACATTTTTATCAGCCATCATTTACCTCCGTTTTAAAATTTAATAATTATTTTGAGCTTGCGAAAAACAAGCTATGCTTAATTTTAATTAAACTTCTTTTAACTATTTTAATCAAGCTTGTCTTAATTATAAACAAGCTCTGCTCATTTTACAAGATTAACTTTCTTTTTTCAAGCCTAACTTTTTTTCCACAATTTTGGCAGTGATATTTTTAGGAACTTCCTCATAATGGCTTGGTTCCATATAAAAAGTGGCTCGTCCCTGGGTTAAACTGCGTAAAATGGTGGCGTAACCGGAAAGTTCCGCCAAGGGGGCCAAACAGATAATCACTTTGGCCTTACCCCGATCTTGAGTTTCTAAAATTTGGGATCTTTTACTGGATAAATCACCAATCACATCCCCCATAAACTCTTCTGGAGTCGTCACTTCGACTTTCATAATTGGTTCAATTAAAACCGGATCCGCCTGTTTGACAGCCTGTTGTAAAGCCATGGAACCGGCAATTTTAAAGGCCACTTCAGAAGAATCAACCTCATGAAAGGTGCCGTCATATAAAGCAACCACCATATCTACTAAAGGATAACCCGCTAAAACGCCTTTGGCCATCGCTTCTTTAACCCCTTTTTCCACCGCCGAAATAAACTCTGAAGGAATGGCGCCACCTTTAATTTCATTTAAGAATTTATAGCCTTCACCTCTGTTTTGGGGTTCAATCCGTAATAAACAATGACCATATTGTCCCCGGCCGCCTGACTGGCGAATATATTTTCCTTCCGCTTTGGTTGTCTCTTTGATAGTCTCTTTATAGGCCACTTGAGGACTGCCGGTATCAGCCAAGACATTAAATTCTCTCTTCAACCGGTCAACTAAAATTTCCAAATGAAGTTCACCCATACCAGCAATGGTCGTTTGGCCAGTTTGAAAATCATAACGAACTTTAAAGGTTGGGTCTTCTTCAGAAAGAGCTTTTAAGGCATAACTTAATTTCTCTTGATCCGCTTTGGTTTTCGGCTCAATGGCCAAGGAAATAACCGGATCAGGAAAGGTAATGGAACCTAAAATAATTGGCTTGTCTTTTTGACATAAGGTATCACCGGTGGTGGTCCCTTTCAAACCAACCACCACCACAATCTCACCAGCTTCAGCTTTGTCAATTGATTCTTTTTGATTGGCATGCATTAAAAGCAAGCGAGAGACTCTTTCCTTTTTGCGCTCAATACTGTTATAAAGCTCATTGCCAACCTGAATTGTTCCCGAATAAAGACGAACATAAGTTAGACGACCAACATGTGGATCAGTTTGAACCTTAAAAGCCAAAGCAGCCAAAGAACCTTTGGGATCATTAGTTATTTTTTCTTCCTGCTTTGTTTCCGGATTGATGCCTAAAACTGGTGGTAAATCCAAAGGACTGGGCAAAAAGTCAACCACACCGTCTAAAAGCGGCTGAACTCCTTTGTTTCTTAAAGAAGAACCAGCGTAAGTTGGAACCAGTTTATTAACAATGGTCGCTTTTCTAATTCCCAAAATCAGCTCTTCAGCCGAAATTTCCTCACCTTTAAGATATTTATCAGCCAACGTTTCGTCAAAATCAGCCGCCTGCTCAATTAAACTCTCCCGATATTTTTTAATTTTTTCCTGCAGATTACTAGGGATTTCTTTTCCCTCAAACTTTTCCCCGGTTTTGTCTTTTTCATCATCCCAAAATAAAGCTTTCTGCGTCAAAACATTAATGACACCGACAAAATCTTTTTCACTGCCAATTGGATAGGTAATGACAGCTGTTTTGGCCCCCAAGCGATCTTCGATCATTTGCACAGTTTTTTCAAAGTCAGCCCCCAATTTATCCATTTTATTGATAAAAGCCAAACGAGGAACGTGATACTTATCAGCTTGGTGCCAAACTGTTTCGGATTGGGACTGAACACCTTCCTCAGCATCAAAAATAATAATGCCTCCATCCAAAACCCGCAAAGAACGCTCAACCTCAGCCGTAAAATCAATATGTCCGGGAGTATCAATAATATTAACCCGGTAATCTCGCCAAAAAGTGGTTGTCGCTGCGGAAACAATAGTAATCCCTCTTTCCCGTTCTTGAACCATCCAGTCCATTTGGGTCGTTCCTTCATCAATGTCACCAATCTTATAGCTCCGGCCAGTATAAAACAAAACTCTTTCAGTCGTTGTCGTTTTTCCAGCATCAATATGAGCAATAATGCCAATATTCCGAACTTTTTCAATCGGAACAATTCTTTTTTTGGTGATTTCTTCAGTTGTTGTAGACATTTTGTTTATTTTAACATTAAAAAGTCATAAAAAACTGCTTCTCAAAAAGAAGCAGTTGCTTCCCACTTAAATATAACTACCATCTAAAATGGGCAAAAGCCTTATTGGCTTCAGCCATACGATGAATATCCTGTTTCTTCTTGATGGCCGCGCCGTTATTATTAAAAGCGTCTAAAATTTCTGCTGATAGCTTTTGCCAAAATTCATGATATTCCTTACTGGAGCGAGCTCTGGCGGCCTGAATCAGCCAACGAATGGCCAAAGCTTCTCGCCGATCTGGCCTCACCGGTATGGGGATTTGATAAGCCGCGCCGCCAATCCGGCGGGGCCGGACTTCCATCACTGGTTTAATATTCTCCAAAGCCATATTTAAAATTTCCAGAGGACTTTTACCTTGAGGGGCTTCCTGCTTAGTTAAAGATTCCAAAGCTTTGTAAATTTGTTTTTGAGCGGTGGTTTTTTTCCCATCCTTCATCACCCGATTGACCAAGCGCGTTACCAAACGGCTTTGATAAAGGGAATCAGGGAAAATTGTTCTTTTTTTAACTTTTCCGGCTCTTGGCATAATTTTTAAGCTGTTTTAGGCAACTGGCACTTCTGCAGATCTTACTGGGCTCGCCTTAACAGCTCCTCCTTCTTTTCTGGCTCCATATTTTGACCTGGCTTTTTGACGACCTTCAACTCCAGCTAAATCATATTTTCCTCGAATAATATGATATTTCACTCCCGGTAAATCTTTAACCCGGCCACCCCTGACTAAAACAATTCCGTGTTCGGCCAAACTATGGCCTTCACCTTGAATATAGGCCGTCACTTCCTGCTTATTGGAAAGCCTGACTCTGGCCACTTTTCGTAACGCCGAATTAGGTTTTTTGGGGACCATGGTTTTGACCAATAAAACAACGCCTCTTTTCTGAGGATTAATTGTTTGAATCATTTTCTGGGTGCGACCATTAAAGCTTTTGCGCAAAGCGGCGGCTTTAATTTTTTTACTGATTTTTTTGCGACCCTTACGAACTAGTTGTGATATCGTTGGCATTTTGAAAAAACAAGGTTCTGTCGTTTCGACAGGTTCTTATGGAGATTAATTTTAACAGATTTAAGCTGATTCTTCAATCTTCGCCCTTTCCGGAGTCACCGGAATTAGCCGGCCGATGATAACATTTTCCTTAAGGCCGATCAAATTATCAACTTTTCCTTCCAAAGAAGCATTGGTCAAAATATTAGTTGTTTCCTGGAATGAAGCCGCTGAAAGCCAAGAGTCAGTGTATAAAGAAACTCTGGTTAGACCTAAAATAACCACTTGAGCGGTGGCTGGTTCACCCCCTTCAGCCAAAACCTTGGCATTTTCTTCTCCAAATCTGTTTTTACTGATAAATTCACCCGGTAAAAGGATGGTATCACCAGAAGTTTCAATTTTAACTTTGTCGCTCATCCGCCGGACAATGACTTCAAAGTGTCGATCATGAATTGGGATACCTTGGGACTCATAAACCGCCTGTAATTCTTCAATTAAATATTCTTGGGCCGCTTGTAAGCCTCGGATTCGCAAAACATCTTTAATATCCAAAGCCCCGAAAGAAATTTGTGTTCCGGCGCCAACCAATTGTCCATCTTCAACATTAAGTTTATTAACCGCTGGAATTAAATATTCTCTTTCTTCGATAGGTTTGGTGGCGACTGATCTGACTTTAACTTTGTAACCATCTTCTGTTTCCACCAAACTTACCTTGCCAGGAATTTCCGTTAAAGGAGAAACTACTTTAGGCATTCTGGCTTCAAAAAGTTCCTCAACTCTGGGTAAACCTTGAGTCACGTCGGAAACCACAATCCCGCCAAAGTGTTTTGTCTGTAAGGTTAACTGTGTTCCTGTTTCACCAATAGACTGAGCCGCTAAGACTCCCACTGGCGTTCCCACCTGGGCCAATTGTTTATTTGATTGATCCCAACCATAACAGGCGACACAAAGACCATAATGAGATTCACAAGTTAAAGGCGAACGAACCACTACTTCTAAAATATTATGTCTATCTAAAATACCAATATTTTCTTCCGTAATCAGCTCGCCTTGTTTAATTAAAACCTTCTTTGTCTTAGGATCAACAATTGATTCCGTTAAAATTCTTCCCTTAACTCTTTCAAAAAATTTCTCGGCTCTTTTAGCTCCCTTTTCACGACTAATCTTAAAGCCATTTTTAGTTTTACAATCTTCATCTCTTAAGATAAGATCATGAACAGCATCAACCAAACGGCGAGTTAAATAACCAGCATCAGAAGTTTTCAAAGCTGTATCTGTTAAACCTTTTCTGGAACCACGAGCGGAAGTTACGTATTCAAAAACCGAAAGCCCTTCTCTAAAGTTGGATTTAATCGGTAATTCCACAATTCTTCCCATCGGGTCAACCACTAAGCCCTGCATCGCTGAAAGTTGTTTGACTTGATCTTTAGAAGTTCTCCCCAAACCGGCATCAATAATCAAACGAATACTGTTTTCCTGTTCAAATTGCTGCCAAGTTAAATCAGCCAACTCATCGGTGGTATCCCGCCAAATTTCTTTAACCAAACGTCGTTTTTCCTCTTCCGTAATCAAACCCTCGGTAAAATTCTTTTCCAATTGATTGGCTTTTCCATTTGATTGTTCAATAAATTCCCCTTTCTTTGAATAAAGTCGACAATCAAAAATTCCGGTTGAAAGCCCTGATTGAGTGGAAAAGAAAAAGCCCAGATTTTTCAAATCATCAATAAGTCTCACCACTCTTTCTTTGTCGCAAATCTGAATCGTTCGAGTCACTAAAGACTGGATTGTTTTTTGGCGAACATTGTCATTGACATAAGGAATCTCGACCGGAAGAATTTCATTGAATAAAAGCCTGCCAACCGTGGTCTGCATCATTTCATTTTTAATTCTGGCCTTAATTGGCTGTCTTAATTTAATTTTCTTTTCTTGGAAAGCTAAAATCGCTTCTTTAGCATCTGCAAAAATGGTAGGAAATAGTTCCAAACGGCTATCCACTGAAGTTAAAAAGTAACACCCCAAAGCCATATCTTTGTCGGGAATGGCAATCGGAGAACCATCAGCCGGCTTTAAAAGATTATTATCTGATCTTAAAAAATTAGCAGCTTCTTCTTGAGCCTTTTTCCCTAAAGGCACATGAACTGCCATCTGGTCGCCGTCAAAATCAGCATTGTAACCTTTACAGACACAGGGATGAATTCTAATGGCACTTCCTTCAACCAAAATCGGATAAAAAGCTTGAATTCCTAATTTATGAAGAGTGGGAGCCCGGTTTAATAAAACTAAGTGATTTTTGGTAATTCTTTCTAAAATATCAAAGATTTCCGGCGGCCGGTGCTCAAGAGCATATTTCGCACTTTTAACATTCGGTGCTATACCAGTCATAATTAGTTCTCTTAAAACAAAGGGTTTAAACATCTCTAAGGCCATTTCTTTAGGCAGACCGCATTGGGTTAATTTTAATTCTGGCCCAACCACAATGACTGAGCGGCCAGAATAATCAACCCTTTTTCCTAAAAGATTTTGTCGGAAACGTCCCTGTTTGCCTCTTAAAATATCTGACAAACAACGGAAAGGCTGAGCTTGGCGACGCAAACGTTGGACTGGGCTTTTAGAGGCATCAATCAAGCTATCAACTGCTTCCTGAAGCATTCTTTTTTCATTACGAAGAATAATTTGAGGTGCTCCTAAATCAATTAAATGTTTCAAACGATTGTTACGGTTAATCACCCGACGGTAAAGATCATTTAAATCACTGGCGGCAAACCTTCCTCCAGAAAGCTGGACCATTGGTCGAAGGTCAGGTGGGATTACTGGTAAAATTTGAATAATCGTCCAAGAAGGGTCAACCCCAGCTTTTCTCATCCCCTCAACCAGAGTTAATCTCTTGGTCGCCTTGATATGACGAGCTCCGGTTGTTTCCTTAACCTCTTTACGCAAATCAGTTAAGAGTTTTTCTAAATCAAGTTCTTTAATAACCTCCAAAAGAACTTCGGCTCCCATTCCAACCTTAAAAAATGGAGAAGCCCCATTAACGGCTAAACGGGAATATTCGTCTTCGGTTAAAAGATCTAATTTTTTAACATTTTGAATCAAATCATTAATTGCTTTGTAGTTTTCTTCAATTTTTTCTTGTTCTAAAATTAATTCATCTCTTAAGCTTTGGACTTTTTGTTTACCCTTTAGTTTAATTTCCTCACAAGCCAATAATTGCTGTTCTTTGTTTTTAATTTTCTTCTTGGTTTGATTAATTTCTCGTTCAGCTTCTTTTTCTGTCTGTTTGATTTGTGTTTCTAAGTTCTTTTTAAGAGCTGATTTATCCTTATTCATCTGTTCTTCAATTGATTTTAGAATCTCTTTTCTCTTTTCCTCCGAAACCTGAGTAACTAAATACTGGGCAAAATAAATTACTGACTCCAAGTTGCGAAGAGAAATATCCAAAAGCAAGGAAAGTTTAGAGGGAGTTCCTTTAAAATACCAAATATGAGCCACTGGTGAGGCCAAATTAATATGACCCATTCGCTCACGACGAACACGAGATTGAGTAATTTCTACGCCACAACGATCACAAATAATCCCTCTGTAGCGAATTCTTTTGTATTTGCCACAGTAACATTCCCAATCTTTAGTTGGCCCGAAAATCCGTTCACAAAACAAACCGTCTTTTTCCGGCTTCAAAGTTCGGTAATTAATTGTTTCCGGTTTGGTTATCTCACCATGAGACCAGGCTTTAATTGTCTCTGGCGAGGCAAGTTTGATCATTAACTTGGAAAAATCAACAATTCTATCCATTTTCGACTAAAATTTCTGCTCCTTTTTCTTGATTATTTTCTTTATTAACAGCTTTTTCTTTTTTAGTTTCTTCTTCATCAACAACATTTGTCTTTAAGGGATCAATCGGAATAATATCTAAGCACAAACTGTTTAATTCCTTAACCAAAACTTTAAAGGATTCCGGCACGGTTGACTCAGCTAATTCTGTTCCTTTGACAATTGCTTCAAAAGTTTTCGCTCGGCCAACCACATCATCGCTTTTAACGGTCAACATTTCTTGCAAGGTATAAGCTGCTCGATGAGCCTCTAGGGCCCAAACTTCCATTTCTCCCAGTCTTTGACCACCCATTTGGGCTTTACCTCCCAACGGCTGTTGGGTCACCAAAGAATAAGGTCCGGTAGAACGGGCATGGACTTTATCCTCAACCATGTGAACCAATTTCAAAATATAGCCAATGCCAACAACTGTTTTTTCTTCAAAAAGTTCTCCGGTTTGACCATCATGCAAATTAACCTTACCATCAATCGGCAAACCAGCTTTTTTCAATTCCAAAACAATTTTGTTTTCATCCACTTTTTCAAAAACTGGAACGGCCACTTTATAACCTAATTTATCCGCCGCCCAACCTAAATGAGCTTCAAAAAGTTGGCCTAAATTCATTCTCGCTAAAACAGAGAGCGGTGAAATAATGATGTCTACCGGTGTCCCGTCGGGCAAAAAGGGCATATCGGCGGCTGGAATAATCTTAGAAATAACCCCTTTATTGCCATGACGACCAGCAACTTTATCCCCAACGGTAATTTTTCTAATTTGAGCCACTTTAACTAAAACTTTTTTAATCGTTCCCGCTTCTAGTTCATCACCTTTATCTCTATCTAAAATCTGAACGTCAATCACTGTTCCGCCCTCACCGTGAGGTACCCTCAAGGAGGTATCTTTAACTTCTCTGGCTTTTTCTCCAAAGATAGCCCGAAGTAATCTTTCTTCACCCGTTAATTCTGTTTCTCCCTTAGGGGCAATCTTGCCAACGAGAATATCATTAGGTCTAACTTCACTTCCAACGATCACAATTCCATCTTCTGCCAAATTAGCTAAATCAGTTTCACTAACATTGGGGATGTCTCGGGTTAATTCTTCTGGCCCAAGTTTTGTTTCTACCACCGCCGTTTCATATTCTTCAATATTAATGGAAGTTAAAACGTCATCCCTTACTAAACGATCGGAAACCACAACCGCGTCTTCATATTCCAAGCCATGAAAAAAGGTGTAAGCAATAATTAAATTTCGACCCAAAGACAGCTCCCCATGATCACAAGCTGGGCCATCAATTAAAATATCACCCTGACAAACATCATCACCAACTTTAACTAATGGTTTTTGCGAATAACAAGTACCATAGGGATTGGTACGTTTAAATTTAGTTATAAAATAGGTTTCTTCTTTGCCGGTTGTTTTGACATTATCAGTATCGACTAATTTTTCTTTTTTATCGCTTCTGATTTTAAGAATAACTTTTTGGGCATCAACATAAATTACTTTACCATTATGTCGAGCCTTAACAACTCGATCCATTGATTCAGCTACCACTTTTTCCATGCCTGTTCCTACTACCGGCGCTTCTGGCCTGACCAAAGGCACAGCCTGACATTGCATGTGAGTCCCCATTAAAGCCCGAGCTGGCATATCGTGAGCCAAAAAGGGAATCAATGAAGCTGAAGTGCCAACTACTTCTACAGGGGCAATATCAATCAGATCAACTTTTTCTACCGAAACCTCTAAAAGTTCACCATTAAAACGAACTGGGACCCAAGAATCAATGATAAAATCTTGCTCATCAACCCCTATCCCTGCATGAGTGACATGATAGTTTTGTTCTTCATCAGCAGACAAATAAAAGAGTTCCTTTTTAATTTTCATTTTTGTCTGGTTGTCTTTTTGAACTTTTTCAACCTTGAAATAAGGAGCTTCCAAAAAACCATAACCATTGACTCGAGAATATAAGCTTAAATAAGTGACTAAACCAATATTGGGACCTTCAGGCGAACGGACAGGGCAAATTCGACCATATTGAGAAAAGTGAATATCACGTATTGAGAAAGAGGCTCTTTCACGAGTAATACCTCCAGTCCCCATCACGGAAATTCTTCTTAAGTTATCAATTTCTGATAAAGGATTGGTTTGATCTAAAATGGTAGAAAGTTGATTGCTACGGAAAAATTCATTAATAGAAGCCACCAACAATCTGGCGTTGACCAAACGAGAAGGCGAAACTTCTTCTTCGGTAGAAAAAAGACTCATTTTTTCTTTAATCGCCTTTTCTAATCTTAAAAAACCAACTCGGAAAGGCCCCTCAACCAATTGTTCTCCTAATCTTTTGATTCTTCGGTTCGACAGATGATCAATATCATCAATAATTCCTTCGTTATTTTGCAGTTTAACCAAGTATTTAATAATTAATACCAAATCTTGACCATTTAAAATCCAACCCTCAGAATTATTGGGGATATCCAATCCTAAACGCCGGTTAATTTTGAAGCGACCAATTTTACCCAAATTGTAACGGCGGCAATCAAAAAACATGTTTTGGATTAATTCCTGAGCATTTTCCAAAACCACTGGTTCACCAGGTCTTAATTTTTGATAAAACTCAACTAAGGCTTCTTGCTTACTTTTTGTTTGATCTTTTTCTAAAGTCGGCAAAAGAAAATCATTGGCTTTTTTCTCATCTTCAAAAGCTTTTAGAATTTCTTCATCGGTAGAAAGATTAAAAACTCGTAAAAGAGTCGTTACTGGAAATTTTCGACGTCGGTCAATCCTAACGTTAATGACATTATTTCGATTAACCATAAATTCCAGCCAAGAACCATGAAGAGGTCTGACATCAGAGTTATAAAGCATCCTTCCAGAAGCTCGATCAACTTCACCGGAGAAAAAAACACCAGGTGAGCGGACAAGTTGATTAACAATCGCTCTCTCCACTCCGTTAATAATAAAAGTCCCCACTTCAGTCATATGGGGAACATCGCCTAAAAAGACTTTTTGTTTAATTTTTTTACCAGTTTTCTTGTTGATTAAAGTCGCCTCAACTTTCAGGGAACGATCATAAGTTAAACCCTTATTAACCGCCTCGCTGATAGTATGTCGAGTTTCACCAAAAGAAGGTTTTTCTAAATAAAGTTCCCAGTTTTTACCAGTAAAATCAGTAATGGGAGAAATTTCAGCTAAGGCTTGATTAAAGCCTTCATTGATAAACCACTGATAAGATTCCTGCTGAACAGCAAGTAAATTAAGCGACGGTAAATTATTATAAATTTTGCCCCAGGAAATCCGTCCTGTTTGTTTTGAGGGAGCCATCTATTTATAGACAACAATTAAGCGCGCTAAGCGCGCTTGCCAAATAAAAACAATTAACTATTGAAGGTAAGTTAACACAAAAAATAAACTTTGTCAACCCTTTTCTATCTTATCAATCTTTCTCATCAATGAGCTAAATATTTACTAATATTTTCATTATGTTCTTCGACCGTTTTGGCATAATGCATTTTTCCACTAGCATCGGAAAGATAAAACCAATTATCAGTTTCTTTAGGATAAACAACAGCCTTAATTGAAACCAATCCAGGATTACAAATTGGCGTTGGTGGCAAGCTTTTATATTTATAGGTATTATAAGGTGAATCAATTTTTTTATCCGCAGCGGTTGGGGTTAACCACCAATCATCCAACTTAGCCCCTGATGTTTTAAATCTTAAATTAGCCAAAGCATATTGCAAAGTAGCATCAACTTGTAGAGGCCATTCAGCTTTTAGTCTTTTAATCAAAATTCCGGCCACGATCGGTCGATCTTGATTGTCCTTGGATTCTCTTTCAACCATTGAGGCTAAAATTAAAGCCTCATTTTTACTCAAACCGGCTTTTGATAAAAAAGATTCTAAATCTTTGTCAAATTTTTTCTGGAAATTATTAAACAAAAGATTAAAAACCGCCGAGGGGGAAGCTTCCTTGGAAATTAAGTAAGTATCAGGAAATAATTCACCTTCATGATTGGCTGATAATTGTAAAAATTGAGAAGAATCAAAATCAGTTAGATTAGCACTTAGTCTTTGAGCAAATTCTTCTTTTCGCCAACCTTCAGGAAAAGTTAACCAAACATCATTCGTTCCATGAGTAAGAATTTCCGCAATTTCCCTTGGAGTCAAAGAAGTTTTAAGAGAAAAACTGCCAGCTTGAATTTTTCCTGCTAAGCTTTGAGACAGAATAATTAATTTAAAAGCTAAAGCTTGACGGACTAGAGTTGCTTCCTGCAAACGCAAAGCCACCGAAGAAAGACTTTCTCCCTTTTTGACAATAAAAGTTTTACTGGTTGATAAAGATTGAGACGTCACCGCCAAGTTGGCCCAAGACCACCAACCAAAAACAGACACCAAAATGACTAATAGAAAAAGAAGGATGGAAATTAAAAATTTAAACTTCTTCAAAGAGGGCTCGACGATATTTTTTGATTTTGGGCTCATAAATAAAAATTCTTCCACATTTACAAATAATTTTTTCTGTCCCATCTTTGCGTTTTTCTTTCTTTACTTTATTTAAAAAAGTCCCGCAACCAACACATTGTCCTCTGGAAAGTAACCAAGCCTGAACTGGAGCAATCACGTTTTTAAACATCGTTTCTCTCTAAATAATTTTGCAAAATTAAAGCCGCGGCAATTTGATCTTCCTTTTTTCGACGGGCTTTTTTCTTTATACCTAACTCTATCATTTTAACAAGCGCTTCTTTACTCGTCAAGCTTTCATCTTCATAAAAGACGGATAAATTTGTTGTTTGAGCCAAATTATCACCAAACCTTTTGATTTTCTCAACCAAACCACTTTCTGGCAAACCAATGATAATCTTTCCCACTTTTTCTCTATAACAAAGGTCTTTGATTTTTTTCACCACCTCATCAAGGCTATTTTTAACTTCCATTGTCCCCCAAGGAATAGGCAGCTTACTTTCACCATCAGCCAGAGCCAAACCAATTTTTTTTAAGCCAAAATCAATACCTAAAAAATTCATTTTGATCAAATCCTGGTTAATTTTGTGGTAACAACTAATCTTCTTAAATAAGTCCCAGGTGGAACACAGGTAATCAAACTTAGATATTCACCATCATAATGCTGTTCCAAAACTGTGGTATCTTCCTGGGAAACCTCCCTTAGGCCAATGACTTCATAACGATACAAAATACCATCAAAATCAATAAAAATTTCATCATTTTCTTTTAAAGTCGGCAAAGTGGAAAAAATAGTTCTATAATTTTTAGGATTAAAAAATTGAGGTAAAACCGAGTGGCCAAAGACCACGGCATTTCCATATTGCCCCGGCAAAGATGTCCCCGGATATTGGACCAAACTTTCCATTAAATCATCCCCACCAATTTGAACTACGGCCTGGTCAATTTTTAGCTTGGGAATCGTTAAAGTATAATGGGTAATTTTACTGGGCTTTGGCGGTAAGGAAGGGGCAGTCGGAAACCAAGTTTTAGGTTGGCTGTAATCAATGACCGTCGTCGATTCACCCAAAACACTTACTGGTGAAATAAGTTGTTGAGTAAAATGACGACTTTTTATTTCATAATTGATAATCGGCCAAAAAGCATTCGCTAAAAAAATAGCCCCTAAAAAAAACAGGCCAAAAGAAAAATAGCCTATGAATTTTTTAGGATAAGTTTTAAAAACCTTTGGCTCTTTCTTGAGATAACGATATACAGACATTTTTTATTTTTGATTATTTTAACTTTATTTCAATGTTAATCCGATTGGCCACCCGAGGAAAAGTGGCAATTTGCCTTGGGAATTTGGGAGAAATTTTCGCCTCAAAAGACTCAACATTAGAGAAATTCCCTAAATAGGTTTGACCAATCATGGGTTTTTTCCCAGCCAAATTATTTTTTATCTCCTCCAGATTAAACTTAGGGATAAGTTTGGCTTTAAAACTAGCGGTAAAGGTAATTATCTTAGCTGAAGATTCTTTAAGCTGAAAACTGGTTTCAGTTTGCTCTGGATCATATTCAAAATCAGGCGGAACGAGTTTTTGAATTTCCTCGCCAATTAATTGTTTAAAGTCATCCTCGCTAAAACTTAAAGCACTAATTTTTAGTTTTAATTTTAATTTCAGGGTATTGGCTTCCTCATCAATTTTTTTATCAAAAGTTTTTTCAACTATTTGTGAGGTCAAAGAATCATCAACTAATTTTTCTTGAGATGATAATTTTGAGACCAATTCATTAGTTGCCTTTTGTTTAAGCTCTTTTTCCAAATCAGCAAGAACTTTTTCTTGATCATTTTTGGCTACCACTTGAACTTCCCTGGAAGTCCCACCGCTAAAACTGGATTCGTTTCGAGCAATAAAATCAACCCGAGCAAAATTACCCATCGTAAATTCTGAACTGGAAGCCAGATTACTCTCACTGCCAATCGAAAAAGCCGTTACCTTTACCGTTGCTTTACCGGGAACCTTTACATAATCAGAGCCAGCTGATTCTGAAGCCACGACAACCTTTTCATCGAGGGTAAATTTTAGCCCACTTGGGCCAATTAATTCTGTCCCCTCAACAAAAGTTTTTTCCTTAGATGTTCGGTTATAAATAACAACTTCACCCTTGGCTTTTTCACCTATCAGCTTCGTTCCGGTAGTTGAAATTTCTTTTTCTCCCTCCCCACTAACCTCCACTTTTTCCCCGGGTAAAGTCAAGCTATTCTTATCCACATTGGTCTTTGTTGGATCAAGTTTAACCGTAAAATCTTTTTCTAAAATCTGTGGTTTGGCAAAAATTACAATTGAAGCTCTAGGCAAATACCAATAAGCAAGAATCAAACCACTTAAGATAATCAGGAAAAAAACACTGGCCAAAATTGTAATTAATAAACTCTTATTCCCCAAATGAGTCCTGACCGAAAGAGTCGATCCTCTGCTTAAACGGAAGGTTCCTTGAGGAATAATTTTTTTCAGCCAGGAAAAATTAAAAATATTCTTCCTTAAAGAAGCTAATTTTTTTATCTTTAAAAATTTATCTGGTTCAGTTTTTTCTTGACTAATCTCTGGTTCTTCATTAAGAATTGGCGGCTTAATTTCATTAATATCCTCTCCTTTAATAAAACCCAAAAGATCAATTGGCGATTCAATAGGGACAGAAAGAACTTCTTCTTCCTTTTCTTCAACTCCTTTGGTTTCTTCCACTTCTAAAGGTTCTTCTTGAGGTTTTTTAATCTCCTCTTGAACTACTTCTAAGCCTTGAACTTCAGCCATTTGTGAAGCGCTGGCCAAAACAATGGCTTTGATGTCAAAATCGGCTGACAAAATTTCAACTTTAGGCAAATGAAGAAAAGTTATTTTCTCTTCCGTCCAAGGCCAATTAATTAAATCTTGTCTGGCTTGTTCAATTTTTTCCTCCCCATCATAAAGCAAAATTCTGGCCGGGAAAGGAGTGTCTTTTTCCAAACGAGAAAGACCTTCGGCCAAATCAGCGCCTAAATTTTCGCTTCTGACCACCAAACTAGTCTGAACTATCCTGCCTAAATCAATAAGACTAACAACAATTCTTTTTGCGCTTAAACCGATTAAGATGGCGGTTGGTGGGACTCCCTCCAATTTTTTCAACCAATGGGCAATTGCCTCAGGGACAATCATAAAACCCAGCGGGGTAAGCTCTAGTTTTTGGGAAATTTTTTTCAGGGTTTCTGCCTTTTCAGGCAAAATTTTGTTTTGATCAATCCAATCTGTGGATAAACCAAAGATAACCTTGTTTGGTTCTTTCATTTGTCCATCAGGGGAAAATTTTTCAATCGCTGAGGATAAAGAAGCATCAACACTTTCCAAAAGATCTTCTTCATTTTGGTAAGATTGTGTCTCGCCCAAACTTACCAACTTGGTTTGATTTTCTTCGATCGTCCAAATGGCACTTTTAACCCGATCAATATCAATTTCCAAAGCAAAAAAATATTCTTTTATCTCTGATTCATTTTTTGAAAATTTGAGCATAAATTCTTCTTCGGCCTGCCCCCACTCCTTCCTCCTTTATTATTTTAACACCACCAATCTCCCCAAGCGAGCCAACATGAGGCCCACCGCAAACTTCCTGGGAAAAATTTCCAATTGAGTAAACTTTAACTTGATCCCCATACTTATCTGCAAAAAAAGCCAAAGCCCCTTTCTTTCTCGCTTCCTCCAAACTCATCATTTCCATTTTGACAGCCAAATCTTTGGCAATTTGTTCATTGACTAAATCTTCAACTTCTTTGATTTGTTCTAGAGTTAATTTTTCCGGATAGGTAAAATCAAAACGTAATCTTTCCAGGGTAATATTGCTTCCAACTTGATGAACCTGTTCACCTAAAATTTGCCTTAAGGCCTGATATAAAAGATGAGTAGTCGTATGAAGTTTGGTCACTTGTTGAGAATGGTCAACTAAACCTCCCTTAAACATTCTTGCAGAAGTAGTTCTGGAAAGTTCTTGATGTTTTTGAAACTCCTCCTTAAAAATATTTTTATCAATTTTTTGACCTTTTTCTCTGGCAATTTCCTCAGTAAGTTCAAGGGGAAATCCATAAGTCTGATAAAGATTAAAGGCAATTTTGCCATCTATCTGTGTAATTTTTTCTACTTCGCGTAGACCCTTTTCGAGTGTTTGGGTGAATTTTTTAATCTCTGATCCTATTTCGAATAAAACTTTATCTCTCCATTCATCTTTATCGAAATAAATTTTGTCATAAATATTTAAAACACTTTCAGCTACAGTTTTAAAATTTGATTCAATAAATTGCTTTTCTAAAGTACGGGCTTTGACCGCAGCGCGGCGGAGTAATCTACGGAGAACATAACCTTCTACCTTATTAGATGGTGTAACCCCATCAATAATCAGAAAGACAGCAGCTTTTATGTGGTCGGCAATAATACGCATTGCCTGCTGGTTTTTAGGTTCGGAATATTTTTTACCTCCGGAAACTTTTTCTATTGTTTCGATAATTGGCCAAAATAAATCGGTTTCAAAGACCGTATTAGTCTTTTGAAGAACCATGGAAAATCGCTCCAAACCCGCTCCCGCATCGATACTACAAAAGGGTAAAGTCTGGTAGTCTCCTTTCTCATCGCGATTATATTGAACAGAAACACAAGCATTCCAAATCTCAAATAGCCGGTCGCGATTATAACTATTGCCCGTAATTGCCGGGCCCCTCTCTTCACCCAAATCATAAAAAACTTCGGTGCATGGTCCGCAAGGGCCAGTTGGGCCAGAAACCCAAAAATTATCATCCATCCCAAGCTTAATAATTTTCTCTTCTGACATTCCAAACTTTTTCCAAATTTCAATTACTTCATTGTCAGGGGGTAAATTTTCAGCACCAGCAAAAACTGTCGCCCACAGACTTGCTGGATTAAATCCAAATCCCTTAACTAAAAGGTTCCAAGCAAATGCTAAAGCATCTCCTTTACCATATTCCCCGATTGACCAATTCCCCATCATTTCAAAAAAAGTCAGCTTTCCAGGAGAAAAACCTACCTCTTCCACGTCTTCCATCCGGATACATTTTTGAATATCAACCAAACGCTTAGAGGGTGATTCTTCAAGACCTAAAAAATAAGGCTTTATTGGAGCCATTCCTGAGTTAACCAAAAGAAGAGTTGAATCATTTTCGGGAACCAAGGAAAAAGAGGGGATGAGTAAATGCTTCTCCTTAACAAAAAAATTAATGAATTTTTTTCGAATCTCTTTTGAAGTCATCTAAAACAATGATACTTAAAAAACAGCCTTGAAGCAAGGATTAAGAAAGGGGTTTACCTCGGCGAGTAAAAAATTTTTGGGCAACTTTATGACCTTTTTCTTCCAATTCTTCAATTCTTTCCAAACCAACTTTGCCTTCTTCAATAATATCTTGACGAAAATCTTTGGCCTTTTCTTCAAACTCTTTTTTAACTTGAACGACTTTCTTTTTAAACTCTTCACCTTTCTCTTCTAGATTTTGAACTAAATCATCCAAATTTTCTAAAACATCATTCCCTTTTTCTTTTATTTCTTTTTTAATTTCTTTCCCTTTCTCTGTTTGATTTAAAAACCAGACAGCCACTGCTCCTAGAATAGCCCCAGTCATCAAACCCCGGAAAAAATTGCCGCCACTACCATTGTTATCACTCATCTTTTTTTTCCTCCTTGTTTTTCTGGCGGCGATTAATCAACCAACTGAAAAGACCACCTAACCCAGAAAGACTGCCTAAAGAATTAAACAAAGAAGTAATCGGTTTAGTAACCGCTTCGGAAACTTTTCCGGCATCGTCTAAAATTTTATTGAATTTCTCAATGGAACGGCGGCTTTCTCTTAAAATATAGACCACCTGAATCCCAACCACCGCCAAAATGGCAGTTAAAACGGAAACAACAATAATCAACAATATCTGTGTTGGATTAAGCATGGGCAGATTCCTTCACTTAAATTTAAAATAATTTTACTTTTGAGTCAACTAGAACTTTCAATATCTTTTTCAGTCGGCCTTTTGATAAAAAACGTTTCTTTCAACTTTTGTTTCTTTGCCTGATTTACTCACGGCTCTTACCATAATTTTGTTTTCTCCGGGGAAAAGTTCAATTTTGTAATTAAACTCACCTTTTTGGTCAAGAAGGACAGACTCCCCATTAATGCTCACCAAACTATCTGGCTCTGCTTTTCCTAAAATATTTAAAGTTGATTCATTTACCTGAGCTTTTTGTTCAGGTGAATAAATTTTTAAAAAGGGCGGGCTGACTAAAGAAACATATTGATAAATTAAATAAGAAATTAAAGCTAAAAAGAAACCACTAATAGCCAAGATTAAAGTTTTTTTCGGCCCCCAGTCTAAGCCAGGCTTGTCCAAAGGCCTAACTAAACCCTGAGGAATTACCTTCTTTTTTTCTTTTTTATCAAAATCACGCCGAAAAATAGCTAAAATATTTTCTGAAGGGAGACTTAAAAATTCGGCATAGGTTTTTAACAAACCCTTAATTGAGGCCAAAGAAGATAAATTTTGAAAATTATCTTCCTCTAAAGCAAGGAGAATATTTTGGCGAATTTTGGTTTGTAGCTCAACCTGTTCAAAAGTAATCTTTTTTTCCAAGCGTGTCTTTCGGAGAATTTGGCCAACAGTTTTCATTGTCATGAAGCCGTTTTAGAAGCTAAATAATCTTGGGCATTTTGATTAAAAACTTCTCTTGATTTAGACCCCTCGGCTGGCCCAATAATATTGACTGCCTCAAGCTGGTCTAAAATTCTCGCGGCCCGGGCATAACCAATTTTCAGTCTTCTTTGAAATAATGAAGCTGAAGCTCGGTCAAAATTAATAAGAATTCTTACGGCATCCTCAAAAAGCTCATCATGTTCCTCGCCTTCGGCTCTACCCAACTGAGTTTTAACTGGCATTTTCGTCACTTCTTCAGTGTAAACCGGAGCTATTCCAGCTTTTTTAATAAATTCAATTAATCTTTTAATCTCACCATCGGAAACAAAAGTTCCTTGAATACGAGTTGGTTTGGCTTGATCAGGAGGAATAAAGAGCATGTCCCCTTTCCCTAATAATTTCTCAGCTCCGGGAGTATCAATAATTACCCTTGAATCAACCTGTGAAGAAACATTAAAGGCAATCCGGCAGGGAATATTAGCTTTGATTAATCCGGTAATGACGTCAACCGACGGTCTTTGAGTTGAAACAATTAAATGAATACCGGTGGCTCTTGCCATTTGGGCAATACGGCAAATAGCGTCTTCAACATCATTTGGAGCAAACATAATGATATCGGCCAACTCATCAATAATAATGACCATATATGGCAAGGCGGGGAAACCAGCCAGCTCATTATAAGCATCAATGTTTCTCACTCCTTGTTCAGAAAAATCTTTATAGCGTCGATCCATTTCCTGAATGACCCAACGCAAGGCAGAAAGAACTTTATCCGGTTCGACAATGACGGGCGCATAAAGATGAGGAATTCCGTTGTATTGAGTCAACTCAACTCTTTTAGGGTCAATCAAAATCAGTTTTACCTCAGATGGTGAAGCCCGGAAAAGAATAGTTGAAATAATGGTTTGAATGCAAACCGATTTCCCACTGCCAGTTGAGCCAGCAATTAAAACGTGAGGCATACGGGCAATATCAACAATCACTGGTTCACCGGAAACATTCAACCCTAAAGCTACTGACAACTTAGATTTATTTCTTTTCATCTGGTCAGAAGTTAACATTCGCTTTAAGGAAACAAATTCCAAGGAACGATTAGGCACTTCTACCCCCACCAAAGAGCGCCCAGGAATCGGTGCTTCAATTCTGATTTGGCCGGTAGGAGCCGCCAAGGCTAAAGCCAAATCAGTGGCCAAAGCCGTAACCTTTGACAGTTTGGTCCCTAAAGCAATTTCTAAAGCATATTGGGTAACGGCTGGGCCTAAATTAACCTCGACAACTCTGGCAGAAATGCCAAATGACTCTAAGTTTTTTTCAATCACTTCGGCATTCTTTTTAATATCGCCACGATCAGCCTTGCCAGAAAGCCCCTCATCTAAAATGGTAAAAGGAGGAAATTCCCAAATCCGTCCTTCTAAAGACAAATTCGTGGCCATGGTTTTACTTAAAGACGCTTCATCCAAAGAAGAGGATAATTTAGCTAGTTCTCCAGTCTGATGAATTTCTTTGATG
>Ga0268276_1001117_pt1 | contig 27881 bp, 27 predicted proteins | sample saktaG_4_FD_190145 | JGI IMG/M metagenome (GOLD analysis project Ga0268276, IMG submission 190145) | Saline water microbial communities from Sakinaw Lake, British Columbia, Canada - sak_2010_1_5_45m | ecosystem: Environmental > Aquatic > Non-marine Saline and Alkaline > Saline ...
GGAACGGATATTGCCAAGGAAGCCAGTGATATCGTTTTGGTTGACGACAACTTTGGGAGCATCGTTCGGGCCGTACACTGGGGGCGTACCCTCTATGAGAACGTGCAGAAGTTCCTACAGTTCCAGTTGACCATCAACCTATCGGCCTTGGTAATCGCGTTCCTCAGCCCTCTGTTGGCACTAGGCCTTGTTTTACTCGCGGAGCAGGGAATTCACATCTTGCCAAATGCTGACTTCAGACAGTTGCCCCTGACTATCTTGCAGTTGCTGTGGGTTAACCTGATCATGGATACGTTGGCAGCACTGGCTCTTAGCTTGGAGCCGCCACGCGGTGAACTGATGCAGGAACCCCCCAAGCGTCGTGGGGAATCGTTCATTACACGCAGCATGGCAGTGAACGTTTTGACCATGGGGATCTATTTCACCCTTGTAGTTCTATTCATGCAGGCCACTGGCTGGTACCTGGGTGCCGATCCCACCAACGCGACACAAGTTAGCTCAGTGCTGTTCACGACATATGTATTCCTGCAAGTGTTTAACCTGTTCAACGCGCGTTCGGTGCGACCCGATCGCTCGGCCTTTGCAGGCGTGCGCGCGAGTCATAACTTCTGGACCGTCCTGGGGTTGATCGTCGTAGTTCAGATCCTCTTAACCCAATTCGGTAGCGTAGCGTTTAATACAGCGCCATTACCATTGCATGTCTGGATCAAGGTTGTCCTAGTGGGCGTGACTGCCTTGCTCCTGGGAGAAGTGTCCCGTCTGACACGGCGACGACTGGCAAGGGCTTGAGCGAGGCGGCTCATTACATATAGTGTAGAACCATGGACCTTCATGGAGCAGCGCACGCAAGGAATTCCATGTCACCGTGTGATTCCGCTATGGACACCGTTACCACACTCGTGGGCGAGGGGTCCCGCTTCATCAGACGATCTGTGAGAAAGCCTGCGATGGCCCGGTCGGCGTAGCTAATCAGGGCTTCTAATCTTGGCATCGCCAGTATAGCGAGGGAAAATGACGGATACCGAACACGAGGAAATGGAGACGCTGCCGTACTCACAGGTTGTGGCTCCATTCGCCAAGATAAACTATTGGCATCAATCCGACGGAGGTAGGCGAATTAGGGCTTACATTCCTATGGAAAATATCAAGGAGGGCGCACAGACTGGCGTTGCCATACAGGCCTCGGAACCCATGAGAGATGCGTTTGGTTTCGTAGGCTGGATGGGTAGGCTTTTCAAGCGCAGAACTGGCCTCAATGTCGTCTCACTGACGGCCCAGAAGATGTGCTCATATCTGGCGCGCAAAGTAGATGCTGACACGAAGACAACGGCTATCTACTGGGGTACAGGTACTGGTGGAACTGACATCGAAGAAATCGGCGATTTGACCGCTTATCATGCAGAGCAATACAGCTTTGCTGGACCTCAGCGGTTTGGCTCTTCTGCTAGTCTTCTGCCAGCGGTGCGTTATTTTGTCGATCGGTTTGCAGATGCCCCATGGGGTATTTACATCTTCATAACAGACGGCAGGCTTCGGGATTTGGACGCAGTGAAGCAGTACACGGTGCGATTGGCACACGACATTGCTGCTGGGCGACGCAATGGTCTGAAACTGGTTATGATCGGCGTTGGTCGGCGGATGGACTCGTTTCCAATGCGGCGGCTAGATGATCTCGACACAGAGACGGAGGTGGATTTGTGGGACTACAAGATTGCCGCAGAGATGAGGAGTCTCGTTGAGATTTTCGCGGAGGTAGTAGATGAGAACACGATAGTGGCTAATCGGGGGTTGATCAGGGATTCCTCCGGGACGATATTAAGAGACTATCGGGCTAGAGGAGTTCCTGCTTTGTTAGAGTTTACATTGCCTCTTGGGGCGAAGTCTTTCACACTAGAGATAGGTGACCAACCGTTCACACAGCCAATCTGATAAGGTGCACACAGAGCCACCGAGAGTTATCTCGTAAGAATTGCCATTCAATCTAGACAATGCCGTAGAAGGCAGAAAGGAGTTAGAGCTATGGAAACATTCATGCGGTCACCCCTATATGAGAGATTGTATCCGTGGAGATGGCTTATCGTCGTGCTGCTGTTCGCAGCTCTTATAGGTGCGATCGGCGTGCCTGTGTACCTGGCCACGCGTCCGAGGCCCGGTCCGCAGATAATTGAGACTACACTTGCGCCGGCACCAACGGCACCGTCACCGACCAGTGTCCCTTCCACCCCCATCTCCACGGAGACACCTGAACCGACGGCGACGCCCACTTTGATCCCCGAGCCAACTGCTACCCCTACACCCGAAGCGACACCCACTCCCATCCCCGAACCGACTGCTACCCCCATGCCTGAGGCGACGCCCACTTCGATCCCCGAGTCCACTGCTACCCCCACGTCTGAGGCGACGCCTACTCCCATCCCCGAACCCACCGCTACCCCCACGCCTGAGGCGACGCCCACTCCAATCCCCAAGCCCACTACCACCCCCACGCCCGAGGCAATGAGGGCACCGGAACAGACCTACATAGTCACAAGAGGGGACAGCCTGTGGAAAATTGCCCAGGTGTTCTGTGACGATGGTCTTCGTTGGCCTGATATCTATGAGGAGAACCGGGATATAATCGCTAACCCGAGGCTGATCTATCCGGAACAGGAATTCGCTATCCCTTCTCCGATTTCCGAGCCGGCCGCTACTCCGATGCCCGAAGTTACAAGGACGCCGCAGGGAACCTATATAGTGAGACCAGGTGATTATCTGTGGAGGATTGCCAAGATGTTCTATGGCGATGGCCTGCGCTGGTCCGTTATTTATGAAGCGAACCGGAGTATCATCACCAATCCAAGGCTGATCTATCCGGAACAGGAATTCGTTATTCCCTAAAACTAAGGAGGACAAGATGCAAGCACTAAGTACAGAGGGAATGGAGACACTGCCTCCGGCCCAGACAGTGGAACCATTCAGCAAGGTTAATTTCTGGCGTCTGCCGGACGGAACCGTTCGCGTGAGAGCCTACGTGTTGATGGAAAGAGCGAGAGAAGGGGCTAAGGCCGGCATTGCCATTGACGGGTCGCGGTCCATGGCGTCGGCGTTCGGCGTGAAAGGTTGCCTGGGTTTCCTGTTGCCCGGTCCCGCCAAGAACATCGTCTCGCCCGTCGCACAGGACATGTGTGCCTATCTGGCCCGGAAGGTGGCAGTAGATGGGACCGTCGCTGTGACTTACTGGGCAACGGGCGATGGCTCCCGGATCGAAGAGATCGGTACGCTAACGGAAGTCCAGGCCAAACAGTACAACTTTACGGGGCCTAAGAAATACGGCGCAGGTACACGATTGCTGCCAGCCCTGGAGTTCTTTACAAAGCGGTTTGCCGACGCTCCCTGGGGGATGTACATATTCATTACTGACGGAGCGCTTCACGATCTGGATGCCGTCAAGCGATACACCAGCCAGTTGGCCCATGAGATTGCGGACGGTCAACGCAACGAACTCAAGCTTGTGCTGATCGGCGTAGGGAAGAACGTAGACGAGCGCCAGATGCAAGAACTGGACGACCTCGAGACAGACACCAGTGTGGACCTGTGGGATCACAAGTTGGCGTCCGAGATCAAGCAGTTGGCGGAGATCTTTGCGGAGGTGGTGGACGAAAGCACCATTGTCGCTGACAGCGGGTTGGTTCGAGATGCCAAGGGAAATGTAGTAGAGGACTACAGAGACAAGGGAGTTCCAGCCTTGCTGGTGTTCACCCTCCCGTCCGGCGCGGAGTCGTCGTTCACCCTGGAGATTGCAGGCCAATCCGTTACTCAGCCGCTCCCCTGATGATCTTCTCACAAGTGGAAGAACTAATTCAAATCTGAAAGGAGGGAAAAATGACTGTCGAAATCGATCGTACGCAAATGAAGGAACTGTCACGTGCGGACACAGTAGAACCGTTTACCAAGGTGAACTACTGGGATAAGCCGGACGGGAGCGCCAGGGTGATACAGGCCTTCATCCCCATGGAGAAGCCGATCGAAGGAGCAAAGATGGGCCTCGCCATTGACGGATCGGGCTCTATGCAGAATTTGTTTGGGAGACCGCCAAGAGGAATTATTCCTGGCACCCCTAACCATGTTCAGCCAGTGGCGCGGTTGATGAGTGCCTATCTGGCCAAGAAGGCTGAAGACGGGCGTGTGACGACACTCTACTGGGCCACTGGTCCCGGCGGGCAGGACATCCAGGTGCTCGGCGATTTGACCGTTGCCGAGGCGGAAAAGCACGACTTTCCACCCCCGGACAACTATGGCACGGGCACCCAACTGCTCCCCGCGTTGCAGCACTTCACTGATGGCAAGCAGCGCAAGGATCTCTACGACGCGATCTGGGGAATGTACGTCTTTATCAGCGATGGCGCTATCCAGGACATGGACGCGGTGATGCAGTACTGCACCAAACTGGCCGAAGATATTGATGTCGGTCGGCGAAGAGATCTGAAGCTGGTGATCATCGGTCTGGGCGACGAAGTTGATGAAGATCAGTTGGACGCACTGGATGACCTCGAGACAGGCACCGAGGTGGACCTGTGGGATGCCAAGCTTGCCGCAGAGATGCAAGACCTGTCAGAGCTCTTCACTGAGGTGGTTGATGAAGGGACCATTATCATTCCTGGCGATGGCATCATCAAGGATGCCTCTGGAAATGTAGTGGTGGACTATCGCGACACAGGACTTCCAGCCCTTCTCAGGTTCGCTTTGCCTCCCAGATCGAAGTCGTTTACTCTGGAATTTGGCGGCAATGTAATCACCCAGTCCCTTCCATAGCTGTCCCTACGAGAAACCGAAAAGCTCTCAGCGACGTCTTGGCCGAGCTGTCCAATGGGGATTATGAAGACCATCCCCATGGACATCGCGATTCTGCCTGCTATCGAGACGACCAATACCTCGAAAGATAAGCAACGCAACACCGTGTGCGTTGGCAACAAGCTTGGAGTCTCGGATGCGAGGATAAAGGTCGCCATGGGAGAGGCGCTTGAAGTCGTGGGCGTGACCAAGAAAGAATGACGGACCGGCCTTTGGGAGGAGTGATCTGCCCTCCTCCCAAAGGAGCGCCTGTTCGGTACAACGGACGGGGAGAATTCAACTGAGAGGAGTTCAGTAGATGCGAAGGAAACCTTGCAGTTCCTCTTCTTGTTGCGGGAATAGCCCCAGCGGTCAGTTGGGGTAACACAAACTCACAGACGTAGAAAGGAGCACAATCATGGAAATGGATTTTGGTGGAGCAGAAAGTCAGAGTCGTCGCTTGCCGATCTATCTGTTGCTGGACACCTCGGGCTCAATGGCTGGGGCGCCGATCCAGGCAGTCAACCAGGGAGTCAATCTCCTCTACAACGAATTGATAAACGATCCCAGCGCAATTGAGACGGTGTATATCAGTGTGATCACTTTTGACAGCCAACCCCAGATGGTGACACCGCTGACCGAGCTGACACAGTTCCTGGCGCCCAAGTTAAATGCAGGGGGGAGCACCTCTCTAGGGGGGGGCTTGCGTTTGTTGAGCGATTCGCTGGATCGTGACATTATCCCCAACTCGCCTGAGCGCAAGGGTGATTACAAGCCGTTGGTCTTTTTGATGACCGATGGTATGCCCACGGACAGCTGGGAGCGCGAGGCGGATGCGATCAAGAGCCGCACTAAGCAAAAGGTCGCCACGATCATTGCCCTGGGGTGTGGTGGTGGAGTTGATGTGAACACGCTGAAGCGAATCACTGAGGTAGTGCTGTTGATGGACAACATCACGCCGGACATGATCAACCAGTTTTTCAAATGGGTTTCGCAGTCGGTTTCCACGGCCAGTGTCTCGGCCCAGGCTGCAGGCGTTGGTGAGGCGAAAGCACAACTCCCGCCGCCGCCGGAAGGAATCCAAGTAGTGCTATAGATAGCTTCTCGTGTCCAGGGGAGATCAGCGCCACTGGGCTCGCGCTGTTCGATCAGGCCCATTCCAAATAGCGTCTCACTATGCTGACGGCACGTTAGTACCATTGCTGCAGTAGCAATACTGCCGCAATGCAAGTAGCGGCATGGGTACGGCCGCTTGGCTCCCAAGCAAAGAGGATGGCCGTTTTCCCCTTTTGGAGCAGCTGGCCTGAACCTGCCCTTCAGGGTTCCAGAAAGCAGAACCGTGAGTCTGTTGAAAGGTGTCTGTCTACATGGAGCAAAGCCGCAGCAGCAAGGTATTAAGGCATTGCGGCAAAAGTAACACGAGATATGGGCGAAAGCGCCAGTGCGCCCCCATATCTCGAGGTGCGGAAGCCGTGACTGACCCAATATGTGGAGGTAGCGCCGGCTTACGTGCGACTTTTACCCTAATGCGTATTAAGGAATGAAGGAAAGCATAAGTGACTACTAATCAAAACGGGCAACAGTTGTCTGCCCATCTCCTCGTGGATTGTAGCACCCAAACGATGCTTGAGCATAACTGGTTGATTGAGGACATGTTGGACTATCTTGCGAACAGGCTCAGGCAGGACCAGGTGACAGGCTCACGGGTGAACCTGAACGTGATTATTATGGGAGCAGCAACATGTCAAAAGATCAAACCTAGCTCCCCCGGTCAGTTCCAGTTGCCTGGCAGGTCTTACGGTTGTGACCTAGGCAGGGCGTTGCGAGTTCTGACTGATTCTTTGGACACTCCAGGGATGAGAAGAGAGGGCCCTGTTGAGATCTTTGTGCTATTGGCGAGCGAGCCATCTGGGGATTGGGAGAGCAGAATCCGTGCTTTGGCACATAGAGCGCGTATCACTGTCTTTGCTCTTGCCTCACCTGATGTCATACGTGACGAAACGCTGAGAAGGATCCGGACAGGGAACCGATCCTATCCTTTGGGCTCAACTAACCTGGGGGTGATAGCGAACGCCTTCCTACAAGTGTTCGATATCCTGAGACATTCGGTTAGTCGTTAGGCAAGGAAGCAGGAGGCAGAGTATCATGAGTCGAATGTCATCTGCGCAAGCACAGCAGTTGCTGACCTATCTTGTGGTGGATCACACTGGGGTGATGAGGAAGCGCCTCAGTCTTATTAAGCAACAATGGGCCTCTTTGGAAAACCAGCTCGATAGCAATAGTGCAACTCGGTCCCGCGTACAGCTCGAAGTCGTCGTGGCTGATTTTGCTGATTATGGGACAGCCGAGATAACCGACCCGACTTCCTCGCCACGGTTGCCGTCGTCCGGTTCGATGCCTGGGTGTGATCTGGGAGCGGCCTTACGAGAAATCCTGAGCAGCGTGCGGGAGAAGGATGTGGACACAGGTAAGAGCAGGGTTGAGGTCATCGTGTTGCTGGCTGGCGAGCCCTCTGGCAACTGGGAGGGCGGGATCCGTGCTTTAGCGCAGCGTGGTGCGCGTGTTAGCGCTGTAGCTTTTGCTTCAACCGGCGTGCTAAGCGATGAGACGTTGAAAAAGATCGCGACACAACTCGGTGGAGCACTCCGGTTGAACTTGTTCGACGATGAAACCGCGAAAAAGGCCTTTTCATGGGTTGGGAAGCTGTTACAGCAGTCGGTGGAGTCAATGGGCCCGGCATCCATTGCCGGGTCGCATGCAGATTCGCCTCCTCCGGGAGCTCAGGTAACTGCCGGGCCCGCGTTCGATCTGGTGTTGCACGCAACCAAGCAACCTGAAGTACGTAAGGCGCAGGTTCTCGTTGAGGATAAGACTTTGCCTTCGGCAAGTGAGACTGAGCCCGCGAGTGCTGATAGCCAGGAGCGGTTGACGGAGGAGACTGCGTCGGACACAGACACAAAAGAAAACATGCAGAGTGAGGATGTCTCGGTCGGAACCACGACACCTGAGCAACCAGAGGCGGCCCCATCTGTTGATGAGGCAATGGATGAGAAAGAGGAGGTAGCTCCAGCGTATGAAGATGCTCCTGTAGAAACAGTTGAGCCGGAGCCAGAACCACCCCCAGTGACGAAAGACGGCGTGGCCACTATCTGGGAGGACCGGGAGCCTACCGACCCAAGTGATCCGGTGAAACACACCGACGCGCGACTGCTGGAAGCGCCGGACAGCTGGCGTATCGTTGGGGCCAGCCGACGTGGCAAGATGCATGCTCACAAGGGCATCTATCGTGAGGATGCCTTCGCCTTTGGCGAGACGAATGGCTGGCATTTGGTGGTGGTGGCCGATGGGGGAGGATCATGCCCCCTATCGCGCGTGGGCTCCCAGTTGGCAGCGGACACAGCGGTGGCCACCATGGCCCGCCTTGCTTCCACAATGAAAAGTGACGATAGGACGATTGCCAAAGAGATATGTGAGATAGCACTGCGCAGGAGCGCAGAGGATGCCTGGAAGGCACTGCAGAAAGCAGCGCAAGAACGCAATAGGAGTATGAAAGATCTTGGCACGACCTTTCTGGCCATGATGCACCACCTAGATGAAGCCGGTCATATCATTGGCGTGCTCCAGGTGGGTGATGGCCTGGTGACCGCTGAAATGGCTGATGGCAGTATAAAGGTGTTGGCTGAACCCGACGTCGGCGAGACAGCCGGAGTGACCCTGTTCCTGACTAGCAAGCCCTGGAAAGAGTGGGTGGATCGGGCAGTGGTGCACACCCTGGACACCCTGAAAAGCCCATTGAAATTGCTGACAGCTATGTGTGATGGTGTAGCAGATGACTTTATCCCTTTAGAGCAGCACTTGCGCAAGCTATTCGATGCATTAGATAACGTAACAAAGCACGAACAACCTGAGCAGCAATTGCTCGACCTGTTGGCTTACGATAAGCGTGGTTCTTTTGACGACCGTACTCTGGTCATGATCTACCCGGCCCAAGATATGCCAGACCGTAGAGCGGAAGTAGAAGAAGCCGAACATGCTTCGATTCCTTCGTCCACTGCAAGTGATTCCCCAGCCCCAACCAGCTCGGATACAGTGGAGGAGGACGAGGGCAGCGACGGCGATGTCGCGTAGAGGCGGAGTCGGACCATGATTGTAACGCTGGCCGATGGCTCTAAAGTTGAGTGCGAGGACGAAGATTTCGCCGAAGGGGGCGAAGGGAAACTCTATTGGGATAAAGCTGGCACTCACGTCATCAAGCTGTATAGGCCAGAAGTTATCCAAAACATTGCAGAATACCAGCGGCGCGAGGCAGCGCTGCAAAAGATCATTGGCCCTGAATACAGCGTCGTTTTGGGCGAGCCCTACTGGGACGATCTATTTGCCTGGCCCAAAGCCATTATCAAAAATCCTAGCCTAGGGCTGACCATGCTTCGAGCACCCAAAGGCACGATGGAACTGCGGTGGTTTCTGGGAAGCAAGCAACGCCAGGTAGTAGCTGGCAAACATGGCCCAGAGAAGCTGGGCAAATGGACCAACAACCTCTCCCTGGCAATCAAGATGGCCCGTGTGGTGCGCAGGATGCACTATCGCGGGCTGTGTCACTCGGACCTCTCCTTCCGCAACTTCCTGGTTGATCCTCAGCAGAACCAGGTAGTGTTGATTGACTGCGACGGACTGGTGGTGCCGGGCTTTCTGCCGCCGAACGTCCTGGGTACGCCCATGTGCATGGCACCGGAACTGATGGCACGGATTACCTCGCCGGAGAAGAAAGTCGATCCGTCATCGCAAACGGACCTCCATGCCCTGAGCACTCTCATCTACTGGTTGTTGTTCCGACGTCATCCGCTCATCGGCCCCAAAGTACATCATCCTGACCCCGGGTTGGACGAAGCTCTGGGGCTGGGTGAACGCGCCCTGTTCATCGAGCACCCCACCGACAAGTCCAATCACAACCCCGATGTACGAGTGTCGTACACCTCTATGCTGACGCCTGCCGTCCAAGAGTTGGTCGAAAAAGCATTTATCCTCGGGCTACACAACCCGGCCAGACGTCCCTCGGCCGCTGACTGGGAACGCTTTTTGGTACGTATGACAGATTCGATCGTCCCCTGCCAGAACACAAGGTGTCCTCTGGGCGCCTTTGTGTTGCAGCCTCAACGACCGGCGCGCTGTCCCGCTTGCAACACGCCATTGAGAAGCTTGCCCTATGTGCCTATCTTGAACTTTTATCGTCCTCGCCGGGGACGCAAGGGACACTTTCAGAACGATCGGGACTACACGATGGTAGGCTGGCATGGTCGCACCCTGCACGTGTGGCACGCTGATGCTGCTCAGACCCCTGGCCCGGGCGTCGATCATAATCCCAAAGCCATGCTTGAGTTTGACCATCGCCAGGGCAAGTGGTACTTGAGGAACACTGACCTACCCGACGTATGCCTGTTGGATGACGTTAGCGGCCACCAGGACGTCAGCCCTGGGAAACGGGTAGAGTTGACCCATGGCGCGCGCCTGCTCCTGGGCCCCCCACACCAATGCCGGTTGGTCTATGTGCAAATGTTAAAACTAAAGTGAGCCTGGTGAAGGGATCTTAATAATGATGTGGCGTCCTCCTCCCGTCACTGGTGGCAACTTGCGGCTGATCGTCCGGGATGCACCGAAGGGTGTAGAGATATTGGTACCGCCGGGCGAATATGAGGGACCCTTTGTCTTTGACCGGCCTTTGCGCCTGACGGGCCGAGCGGACCGTCCTGAGGCCATCACTCTCTGGACGCGCCGGGGGCCGGCCGTTATTGTGCGTAGTGCTGGCGTGTCTTTGTCCAATCTCAACGTGGAATTGACCCTGTCGGAGGCACGTAAGAGCGATGCGACCCTGTGGTACGCCGCAGGATGCCAGCCTGACACACAGGGTGCTCAGATTCAAGGACGAGTGGAACAGATGGGAGCATCACGTAGCGGCGGTGGTTGGAACCTGCCGGATCTGATTGACCTGGGGGACATACGAGCCAAATACCCGGTCACGTTGCCCATGGTGATTCAGGTCCCCGGCCCGGCCAGGTTGCATGGGGAATTAGCCAATCTACACATCCAGCCCGCCAGGCTGCCCGCGGGCGGCGAACACCTGATTCGCGTGGGTATCCCCGGAGACAAGCTCTTCAAGGACACCATGCTGGCTGGTCAGTTGGTCATCGAATCGAGTGGCGAGACCCGCTCAATCTGGATCATCGGCCGGGTGCTGGAAGATGAATTCAAAGCCTGGGCACGGGATAAGATCATCCTGGTGGGCAAGAGCGGGCGCGAGTATGGCTTTGGTCCGGGCATGCTCTTGGGCAAAGAGCAACTCCGGGGCGAACCAGGCGCGGACTGCATGGCCGAAAAACAGGCTTACATCATGAAAGAACCAAGCGGTGTCTGGAGCCTCATCCAGCCCCTGCCGGTGAGCCAGCCTACCCTGGTGAACGGTCAGCCTGTCGGCGTGGGGCGGCGACGCCTGTTGAAAGGCAGCGAAGTCATCAAGATCGGAAAACTTGAACTCACTGTGGAGGCTAAGAAAACTGATTTGCCTATAACGGTGGACGGCAGTGTTGATTTTGGCAAGCTCAGCGCGCGCGCCACTGCCACGCCTCCAATGATTACAGTGCGAAATAACCACAAGCGCAACAAGTGGCAGGGCACGTTGCGCTCCACTGTGCCCTGGATTCAGGTGCCCCAACCTCAAGTGGTCTGTCCCGGTAGCAAAGCGGTACAGGTGACCGTACGGTTGGGCACCGGCCTCAGCAGTCTGCCTCAGCAGGTGATCAACTATACAGGGGCACTGGTGCTGGAAGGGCCGAAAGAAACATGGGCCATCAGTGCCCAACTGGACATAGATGTCGATGAGAGTCTGGAAGTAGAGCCGACCGCGTTGGACTTTGGCCGGGTGAGCGACCCCGGTGCGGTTGCGCCGCAGCGATTGCACCTGCGCAACACCGGGAGTGCCGTTTGGCAAGGGACTGTGCAGGTAGCAGCGCCCTGGCTTGCAGTGGACAGGACCAGCTTGCGGTGCGCGGCTGGTGCTGAGACGACGCTAGAGATTCGTCTGACCGATCAGGTGATGGCATTGCCCGAAGGGCCAAACGCTGTCGCCGATGCCTTAAAGGTGGAGGGGCAGGGCCTTAGCGTGACCGTCGCTGCCCGGCTTCATTTCGACAAGCCCAAGATTCAACTCGAAGTCCAACCCCGAAGCATAGACTGGGGTAAGGTGATGGACTGGCGCGCAGCCAAACCTCAGACAGTCCAATTGCGCAACACCGGCACCAAGGATTGGCAGGGCAAAGCCGAGAGCAAGGTGCCGTGGCTAGAGGTTACCCCGGCCACCCTACACTGTCCGGCCCAGGGGCAAGCCATGCTCACGGTCCGCCTGACTGATCGGCTCCAGGGCCTGACTGTTGGTGAACAGGAGACACCGGCGGCGGTGCGGATCGAAGGAGAAGGGAAAGCGTTTTCTATCCTGGCCCGTCTGGTGATAGAGGCGCCCCAGATCCAACCTGACACGACCATGATCGAATTGGTGTTAGACGACCGTTCGACTCTGCCCCACTATGCCCTGCGTCTGCAAAACCGGGGAGGTCAGGATTGGCACGGCACCGTCAAAAGCACCCTGCGCTGGGTGCTAGTCAGCCCTACCAATGTCACCTGCCCGGCTGGGGGCGAGGCTGTGATTGACGTAACCCTTAGCCCCCAGGTCAGCAGAATCTTCAAAAAGCCCCGCACGGTCAAGGTGGATGACGCCATTCGGATCGAGGGCCGCGAACAACCCTTGCTGGTCGGCATGCGTTTGGAGATCAAGTCCCCGGTGGTAGTAGACTACAAAACGCCAGAACCACCGGTCGTCACACCGTCGCTGCCCGAGCTGACGGTAGCCTTTGGCTCGGTATTAGACTGGTCGGGGCCGCTGCCGACGCGGGAGATACGTCTAGCTAACAGCCAGGCTCAGGTGATGAAAGGCACGGTGCGCAGCACGCTGCCCTGGCTGGAGGTGACACCGGAGAGCTTCGCCTGTCCGCCGGGTCAGGAGGTAGTGCTGACGGTGCGGCTGACGAAAAAGGCAGCCTGGTTGCGGCCTAAGAACTACGATGTGGCTGATGCCCTGGTCATCGAGAGTGGCGACAAGAAGCATCTGGCCCGGGCCCAGTTGGAGGTGGTCTGGGTGTCGTCACCCAAGGCGGATGAGGAGAAGGAACCGCCGGACACACAACCGATCGAGTTGGTGGTAGACTTTGGCACGGTAGTATCGGACTGGTCGGGGCCGCTGCCGACGCGGGAGATACGTTTGGCTAACAGTCAGTCCCAGGTGATGAAGGGCACAGTGCGCAGCACGCTGCCCTGGCTGGAGGTGACACCAGAGAGCTTCTCTTGTCCGCCGGGTCAGGAGGTAGTGCTTACAGTGCGGCTGACGAAGGAAGCGTCCGGACTGCGGCCGAAGACGTACGACGTTAAGGACGCTCTGAAGATCAACGTAGGGGACAAGGAGCACCTGGTCAACGCCCGGGTGGTGATGCGCAAACAGAGGGTTTCCCCGCCGTCGAAGCCGAAACGCCCCAAGCCTTCGCCGCCCAAGCCGGTGGGGCCACTGGTGGTGGACTTTGGCACCGTGTCGGACTGGTCGGAGCCGCTGCCGACGCGGGAGATACGTCTAGCTAACAGCCAGGCTCAGGTGATGAAAGGCACGGTGCGCAGCACGCTGACCTGGCTGGAGGTGACACCGGAGAGCTTCTCTTGTCCGTCAGGTCAGGAGGTAGTGCTGACGGTGCGGCTGACGAAAAAGGCAGCCTGGTTGCGGCCTAAGAACTACGATGTGGCTGATGCCCTGGTCATCGAGAGCGGCGACAAGAAGCATCTGGTCCGGGCCAGGTTGCAGGTGGTCTGGGTGCCGCCAGAGGAGGAAGAGAAACCATCGGACATGCAACCGATCGAGTTGGTGGTGGACTTTGGCACGGTGTCGGACTGGTCGGGGCCGCTGCCGACGCGTGAGATACGTCTGGCTAACAGTCAGTCCCAGGTGATGAAAGGCGCCGTGCGCAGCACGCTGCCCTGGCTGGAGGTGACACCAGAGAGCTTCTCTTGTCCGCCGGGTCAGGAGGTAGTGCTGACGGTGCAACTGACGAAGGCAGCGTCCAGACTGAGGCGGAAGGCGTATGACATTAAGGACGCCCTGAAGATCAAGATGGGGAACAAAGAGTACTTGGTCAACGCCCGGGTGGTGACAACGGGCATGGCGATGAGGACGATCGTGCCACCCCGGGAAGCCGAGCTCACCCCACCTGGCAAGAAGGCCGCGGCCGCTCGGGAAAAGCAACCAGAGGCCAAGAAACAGCCGTCGAAGCGCGCGCGGCAAGCCAAGAAGGCTCCGCCTGCCAGGCCCGAAGAGACCGACAAGCTCGTCGTTGAGCCTGCTTGCATTGATTTCGGTACGGTTTTCGAGTGGGGTGAGCCGCTACCCTCGAAGGAATTGATGCTACGCAACTATAAGCAGGAGCAATGGAAAGGCAGGGCGCGCACCACTGTGCCCTGGTTGGAGATCAGCCCGTCAGAGGTCACCTGCCCGGCGGGCAAGCAAATACAGATGGAGGTATGCCTGACCTCCAATGCTATCCATCTGCGTTCCAGGAAGTATAGAGCGCGAGATGGCCTGGTCCTGGAAGGAGAGGGCGAAAAGCTCGAGATCGAGGCCTGCCTAACCGTCGTCAAGTCGAGGAGTTGAGCCAAACGCTCAGTTGAAAGGAGAAATGCTCATGAGCTTCCTACGAAAACTGTTTGGAACGGAGCCGAAGGGTCCCAAAAAACCACCAGACGAGAAAGCGCCACGCGGCGAGATGTACACCCTGGCGCCGGAGCTTGTCGTCGAGCCATTCGGCAAGATCAACTACTGGAACCTTCCCAACGGAAGCAAGCGGGTCAGGGTCTATTTCCTGATGGAGCGGCCTATTGAGGGCGCTCAGACAGGTGTCGCTATTGATGGCAGTGGTTCAATGCAGGCCAGTTTTGGCAAAGCGGCTATCCGACAGGTGCGGCAGTTGACGGACCGGGAGTGGCTCACGCTCATTCAGTTGGGACTGGCCCGCCAACGCGGCAACCGTGTCGAGATCATCAACTTTGGTGATCCGCGAACGCTGGCGGCACTGGTGACCTTTGGCATACTGCAAGAAGCCCCCTCCGGCCCGAACATCGTCGAGGAACAGGCGCGAAAGATGACCGAGTACCTCTCAAGATTCGATGCCGACGGTGGTACGACGGTGGTTTACTGGGCCACAGGCGATGGTCGCCAGATCGAAGTGGTCGGCGACCTGACTGGCTCCCAATGCCAGACAGCGAGCTTCCCTGGCCCCAAGGAATTTGGAAATGCGACCCACTTGCTTCCGGCCATCAAGTACTTCGTGGAGCGATTCGAGGATGCTCGATGGGGGATGTACGTGTTTATCAGTGACGGTGCGCTCAACGACCTGGACGCCGTCAAGCACTACTGCATACGCCTGGCACGTGATATCGTAGCCAAGAAACGCAATGATCTCAAGTTCGTGCTAATCGGCGTAGGCGATGACATTGACGAAGGCCAGATGGAGGAACTGGACGACTTGGAGACCGGCACAGACCTGGACTTGTGGGATCACAAGATCGCTCAAGAAATGAAACAGTTGGCTGAGATCTTTGCTGAGGTGGTCAGCGAGACAGTCATCATCGTGCCGGGCGACGGAGTCATCAAGGACGCCAACGGAAGCGTAGTCAAGGACTATCGCGATTCGGGGCTGCCAGCTCTGATGTGGTTCGACCTGCCACCCGGTTCCCAATGGTTCACCCTGGAGGTTGGTGGCCAGATAGTGGCCCAACCGCTGGCAGCCGGGATCCAGGTCCCCACGACCCAACCGGTACCGTCTCCCCCGCCGCCTGCTCCGGCTACCGAACCGTCTACCGTCCCTTGTGTCGAGTGTCACAGACCGCTCCCGCTAGGGACCAATACCTGCCCACACTGTGGTGTGTCGCAGGATACACCAGTGCCTGCACCCTCTCCACAGCCTGCACCACCGGAGGCAACTCTCTCACCCCCGCCTGCCCAGCCTGTCACCCCGACGCCAGCGGCCGAACCGGCCCAACTCGTCGTGGCCCCCCAGGCCCTCGACTTTGGCTCGGTTACCTACTGGAAGGGTGACTTGCCCACGCAGGAGGTGCGTTTGCGCAACAGCGGCGGTAGGCCCTGGAACGGCACGGTACGCAGCACGCTTCCCTGGCTGGAGGTCAGTCTGACGACGATAACCTGCCCGGCTGGCGGAGAAGTGGCGCTGACCGTTGGACTCACACAAGGTGAAGTCAAGCTAAGGCCAAAAGCCTATGATGTGTCCGACGCCATCTTGATCGAGGGAGAGGGGCAGACGTTGCAGGTTGGCGTTCGAGTGGACACCAGAAAGTAGCTCACCTGCGAGCGAGCCACTATCGTCATCCGCACGAAAGGAACATAGATGACTGCACCTGCACCTGAACAGATGGTTACCCTACCGCCCGCCCGGACGGTGGAGCCTTTTGGCAAGGTTAACCTGCGCCACGAACCCGATGGTCGCATCTGGGTTCGCGCCTACGTACTGCTGGAGCGAGCTGTCGAGGGTGCCCGTACCGGCATTGCCATTGACGGCTCTGGCACCATGATGCCCTGGTTTGGCACTCAGCGCAGAGGCGCGCTCAACATTGTTTCGCCTTTCGTGCAAGAGATGTGTGCTTACCTGGCGCGCAAGCTTGACGCGGCCGGCAGCACTACCGCCATCTACTGGGCGACGGGCGACGATGGGCAAGCCATCGAGGAAATCGGCACGCTCACAACTGAGCAAGCGGCCCAACATAACTTCAGCGGACCACGCAATTATGGCAATCGCACCTGTCTGCTTCCAGCGTTGCGCTACTTTGCGGATCGCTTCTCAGCCGCCCCCTGGGGCATGTATGTGTTTATCAGTGATGGTCGCCTCGATGACCTGCAGGACGTAAAAGCTTACACGACCCAACTGGCCCGCGAGATTGCCAGCGGCCAACGCAACGACCTCAAGTTGGTGATGATCGGCCTAGGGCACAAAATTGATGAGGCCCAGATGGTGGAGTTGGACGACCTGGACACCGGCACCGACATGGACCTGTGGGATCACAAGATTGCTGCTAGCATGCAACATCTGGCCGAGGTCTTTACCGAGGTAGTGGATGAGAATGTGATCGTTGCCCCTCAAGGGTTGATCAAGGACTCGTCTGGGAACATGGTGATGGACTACCGGGATACTGGCGTGCCTGCCTTGTTGGAGTTTGTCTTGCCGGCAGGATCGACTTCCTTCAAACTGGAGATTGGGGACAGCACAGTCACACAGCCGCTGTCGTAGTCAGGAAAAGGAGAACCTTCCATCGTGGAAGGATCCCTAGTTCAAATTCAATATGGAGGAATACAAATGACACAATTCAAGCCAAAGATCATCTTGAAGGCCAAGTGCGACGAAGCATACATTTCGGTCAAGCAACTGATGGTCACCTTGAAATGGAGCGCAAGCGTTGACCTGGACCTGATGGCATTCTACAAGACCAAGGATGGTCAGGTCGGTGGCGTCTTCTCAGAAAACTATGCGGGCGGTTCAATGGGTAGCTCGAACACATTCCCGTTCATCCAACTCAGCGGGGACGCGGGCGTTGGCTCACGGGGTGGGCCAAATAATGAGGAAGTACTTCGTATCACCAAGCTTGACCACATCGAAGAACTGTACATCTGTGCGATTAACTTTACCGACGCATCCCAGAACCGGAACGTGACCTTCAGTCAATACGACGGTCATGTCATTGTCAACGACGAGAAGGGAAAATCAATCAGCGTGCCACTAGACTCCAATCAGCCCGGCACAGTGGCAGTTATCGCCAGAATCGACAACACTGGTTTTATGGGAGCCAAGCTGATCAACGAGAATCGGCTAATGGACATGCCTACCTTTCAGGCAACCATTCCCGGAGCCAGTCTCCTCAAATTGTCTTCCAAAGTGTTTCTGAAGCAGAAGGGGGATACTGTCAAGTTGAAGCCAAAGGGCGGCGGCCTCGGCGAAATCGCCGTCAATCTAAACTGGAGTCAACGGCGGGGTCAAGCCCAGCAGAGGGGGTTCATCCGCAGAGTGCTTGCTGGTGGTGGAAATGGCGGTATTGACCTTGACCTGGGTTGCCTGTTTGAACTAACCACCGAGCAAAAGGGAGTTGTTCAGGCTTTGGGTAATGCTTTCGGTTCTTATGATCATCCTCCGTATGTCATGCTGTCTGGTGATGATCGGACAGGCGCCTGGGCCCAGGGCGAGAACTTGCGCATAAACGGCGAGCATATTCGTCAAATTCGTCGTGCCCTGGTTTATGCCTTCATCTACGAGGGCATCCGTAACTGGTCGCAAGCGAATGCTGTAGTGACCATAAAGCAATCAGGTGCTCCTGACATTGTCATCGAGCTGGACGAACACCATGACGGCAAAATAATGTGCGCCATCGCGTTGTTTGACAACATAGGCAACACATTTTCTGTGCAGCGTCTCGTACAGTACTTCGACGGCCACTCAGATATGGATCAGGCGTTTGGATGGGGCCTGCGTTGGGTTCAGGGGACTAAGGACTAAGTAAGGCGAACGCAGATCTTACCACATCCCAGTTCATGTCAGGGTGTCGTCAAGGTAAAGCATGCGGGCTACTTACCACTGCTGTCCAGGCTGAGTTCGCTTGCCTTGCCCCCTTTTTCATTATGGAAAGGTGTGGCCAGCCATGACTATCCTAAGAATGATAACCATTGCGGCGATTTTCCTCCTCGGCGCTTTCCTGATCTTACAAGGCCTTGAGGGAGACCTTATGCTCTTGGGGGGTGGAGCGTTGATAATCCTCGTGGCCCTCTACGGACTCGCCAAACGCTAGTCCCCTATCAAGCATATCTAGACGACGTTGCGAGGAGGGCCTCAACGGCCTCTTGGGTCGTGCATTGGCAGGGCTCAACGGCATAGGTAGCGGTCGCCACAGCTTCTTTCTAGGTCGCTCCTGGCCCCTGCCCCGGCGGGCGGGTTAAGCTGCCGGCCCGTCATTAATCAAGAGGCGTGTTACTCGACGGCCATGTTGGGCTCTTTGCAGAAAGGAGGTGTTATACAGAAGACAACCAGTACGCAGGCTTTCCGGAAAGCTGTTGTTCAGCGCTGGAGTTCGTTCCAGCCACAAGCTTCTAATTACCTAAGGGAGGGTTAAAATGCAGCTCAAACCAAAAGTCACCTTGCAGCAGAAAGGTGAAGAGGCGTACATTTCTCTCAAACAGTTGATCGTCACACTCAGGTGGACAGCCCCAGTTGACCTGGACCTGCTGGCCTTCTACCGGGCCAAGGACGGACGCGCAGGCGCCATCTACTACGCCGAAAAGGGTGACATGAATAGTTTCCCCTTTATGGCGCTTGATGAGGACATGGGGGTTGGAGACATAGGCGGCGACAACGAGGAGAACCTCCGCATTACCAGACTTGACGACATCAGCGATGTGCTGATTGTGGCAAGCATCTACAACAAGCCCGACTCTAGCTTTGGGAGATATGATGCCCGAGTCAGCCTCACCACCGATGCCGGAGACAACGTTGAGGTTCCTCTCACTGCGACAGAGACCGGCCAGTGGTGTGTGGTAGCACACATTGACAACAATAGTGCTATGGGTGCCAAACTCGTGAACGTGAACAGGGTTCAGAGCGAGCAGCCAGACGTAAGTCAATTCAGATAGGAGGGATAAAAATGACAGAGCACATGGAGCAAGAGCTATCGGCTTTTACTGCGGCAATCTTGGAGGATGGGATCATTGATGCCGCAGAAGTGGCCAAGATACGGGAGCGAGTCTATGCTGATGGCATCGTTGATCGCGAAGAGGCAGACTTTTTGTTTGCCTTGAACGACGCCACGTCGGGGGCAGACAATGATGCCAGTTGGCAGGCTTTGTTTGTCGAAGCCTTGTCTGATCACGTGTTGAAGGACGAGATTTCTCCCGGCACTATAGATGATGACGAGGCAGCTTACCTCAGAAGCAAGATCGAGGCCGATGAGGTCGTTGATGCCAACGAGTTGGCCTTGCTCGTTAGCATCGCGGCCACCGGCAAGGGCGCGCCAGACGCCTTCAACGCCTTTACACTCGCCTCCCTCAAAGCTGCCGTACTGGAGGACGGGATCATTGACGAGGCCGAAGTGGAGATGATCCGCAAGGTAATCTACGGCACAGGCGGCGCGGGCGGCGCGGCTGTGGATCGGGTGGAAGCAGACTTCCTCTTCGAGTTGAGCGACGCGACCAGCGGCAAGGGAAACCATCCATCGTGGAAGGCTCTCTTCGTGGAGGCCCTCACTGCGCACGTTCTCGAGGATGAGATATCGCCCGGTGAGATTGACAAGGACGAGGCCGAGTATCTTATCGCCAAGGTCGAAGCGGACGGTGTCATTGACGAGAACGAGAAGGCGCTGCTTCAAAACATCAAGGCCAGGGCAACCTCTGTGGCCGACAACCTTAAGTTCAAGTTTGATCTGTTCCAGATCTAAGCCGTTTCCGCTTGGGTGGCACCCAAGGGAGTGAAAGCAAATCTTGGGTGCCACTCATTGCAATCATGAGATAAGCTTACTATCATTTTGTCAAATCCTTCTTTGACGAACGGCGAGTAGGCGTGCGAGCATAGCTTCAAAAAACGAGGTTTTTTCGAGTTGCCGACCGAACTATGCACTGCACGCGCGAGGAATCACCGTGGTGGAACTGAAACCCAAAGTAGTCCTGAAGCAGAAAGGTGAAAGCGCATATATTCCGGTCAAGAACTTAGTCGCAACTCTGTCATGGACGGCTGCGGTTGATCTTGATCTCTATGCGTTCTATCGCGCTAAAAAGGACATCAAGCGACGGGGAGGTCTTCTCGATCGAGGCGGTGTGAAGCCGGGCCAGGAGGGCACGGTCTACTACAGGTCTAAGGGTAACTTGAAAAAGTTCCCGTGGATGAGTTTGGACCAGGACTCCGGAGTGGGTGATGTTGGTGGTCAGAACGCAGAGAACCTGCGTATCACGAATCTGGACGAAGTGGAACATGTCCTGATTGTAGCCAACATCTTTAACAAGCCAAATGCCAACTTTGCCAGTTACGACGGAAGGGTGACACTGATAGCAGGTGATCAAGTCGTTGAAGTGCCTCTAACGGCAACTACCGGCGGCAGTTGGTGTATAGTCGCTCACATCGACAACTCGAACCCCATGGGAGCCAGGCTGATCAACATAAATAAGGTTCAGTGTGACCAACCCAAGGCCAGTCAATTTGCGTAGTACTTGCCGCGGCCTGTTGCGCTTTTGATGTGATCAAACGGGTGAAAACTGCGACCTATCGCGACTTGTACGCACTTCGGGCCTCGATTGGCAGAATGGGGAGGCGAGACTCGAGCGGGTCGAAGACTCTACTCCCATCCGGTGGTGCGGGTCTGGCTGAGTCGGAAGTCGTAATTCTTGCACTTGTGTGAGCGTCCGACGCCGCCATTCAGAAGAAAATGAGGTAAGAAACCATGAGCGAACGCAGCTTGGATTATGAGTTCTTGTATCCTGGCCCTTTTACGATGCTTAAGGTCAGACTCGGAGCGGGCGAAATGATAAAAGCCGAATCTGACGCTATGGTTGCTATGAGCACTACGATTGACGTCGAGGGCAAACTGGAAGGCGGCGTCTTGGGTGGCTTGGGACGAATGTTGGCCGGCGAGAAGTTCTTTTTCCAGACGCTGGTGGCCCGGCGGGGCCCAGGTGAGGTTCTATTGGCTCATGCTATTCCAGGCGATATTAAGGCGATAGCAATGAATGGTTCAAGGCCCTACATTCTTCATTGGACTTTGGACAAATCGTATCTGACCCGATTTTGGCCGAACCTAGCATCGGTTGCCTACTACATGTAGTAGTGGATTGTTGACGTACTACTATATACGTCTGTCAAGATGCGTGTAGGACCGCCTCAACCTCCCAAAAGCCACTTTGTCCAAAGTCCAATCTTCAGAAAGATGGCTTCTTTGCTGGCTCAGGCCCGCTGGACATTTCCACCACGATGCAGAATCTGGCCAAAGGGCTATTCTCCGGTGAAGGTTTCTTCGTGATACAGGTAAGCGGTACGGGAACCCTTTTCGTCAGTTCTTATGGCGCTGTTCACCCGATCGATATCCCTCCTGGTGGAGAGGTGATCATTGACAATTCCCATCTGGTGGCATGGCCAGCCAGTATGAACTACAAAATAGAAAAGGCTTCATCGGGCTGGGTCTCTTCCATTACGTCTGGTGAGGCTCTAGTTTGTCGGTTTCAGGGACCAGGCCAAGTCTTGATCCAGACCAGAGCCCCCCGAGGTTTTGCGAATTGGATCAGGCAATACATATCGCCGACAAGGCGACGCTAGGCATGCCATTGTATGGGAGCCCTCGCACGCTTTTGAGGGGCAATGTGGCGTCGTGCTGATCTGCAAAGCGCAAGAGACAGTCATGGCCTTCAAAGGTCGCCGAGCGAATCATGAAACGAAGGTGTGTTTCCACTAACATCTGTCAGAGTGAAATATCACGCTTTGCTGACTATATCCTGTACAAAGAGCTAGGGCTACCCTCTCTGCCCGCTCGCTCGATCTCCTTCACGCTGAAGATCGGCGCTCGGGCAGTGACACAAAAGATTGTGTAGAGCAATTCCTTGAAGATCATGCGCATCGCACTCAGGAGGCTGTCACATGGATGAAAGATTCTTGCGTCTGGAACTGATTCTAACCCTGGTTGCGATGATTGGCGCACCTATTGTGGGACGATTGATCGATTGGGGACTTAATAAGCTGGCGTTCTGGAAGGCAAAGCGCCACATTCAGAGAGGAGACTTTAACATCGAGAAGGTGCTCAGACAGGCAGCACCGCCAAGTCCAATTTCTAGCGCCTCTCTGGCAGAGATTCAAGGGCGGCTTGGAAGGGCAAAGATCCGCCTTACCCACGAACAAGATATGGACAAGCATCACAAAAAGTGGGCCAAGGAGTCACTTGATCTTGCCGAGCAGATGATAGCGCAGGCACAGGCCGAGAACAATGCCGCGCTGCTGAAGGAGGCCAAAGAGGCAATTAGCGATGCCAAGAGACTGATGTCCAAGAATCAGTGGGTGTATGCGCTGGGGTTAATAGTGGTGCTCTGTGCAGGTGTCTATCTTACTGATCTGTTGGGACGTCAAGCAGGAGGCATAGAGCGTTTGGAATTGTTAGGGATGCCATTATCTGTGGTTATCTGGGGGTGGGTAGGAGGCAGCTTCAGAACGTTGGTTAATCATGCCGGAAGGAAACCCGCCTCGAAACCTTTACGGCCATTCGAAGCATTCATAGAAAGGCCATTCTTGGGGGCAGTATTAGGATTGGTGCTTTGCCTGCTGTTGATATCTGGGCTGCTGGTTATCACTGGCGCCAGGGACGTAGCAAACATAAACCTGGTAAACGCGTTAGCTTTCGCAGCGGCATTCTCTTATGATTACGTTATACCCCGTATCTCTGACTTAGCTAAGCGGACACTGTCTCCCCAAGAAAGTTCGGAGGAAAAGGCCCAGCGAGAAAGTGACCACTTGGAGGACATCACCGATGAGCAAGATAGTTTTGAACAAAGGTGAGACTGTACATATTCCAACCAGCAATTTGCTTGCAACGTTGTCTTGGACGGCCTCCGTTGACCTTGACATCTATGCTTTCTACAGGGCTAAAAGGAACATCAAGCCCCGACGTGGTTTGTTTGGCATAGGCGGGGTGGAGCCGGGTCAAGAAGGCAAGATCTATTTTATAGACAACGGGAGCTTAAAGCGGTTTCCATGGATCCATTTGGATCGTGATGCCGGAGTAGGCGATGTTGGTGGTCAGAACAAAGAGACCATACACATTGCAAGCTTGGATGAATTGGAACATGTTCTGATTGCAATCAATATCTTTGACAAACCACATACCAATTTTGCCAGCTATGATGGGAAAGTGACACTGAAAGTAGGAGAAGATCTTATTGAAGTACCTCTCGTGGCCACTGACAACTGCCGATGGTGTGTAGTCGCTCATATCGATAACTCGGATCTTGCGGGAGCAAGGCTGATTAACGTGAATAAAGTTCAATGCCATCAGCCTACGATCAGTCAATTTGTGCAGCGCTAGTTGACGAGAATGAAAAAGCTCTGCTTCAAAGCATCAAGTCCAAGGCTACCTCGATTGCAGACAAACTAGAATCCAAACTCGCATAAAATCCCATGGCGTTGGAAGTCGCTGTTGTGGGCATCGGCATGGTGCCAGTCAAGAAACGGTCGTCGGTCAGTTTGCGCCAACTGGGCGCGGAGGCGATTCACGCGGCCCTGGCTGATGCATCTTTGGAGCGGGTGGACGCCCTCTATGTGGGCAACATGCTGGCCGATGAGCTCTCCGGGCAAAAGCATATAGCCACCTTGATAGCCAGCCACGCCGGATTGGCCGGTGTGGAGGCCCTACAGATACGAGCGGCCACAGCCAGTGGAGCTGCAGCGTTGCGTGTGGCCTGCCTGGCCGTGGCCAGTGGCCAGGTGGAGTTGGCTATGGCTGCTGGCGTCGAGTTGATGAGCGCTGGCCCACCACCCACACACGCTCTGGCCTTGGCCCTTGATGCGGAGAGGGAAATACCCCATGGTCTTACGCTGGTGGATGCCAATGCCCACCTCATGTCCCTCTATCTGGCTCGACATGGTGCTCGGCATGAGGACTTTGCCAACTTTGCGGTGAACGCTCACCGTAACGCTGCGAACAATCCTTACGCCCGCTTTCGGAATCCTGTGGGTGTGGAGACGGCTCTTAGCTCCCGTTTGATCAGCCCGCCGCTCCGCCTCTACGTACGACTGTTCCCCCATCTGCGACGGCGCAGCGGCAGTTATTCTCTGTCCCACCGATCGGGCGCGTAGTTTTCATCATGCTCCGGTACGGATTCTAGCCTCAACAGTTGCCACAGACCACTTTGCCATTCAGGATCGCCCCGACCCGCTGGCGCTGGAGGCCGCTCGACTCGCGTCGGCTCGTGCTTACCAACAAGCGGGGATTACGCCAAAAGACGTGGACTTTTTGGAATTGCACGATGCCTTCAGCATCATGGCCTGCCTCCTTTTGGAGGCCAGTGGTTTCGCCGAACGAGGACAGGGGTGGCGCCTGGCGGCGGAGGGCGAGATATTTCGCGAAGGGCGGTTGCCCATCAGCACCATGGGTGGCCTCAAGGCACGGGGGCATCCCATTGGGGCCTCGGCGCTATATCAAGTGGCAGAGATTGTGCTGCAAATGCGAGGTCAGGCTGGGCCCAACCAGTTGTCCCATGCGGACCTGGCCATGACTCACAGTGTTGGGGGAGCAGGGACAACGGTCTTAACACATATCCTGGCACGCTAGTCCTTAACAGCAACCGGGATGGTGAGCGTCGCTGTATTGAGCACCGATCGTGGATTGTAGACCCAACCTCGCTGCCATCCACCACGCAGCGCATTATGTTGTAAGTAATAATTGAGGAGAAGGTATGCCAACTTCACCTCCGCCGGTTCTTGTGGCATCCAGAGGTAGACAATATCGGTTGAGCCCGACAGCCGATACGCTCATTGGCAGCCGGGGTTGCGCGGTTGTGTTGAATGATCCTGATATAGCGCCGCAACATGCCTGCATCTCACCGTCGGGCGAGCGGTTTGTGATAGAAGATATGGGAGGGGGGACGCGAGTCAATGGGGCCACGATTGTCGGCCCCGTTGTGCTACAGTCTGGAGACGTCATCACGGTGGGCCAGACCAACCTGGTGTTTCACGACCCTGGGGCGCCAGTTGCTGGATCCACAGGACAACCTCTAAGGCCAGCTCCGCCCAAGCCAAGAGGGGTAAGACCGGCAAGCGGAGGATCTCCTAGCCCAGTTGTGCCGCCATCTAGCACCCCTGTGCCGCTACCCTCTGCGTCCGTCGTAGCCAGGATGCGTGGTGAGCACACCCTTTGGAAGGGGTGTCCCAGTTTTCGATTGAGTCCTTTCGCGTGGCTGACCATGCGCTACAAGTTGACGACCGAACGTCTGCTGGTCACCGGCGGCTTATTGACACAATCATTGGAAGAGGTTGAACTGATCCGGGTGAAGGATGTCCGGTTAGAGACGGGGATTCTGCAACGGATCTTTTCCCTGGGTACCATCACCATCTTTACCGTGGATCAGACAGCGCCGGAGCTACAGTTGAAAAACATACCTCAGGCCGATCGGGTACGGGAAGCCATCCGCAATGCTGTGCGGGACGAGCGCCAAAAGCAGGGTGTACAGTTTGCTGAGCTCATGACGTAAAGCCGTCCTGCTACCCATGCGTCTGGATACGCAGCCAATCTTAATTGTCAGTATCTCCAAGCAGAATCGTTGCGTTGGAGGCATCCAATGGTTAGGGAATATGACGTTTCAATCACCCGTCGTTTGCCTATCTACTTGCTGTTGGACACATCTCGTTCCATGAGAGGTGCCCAAATTCAAGCAGTAAACGATGGCCTGCACTTGCTAAAGGATGTTCTCTTGGATGACCCCGTGGCCATTGAAGTCGTTTACATCAGCGTCATTACCTTCAGTACAGAGGCAGAACAGGTGGTTCCACTGACGGGATTGCTGGATTTCTCTCCCCCAGAGCTCGGTGCGGGGGGATGGTCGGCCATGGGTGCAGCTCTGCGGCTCTTGAACGAGGTGTTGGACAGAGAGATTATCCCGAACACCCCTGCTCGCAAGGGAGACTACAGACCATTGGTGTTTCTCATGACCGACGGTCGTCCTTCGGATGGTTGGAAGAGAGCGAGCAAAGCCCTCCGAAAACGTCCACATGCCAAGCTTGCCAATCTGATAGCGTTGGGTTGCGGTCCAAAAGCAGACATGGAGGTATTGGCGCAGGTTGCTGATGTTGCGCTGTCAGTGGAAGATGCCGCGTCAGAAACCATTGGTCCCTTCTTCAAGTGGATATCACAATCCATTGGCGCAGCGAGCCTTGCGTCCTCGGCTGCTGATGGTGGGATTGTAGACCTGCCGCCGCTTCCGTCCCACATTCAACGCATTGCGCTATAGCTGGAAGACGAATGCCATGCCGCTTACTTGCAGAAATTGTGGCAATACCAAGCACCCGCCCGGTGCCCGGGCCTGCGCCATTTGTGAGTCGCCATTGCCTGCACCGGTCGTTCCGGTAATCCACAGAGCCGCTGCACCAGCCCCTTTCCCGATGCTGGTCACACCGTTTGGCCGGCGCTATCGCCTCAGTGACACCACCGATACATTGATCGGCAGCCGCGGATGCGCCATCACCCTGACAGATCCGGGAGTCTCCGCCCGACACGCGCGCGTCTTTCCGTCGGGCGGTGGGTTCGCCGTCGAAGACATGGGGGGTGGCACCAAGGTGAATGGCAAGCAGATCAAGGTACCCTATCCTCTGCAACCAGGCGACTCCATTGTGGTGGGAAGGGCAAGCCTAGTCTATCAGGGCCCGGCCGCATCCGCCCACGCCCTCCAACCCCAGCCAACGCCATCGCCTCCACAGCCAGTGGTTCCGGGGCCGAGGCAAGTGATCATGCCACCTCCCCCGCCCCCGAAACCAGCCGTCCCATTGAAAAACTGGGGCAAGAAACCGCCAGTCACCGAAGGGGAAGTGGCGCTGATAGATGGCCCACACATGATGGACAAGAGCAACACGGGGCGCAAGCTGGCTGCTGCAACCGCACTGGGTCTCCTCACTGGGGGCGCTCTTGCCTTTTTGCCCTTCATGGGACGGCGTGAGATATCAGTCTGGTACTTGCGCGTAAAAGACTTTCACACAGGGCAGAACGTCAGCGTGTTGGTGGGCGGCCAGCCCAGTTCTCTACCACAACTGGGGGATGTCATAGCCGTTTGGGGAAAGGTGCAAGAGGGAAATATGGCATTGCGGTAAAAGTAACACGTAACATCGGCGAAAGCACCAGCGCACCTCCATATCTTGGGGTGCGGAAGCTGTGACTGACCCAATATGTGGGAGCAGCGCCGGCTTACGTGCGACTTTTACCCT
>Ga0268276_1001118_pt1 | contig 27856 bp, 26 predicted proteins | sample saktaG_4_FD_190145 | JGI IMG/M metagenome (GOLD analysis project Ga0268276, IMG submission 190145) | Saline water microbial communities from Sakinaw Lake, British Columbia, Canada - sak_2010_1_5_45m | ecosystem: Environmental > Aquatic > Non-marine Saline and Alkaline > Saline ...
TGACAAGGCCGTTTCAAACAGTTTTTTAATCATCATCGCTTTTCCCTTTTTGGGAAAAATCTACGATTATCTATCCTTTTTTAAAATTGTATTCTTCTAATTTACCCACTCAATTTGAGAAGGAACCAATTAATATAATGGGATAGCATGGTTTAAAATAGTTATTTTATAAACACAAAACAGGTCCGAAGACCTGCTCTGTGCTTCATGCAATAGGTAGTATTCCTGAAAATCATCTATTCGTCGTCATCTTCTCCGTCTTCAACTTCCACGTACTGAGCCAGTTTGGCTTCGAAGGAAGCCAGCAGTTCCGGATTGCTGTTTCCGTTGATCAGGATCTGACCATCCGTCAGCTGGGCGCCTGAAAAATCCACATCCGCCAACCATTCCGCGAGGTCAAAAACGACTGTGAGTTCGACCGTTGAGTCGCTGGCTACGGTTATGCCCCCACCGCTGAGCAACATCTGGACCTGTTCGGCGAATGCAGATTCCAGGCTGAAAGAGACCGGAGAACCGGCGTCGGCAGTAAATTCGCCGCTGATGACAACACTTCTTCCATCAATAGGCGTGTAAGTAAAATCAATCTGTCTGAAAGTACCGGCATAAATATCAAAGGTTCCGATAATCGCCTGACCACTGCTGATATCCAGAGCAAAAGGACCGGCTGCAAGGATGTCAGGGGTGTCCGCTTCGTATGCACCGTCAGTGCTGTCCTGCTCGCCATATTCAAAGTCGCCCTCCTGCTCATTTTGATTGTCTATAGAATCATCGTCATCTTCAATATCGTTTTCTTCATCCTGGTCGCCGTTTTGAAAATCACCGTCCTGGTCATTATCATTCTGATCATCGTCGTTATCGATCTGTTCGTCATTCTCGCCGGAATTTTCTTCGATAACCAGATCGGCGATATTGATTAGAGCGGTCTGAATATTTATCATACCACCAACAACCGGAATGTTGCTCAAACCGGAAGATGTCGATGCTGTCGTCGCTGCTTTCATCAGTGCCTTGCTGGTATAGAGTAATGGGGATTTTTGTGAATTTGTCGGAGTGCCGTTATTGCAGCTGAAACTCCAGATCAACAGGATCGCTAATCCAAAATATATGAGAATTAATTTTGAGCGTGTCATGATGTCTCCTTTTTTGTTTGTATTTTTAAAAATCACTAAATCTAAAATCTATTAAGTCAATTATTGTGCCAAATGACCTGGGATGAAAAAAATGTAATAATTTTAATTTTTCTGTCGGGATTTAGGAAATGCCAACCATTACATTTGATTCAAGGTGTCAATTATTTCACGAAAATACGTCGCAGTGTCAATATTTTAACGGCGGGTGTTAAAGAATTGCCGCATTATCCTATTTAAAAACGATATCGTAAACCGATACCGATAACAGAAGTTGAAAATTGAAAAGACGGCAGGTTCGAGTGATTATTTTCCAGATTATAATTGAAATCCATTGAAAGGTTTTTCAGAAGTTCAATTTTAGCATTCAGTGACAAATATAATAACAGGTCCCGGCGGTGTTGATTTTCATTTTCTGTCATCCAATGCTGAAATCGTTTGGATTGGATGACGCCGAATCCGAACAGGGAAAAGCGTTCGCTTGCCTTGAATAAAACAGAGCTTGAAACCTTGTGTTTTGTATAATCAAAATCCGAATCTTCGGCCAGTATATCTTCGGTTTCTTCATCACCGGAGTACTCGCCTTCCTCATTATTCCGGAAATCTTCGGGGCGGTCGGTCTCAAGAGTATAGCGAAAATCAATAAAGTATTTCTTCCGGACAATCGTTCTTCCAAACAACTCAACAGAATAGCGCGTTCCAATCGGATTCAAAGTATCATTAACAGAAACATCAAAAGGATATAGGTTACCACTATGCCAACTGAATTCATTCTTCAGGCCGATTCGGGTTTTTGTGTCAAGATCGTAAGTATTTGTCAGGAACACGCGGTTGCTAGAGTAATCTCGAATAATTGGATTGGCAGGGTACTGTTTTAACCAATGGCGATAACCGGTGCTGATCTGCCAGTCATTTAACAATGTTTGGCGAATATAAAAGGTGAGAATATTTCGATAATAATTGAGTGATTCACTATTTGAATAATCCCTGAATTGAAACCGGTCAGTAATATTTATCTGAGTGTTTTTCCCGGGGGAAATATGATAATTACCAAAGAGCACATGTTCCATACGGCAATAAATTTGGTAATTGTAATACTGCTTTATCTGATTTTCATAATAGATGTTCAAATACTGTTTTGAAACAGGCGCAGATTTTTGAAAACCAATCCTGAAGTAAGTGTTTATCCGGGAATCCGCGGTTTTAAGAGAATCTTCGACACGATAAATATTGCTGCGATACTCTTGAATAGCGCTCAGATTCACATAAAAGGGTTTTTCATTTTGCCCAAACAGAATACAACTATAAAGTATCAGTGTCAGCCCAAAATTGATTTGTCTAAAATGAAATTTATTCATAGCCCGTTGACCCGCCTGAATTAGATTTTTTCAGTTTGTTTTGAATGGTTTTTTCGAAGATGGTCTGTTGATCTTCAAGAGATTTAATACTTATTTTAATTTGTTGCAATCGCTCAAGTATGTGAGAAATATTGGCTTTGAGAGTAAAAACTTCGTCTTTCAATTGGTCCATTCGTTCCTGATCGAAATATTCCTGTTCCGGATCAATGCTTTGTTGAAGATTATCTGTAAAAATAATCAGATCTTCATAAACGGAAAGATTAGATTGTTGCTCTTCCAGATTGTTCATTAATTGCTGTTCTTCCCGATGAAGCCGGGTAATCCGATCCTGCAAAAGCGTGTTCTTTAATTGTAATCGTTCAAGATTATCATTATCCTCAATTTCCAGGGATGGCTGCTCTGATTTTTGAAATGATTGATCGGTGAGTTTCTGCTGATATATCCTTTTATTCTTTTCAAGGGTATCCAGTAAACTGAGTATAGACGTTGTTGGTCCGTTGTGAGTATTTATTTCATTGGATTGCATTGTTTCCTTAAGCGCCGCTTCATATTGGTTAATTATAAAATGATAATTTTCCTGCAATTGATACCTGATTGTGCGGATTCGGATATTGATGGTTTCCATTTCAGCAGCGACTCGTTGGGCTTCTTTCAGATTCCGGTTCAAATTATATCTTTTTAGGGGATTTGAAAAACCCTTAAGATTTTGTTTCTGTTGAAAGATAGTCTCATTCAGCTGATCCAGGGATTGTGATAAGGAATTGGTTTTATTATTTAATTCGACAAGGGAATCCTCCCTTATTGTGATAATCTGCTGAAGGGCAGCGATTGATACATCCTGCGCATGCATATCATTAGATATCCCCAGTAGTAAAACAGTGATTATAAAACGAAAAAGGAATATTTTTGGTTTATTAGTTGCTGTCGTCATTATATCCCAGCAATCGGTATTTTTCGATTTTATACCGGAGGGTTGTTCGTTTAGTTTTCAGTTTTCGTGCGGCTCTGGCAATATTGCCCTCATTCTGATCCAGAATTTCCTGAATCAGCTTTCGCTCAAAATCATTTACTAATTCAACCAGGCTACCAGGTTCACTGACCGGCTCTGGAACAGATTCATGCGGGTCAATCACATCCGTAACAAGGATATCTGGTAGATCTTCAAGTCGAAGCTGAGCCTGAGTGCTCATTACAATTGCCCGCTCAATAACATTTTCCAGCTCCCGAATGTTGCCAGGCCAGTTATAATTTATCAAGGCATTTAGAGCTTCAGGTGAAATATCTCGTACCTGTCGACCGGTTTCGACATTATATTTTGCAATAAAATGATCCACAAGCAGGGGAATATCCTCTTTACGGTCTTGGAGCGATGGCAGAGTAATCGGTACAACATTCAGGCGATAATATAGATCTTCTCTGAATTTTCCGGATTTGATTAATGCTGCCAGATCCTGGTTGGTGGCAGCAATGATCCGGGCATTCATTTTCAGAGTTTCCGTGCCACCGACACGTTCAAATTCTTTTTCCTGCAGGATTCGCAGTAATTTGACCTGAATATCAGCGGGAATTTCTCCGATTTCATCCAGAAATATACTGCCTCGTGCGGCAATTTCGAAACGACCTGGTTTACGTCGGATGGCTCCACTGAACGAGCCCTTTTCATGGCCAAAGAGTTCGCTCTCCAGAACTCCCTGTGCCAAGGCTGCACAACTTACTTTAATAAACGGATGATCTTTACGATTACTATGAACATGAATCGCCCGTGCAACCAGCTCTTTTCCGGTTCCGCTATTTCCGAGTATCAATACTGGAGAGTTGGCCGGAGCGACTTTTTTTATATGCGAAAAAACGGTTTGCATCGCGGTACTTTTTCCAATTATTTCTGAAAATTCATAGCCGATTTCTTCCCTCAAATAAGCATTTTCGAGACTTAATTCCTGGTTTTTTAAGGTCAGTCGACGGGAATTCAGTGCTTTATCGATTTTTATTTCGATCTCATCGACGGAGAAAGGCTTTGTGATAAAATCAAAGGCGCCCAGTTTCACTGCCTGAACTGCGCTCTTGACAGTTCCGAATGCCGTTACAACAATTACCGGGATTGCTTCATCGTCAATGCGAATTTTTTGGAGCAGATCAAGCCCACTCATTCCTGGCATCTTCATGTCGGTTATAATCATGTCGGGCGCGGTGGATTTATAGATTTTATAGCCATCTTCCGCGCTATACGCCGATATAGGAGTATATCCCTTTTCCATTATAATTTGGGATAATGCGTCAATCGTGCTTTTATTATCATCGATGAGTAGTATTTTTTCCATTTATGTTGTTTCCTTTTTCGGCAATTCTATAATAACTCTTGTACCTGCTCCCGGTTCACTATTTACAACAATTGTACCATTGTGAGCACCGATGATATTATTTACAATCGACAACCCCAGCCCTGTTCCCTGATTGCGTGTGGAAAAGAATGGTTTAAAGATTTTAGCGATATTTTCCGGATCAATGCCGCATCCGTTGTCAGTAACGGACAGTTGAATTTTATCAGAGGACAGATCTTGCGCGGAAAGTAGCAGTTTGCCATTTTCATCCATTGCATGAACAGCATTTAAAACGATATTTAAAAGCGCTTGCTTTAGCTGGTTAGCATCCCCGATACATGTCAATGTTTTTGGTTTGATCATTACTTTGCGGTTAATCTTTTTTTGTTCAATTTCCTGGTTAGCCAGAAAGAGAACATTATCAAATAAAACATGAACAGGTATTGTTACCTTTTGAGGTTCTGATGGCCGGGCGAAATAGAGGAAATCTGTGATAATAGTATTGAGCGATTCAATCTCCTGCTGAATTTTATCAACAGATTCCAGTGGTCCCGGTTGCTGTTCCACCCGCCTTCGTAATAATCCCAGAAACAGATTGATAGAATTTAATGGATTACGGATTTCGTGTGCGATGGCTGCCGATAGTTCTCCGAGATACGCCAGCCACTCAGTCTCTTTAATCCGGGTTTGCAGATTCCGAAGTTCCGATAAATCTACTAGGAGCCAGTTACTGCCAATGATGGTGTCATCCGCGTCGGGAAGTGGTGAAACACGGATTGAAACGGGGATGCTTCCATCCAGGAAATCGAGGTCTGTTTCAGCATAGTCCATAAGCGGTGGATTCTTATGTAATTTTAAAAATACCTTTTGAAATGGATTGTTTTCGTTAAAAACTATGCTGCTGGATTTTCCAATGTTTTCACTGCGATCAATTCGTAGTAAGCGTGCAGCTTCTGCATTTAAAACCGTTATTTTTCCGTCCAGATCGAGAGTCATAATGCCACTGGCGATGTTTTCAAGGATTAGCTCGTTATAAGATTTGATCCGGTTTGTTTCATTTTCTGCCTGCTGTTGTAGGGATTTTAAATTCTCATTGTTTATTCGAATACTGTCTTGCATAGTATTGAATACATCACCCAGAAAACCGATTTCATTTGTTGCCTGTATTTGAACTGGCGCTGCATAATCGCCAGTACTGATCCGTCTGGCAGCATCGACCAGCTTCTTAATTGGATTCGTTATTGTATGGGAGAGGAAGTAACTCAGAACGAGGACAATGATAAAACTGCCAAAGTTGATGATTAACAGTGAGTTCCGAATATTATCAATAACACTTAAAAATGCCGGGCTGGCATCTACACAGCTGATCGCCGTGACAGTTAAGTTTTTATCCATTATCGGAGCAAAGCCGGATTTATACAAGTTTCCGTCGTAACTCCTGTAGAGTGTTGAGTAGGCCGTTTCGCCTGCAATCGCACTGGACAATTCCAGCAAATTACTCTTCAATTGGGGAATCGGTGAACTGATCAGTGTAGATGAATCAGAATCAACCAACAAATGATATGAACGATCGATGATATAGACTCTTTCGACATTAAAACTTACCGCTAATAATTGTAAACGAGATTGTAAACTGGCGTAAAACTGCCCGGATTCGACGCCCGGTTGAATAAATTGCAATAAATCCGCATCGGTAGAAGCTGCGGCAGATTTTGCGATACCGACCAATTTTTGTCCAAGCTCTTCATCGAAATAGTGATCGGAGCGTAAATAAAACAACCAGCCAACAGTATTAACGATAACAATCGTCAGGACAATAAAATAGAGACTAATTTGACGTTGAAGGCTTTTGTTATAATTTTTTTGCTGCATATAAAAATTAATATGGGCAAATATCAAGCCCAATACTATTTATACTAATTAGCGGCACAATCCGGTGATTCCTTTGTGAAGTTTTTCCAGTATCTTCCTTTACAATATAATTTGCCACCGAATACCCAACAATTGCTCCCAGAAATGTGTCGGATAGCCAGTGTTGATTATGATAAATCCGGGATGCTGCTACCAAGCTTGCATTGCCGTACCAGAAAATTTTCCAGGCAGTGTTGTCCCAAGATTTAGCCATGACGGTAGATACTGCAAAACTGACGGTCGTATGTCCGCTGGGAAGTGAATGAAAGCGATTTTCAGTCCAATGAAAGGGCGAAAAAAAGACCGGTGAATCACTGACATAGGGACGCTTTCGCCCGAAGAGGACCTTTCCAACCCCTGTGATGGCTCCGGAGAACAGGTACGCTTCTACTGCATTCAGTCCTATCATTCTAATGCTTGTTTTTGAAGTGATTAAGCCAAGAGTGTATACACCTCCTGCAAGATAGAGACTATATTCATTTCCATGAATTTTATCGACATTGAAAATGACATCATTAATAGAATTATGATTGTTCAGAGCCAGTTGTCTGATTGATTTATCAATACTGAAAAGCAGAGCGGTGCCAGCTAAAGCATAGCTGGTATTACGCCAATCCTGACGATCAAAATGTAATGGTGCGGTCATCAGCCCGATACCATTGTGAAATCCGTGGATGAAATCATCTTTTATGAATTGGGTGTTTCCGGAGAGACAAATATTGAGTGAAACAAGCAGACTTAAAACCGATCCCATAATTTTCATACATATCCTTTTTATTCAAACAAAATTAAGGGAAACCGGTGAAGAGTCAAAGAGTGTTTTATAAACGAAGAGCGATCAGAAAGCCACCGGGACGTAATAACCGGTGAGCATTGTAAAGTGTTTTAATGTAAAACTCTTTATTGATGTCCATGAAGATCAAATCGATTTGCGGTCTTAATTCTTTGAAAACCCAGAGCGCTTCGCCGAAAACCAGTTCGATTTTGTCCGGTATTCCCATCTTTTTAAAATTGCTTTCATCCTGCTCGGCGATCGACAGTCCATATTCAACGGTCGTGACTTTACCGTTTTCAGGGACGGCTTTTGCCTGAAATACCGTGGAATATCCGATAGACGTACCAAGTTCCAGAATGTTTTTCGCACCGGCGCTGCAGACCAGCAGGTACAACAATTCACCTACCATCGGTCCGACAATGTGAATGTCTTCCCGGGCAGCTCCTCCAGTTAGAATTAGAAGATCGATTGGGCTAATGTTATTAAAAAATCAGGGAATCTGTACCCTGAACATGGTCATCGGTGATCGCGGGGTGATCGTATAATTATCTAAAATTCCCGGAACAATAAAGGATTGACCGGTTGCTATTTTTTCCTTGTTTTCATTGAAATTCCAGGAAAGGATTCCATCACCATTTATTATCAGAAATATCTCAAGTTGATTAGTAGTATTTAAAATTTGTGAGCCGCTGGCTAGTTCCAACCGGCTGATTTTAAATTCAGAAGTAAATACCGGGTAATTGTATTCATTCTCTGACTGAATTGGTTTAATAATTTGAACAGGGTTGGGGGTATAATCCAGAATTGTCATCAGAGTGCGGGTATCCTGGAACTTTTTAGTCAAGCCGGCCCGGACGACATTGTCGGAATTGGCCATACACTCGATAATGTTGCCCTGTACATATGCGTGAGGAATCCCGGGAGTTATGGCGATCGCTTCTCCGGCTTTCAGCTGGATCATCCGTAATAAGAAAAGTGAAAAGAGGCCGACATCGGAACTCCCGTATTTTTTCAGTGTGTCCAGAAACAAGTTCTCCCGGCTGGAACGGCGTATCTGCTGTGACCGGAGACGTTTAGCCAGGGCATTTACACTTCTTTGGTAAAGTCCGGGTTTGGTCTGGGTCAGATGAATGAATGTCTGGTACATTTGGCGCAACTGTTCGGATTGTTGCTTACGGGACAGTTTACGAAGCGGAAACAGATCGGAAAGAGCGTCCCGTCCTAAAAAACCTGTAATTTCCGGATAATGCAAAACGGTTTTATGACACTGGTAATAGGTGGCAAATCCGGCCAGTGCCGTTAGTGAATCGAGGGCAATGGCAATTTCCGGTTTGTGATTTGTGTCCGGATAATGCTGGGGATCGGTCTTGTGCAGCAACTCCGCCTGTCCTTTGCTTGGATGGGCCTGAATGGACAGGGCTTCCGCTGCTGATAAGACTTTGAATAAAAACGGCAGCTTGTTGTTAAATCGGCCGGCCACATATTTTCCCAGGATTAAATCCGGAAACCGGTGGATCAAATCGTTTAATGACACAAGATCATCATCGATTTTGATTTTAGAAGGAGCATTGGGGTGAGATCCAATCCACAGTTCTGCATAGTTGGTGTTTTTTTCTCCATCAATGCCTAAGAGCTGGGGAATAAATGCGTCAGGCAAAGTAGATCCCCACTTGTAATGTTGGATTGTGTTATATAAACGAAATGGTTTTTTCAGGATATCATGCATCGAGATGATCCTCATAGGTATATAACGTCAAATCTAAAAAAGCGATAAACAGTACTTTAATTATCCAAATATACGCATTTATTTTAAAAAATTCCCCAAGTTTTAAAAATGAAGGAAAGGGTTGCTTTTTCAAGCAACCCCGGAGGATCTATGTAGGTGTGTGGGTGCGCCATGCAATTAACAGGTGTTTTGATAGGTCCAATTAAAAATAGTTGTCACGATCTGTTCAGGATTATGGCATATGAATAGAAAACCTGTTATTTTAAAGCAGTAAAAAAAGGGGACTGTGAGCAGTGATTCGTGGGAAAAAGAAAATCTTTCTGTCTCTGTTTGGCTTTCTTGGTCTGTTTTTTTTCATTTTTTTAATGTTCAGCCGGGATACCGAGCAGTATCATACCATTCACCGGGATGCAGTTATCCGGGGGGACTCGACGCGGAAAGAGATTGCGTTGGTGTTTACTGGCGGTGATTTCAGTGATGGCGGCTGGCATATTCAACGCGTCTTGGATCAGGAGAATGTATCAGCCGGGTTTTTCTTTACCGGAGATTTCTATCGGAATGAAGCAAATCAGCAATTAATCGAACAGTTGGTCCGGGACGGTCATTACCTGGGGCCGCACTCTAATCGGCATTTACTCTATTGCAGCTGGGAGAATCGCGATTCCTTATTAATAACAAAGGCGGAGTTTGCCGAGGATATGCTGGCGAATTATGCTGAGATGGAACGATTTGGAGTGACCCGGAAGGATGCACTATTTTTCATCCCGCCTTATGAATGGTACAATGAAGCCATCGTTCAGTGGGCGGAAGAGATGAACCTGGTTTTGTTTAATATGACTCCCGGTACGCTGTCTCATGCCGATTATACAACACCGGATATGGTGAATTATCGCGATTCCGAAAAGATTTATCGCAACATTTTGGATTATGAAAAAACACACAATACCGGACTGAACGGGTTTATCCTGCTGGTACATATCGGCAGTCATCCTGACCGTATTGATAAATTTTACCGGATGCTGGCACTTCTGATTGGTGAACTGAAAACCAGGGGCTATCAGTTTAAACGAATTGATCAGTTAATTGGGAAACGGAAATAATTATGCCGAAATTAAGCAGACTTATTTTAAAAAATTGTCAATTATATAATCAACAATCCGGTTCGCTTACCGATATCCTTATTGAAAACGGCCACATTAGATTTATCGGAAAGATTGCCGGGGAGACTTCTGTGGAGATTATTGATGCCAAAGGAAAAATCGTTGCTCCGGGTTTTATTGATATTCATATCCAGGGCGCAGGCGGTTGTGATATTCTTGATGCATCGGTGGATTCACTGCAAACAATGTCACAGACCCTGGCGCGGTTTGGTGTTACCGGTTTTCTGGCGACAACGGTAATGAATCCGGATAACGGTAACAGACACCTGAATATTCTGACCAACCACTGGAAGGACGATTTGGGAGGCGCCCGGATTCTGGGGCTGCATCTGGAAGGACCGTTTATTAATCCTGAAAAAAGAGGCGGTATCGCCCAATCGGCTATTTACCCGGCGTCCGATGACCGGTTGGAGGAGATATTTTACATCACCGGTGATAGCCTGAAAATGATGACGATTGCCCCGGAACTGAATGGTAATCAGCTTGTCATTGATCAGCTGATTCAGCGCCGATGCATTCCTTCCTTTGGTCATTCCAAAGCTAACTACCAACAGGCCAAAGAGGCCTTTGCCAACGGAATCGGGCATGTGACTCATATATTCAATGCAATGCTACCGCTATATCATCGGGAACCGGGACCGTTGCTGGCGATTCTGGAGTCCAATGAAGTTTCGGTGCAGATTATCAGCGACGGTGCTCATCTTCATCCCGGGATTGTCCGTTATTTGTATAATTCAATCGGGATTGAGCGCTGTGTTTGCATTACCGATGGCATTCAGGCAATTGGACTACCCGAAGGAAAATATGTGTATAACGGGCGTGATTATGTCTCACAAGACGGCGCAGCCCACTATGAAGATGGTACATTAATCGGTACTGCTCTGGCATTAAATGAAATTGGCGCCCGCTTTCGGAAATTCACATGCTGCAGTCTGGAAGAGGTGGTGGACAGTATCAGCCTCAATCCAGCCCGGCTCTTAGGATTAGATGACCGCAAAGGCAGCATTAAACCGGGGAAAGACGCCGATCTGGTGGTGATGACCCCGGATTTCAGCGTTGAAATGACGTTAATTGAGGGAAACATTGTCTTTAAAAAAAATTAACTGTGAACTAAGCAATAAATCTCAGGTGTTAGGTTGAAAGTAGATGAAGTACTTCGCTTGTGTAGAAAAATCAAACCTTCCGTTTTAGGTATTTTAATCGTCATACTTCCGATGTTTAGCACTGTCGCCAGGGAGTCAGCCGTAATACGTATCAATCAGGTTGGCTATCTGCCTCAGGAACCTAAAAATGCAGTGGTGTTATCAGTGAAACAGTTAGAAGGCAGAAGCTTTGAATTGATTGATACTGAGTCAGGGGCGGTGGTTTTTTCCTCAGAATTTAAAGTTACCGATGGTGAGTGGGGTGAATTTGATTATTGCTATCGGATTGATTTTTCCGAATTAGATAAGTCCGGTACATATCAGATAAAAATTAATAAACCCAAAACAGTATCCCGGGAATTTAAAATATCCGATGATGTCTATAACGGATATGCAGAAAGTATTCTTGAATATATCCGTCAACAGCGCTGCGGGTATAACCCATTTACAGATGAAGTTTGCCATAAAAAAGACGGTCGGACCATGTACGGACCAATGCCGGACAGCAGCTATATCGATGTCAGTGGCGGCTGGCACGACGCCGGTGACCATCTGCGCTATATGCTGACATCGGGAAACACCATCTGCCGAATATTGTTTGCTTACCAGGAAAACAAAGCCATCTTTGTCGATAATTTTAACGATCTTGGTCAACCGGGCGCTAATGGTATTGCCGATATCCTTGATGAAATCAAATGGGGACTTGAATGGATGCTGAAAATGCATCCGGCGGCGGACCGGCTGTTTCATCAGGTGGCTGACGACCGGGATCATGTGGGTTTTAAACTGCCGCATCTGGATACCGCCGATTACGGCTGGGGGCCGGGCAGCTACCGGGTCGTCTATTATGCAAACGGAAAACCACAGGGACTGTTTAAATACCAGAATACATCGACCGGAGTTGCCAATCTTGCCGGGCGTTATGCAGCAGCGATGGCCATGGGTTATCGGGTCTGGAAAGAGGATCTGGGTGATGAAGATTTTGCCAACCGCTGCCTGAAAGCCGGGCAGGAAGTGTACGAAATGGGACTCAGGCAACCGGGCTGTCAGGAAGGAACCCCATGCCGTTCACCCTATCGTTACTCTGAAAATACCTGGGCCGATGATATGGAGTGGGGCGCGGCGGAATTGTATAAAGTGACTCAGAATTCGAAATATCTGCAGGATGCTAAAAATTTCGCCAAATTGATAAACACAAACTCCTGGATGGGCCGGGACACAGCCAGTCATTATGAATGCTACCCGTTTATGAATATGGGACATTATGCACTATTTGAAGTAGCAGATAAAGCTTTTCAGGATACCCTAATCGGCTATTATAAAGCCCAGATTGAAGGGGTAAAAGTCAGGGCCGACCAAAATCTGTTTAATATTGGCATTCCCTTTATCTGGTGTTCAAATAATCTGGCCGCCGCTTTCGTCACTCAGTGTCTTTTGTATGAAAAAATGACTGGCGATACCCGCTACCATGCGCTGATGGTGGCCCATCGCGACTGGCTGCTGGGCAATAATCCCTGGGGCGTCAGTCAGTTTGTTGGCATTCCAAAAGATGGCGTCACACCACTTCATCCGCATACTCCAATGATCCCGCATCTGAACCGTTTACCAATTGGTGGGCTGAACGACGGACCGGTTTATACATCGATTTACAACAGCCTGAAAGGAATTCGACTTTATGAAGAGGATGAGTATGCCCGGTTCCAATCCGACTATGTTGTATTTCATGATGATCTGGGGGATTATAGTACAAATGAACCGACTCTGGATGGAACAGCCGAGGCAATTTATTTTTTCAGTCTATTTGCTAATTTAAACCACTAAGGCTCAAAGGCACAAAGTCAGATTTAGGATAATTTTTAATAGAAAGATTTCTTAGACAAGATTCGATATATATCGAATCTTGGAAAGCTTAGTATATAAGAATCTTGGTGTCTTCGTGGTTACCTATAAAGGACAGCGATAATATTCGAATGAGTAACCTGTATTGTTCCAGTTATCAAACTTGCGGACGATGTGGCTCTTTTTGGTAAAGCTCAGACTGACACCTTCCATGACATGTCCGGTCATATACAGGTAACCTTTCCGGCGTAACGTATTCTGGTAGACGCGCTTCAGCATCTTGGCGAGGCCGAGATTGCGCCGGTCCTTTTTGACAATATAAGCATAGGTGTAGATCGTGTTACCTTTGCCGAGATTATCTTCAAATTGCACCCAGGGCTCTTTAGCGAAGTTTTCAATCGGAGCGCCGACGATAAATCCTTCGATGTCACCCTTATATCGAATGATAAAGGGGAAGGTTTTGGGATAGTTGAAGTATTTTTTTATGGAGTTCCGGTTAAACCGGGCATTGTGCCCGAAATTATCAACAAGGGTTTCGGATATTTTTACGATGGTTCCAAATTCCGATTCCCCGAGGTGCTCCACCAGTTCAATGGAAATTCCGTCGGGAGTGGACGCCAGAACCCGGCGCTGGGTTTCGGAAAGAGTTACTTCGAAAAGGTCACGTGTTTGTTTGTCCATATCAAACTGTAATATATGAATAATTTCGCATTTTCAGGGAAAAGTTTTTAGCATACTTCTAAATTGATTAAACACCCAGCCATTCCGGCAATCGATAAAACGAGATCCGGTCAGTTATGTGATAGGTGTGAATCCCTGATCGCTGAGCGGGAATAATGTCAGAAGTTTCGGAATCACCGACCATCAGGACCCTGTCCGGGTTGACACTGTGCATCTGTAAAATATGAGCAAACCCCCGGAGGCCGGGTTTTACAAATTGGAGTTTTTCTTTTCGCGGTAATTCCAGCTGACCGGCATCGGATAATGTAAACCGCTTTTCAGGTGGAAAAAATTCAGATAATCCCAGGTGATTCAGAATCCGATCGCTGACTTTGCTGTTATTGGTCGTATAGAGAAATAGAGGGTAATGTTCCCTGATTTTTCTGATTGTGTCGATGGTTTTAGCGTCGGGTTTAATGTATTTATCGACTTCGATCATTGAATCAATTGTGTCTTCAAATTCTTCAAAACCAACGTCATAAAAGTAAAGTAGTGTCAATGTACTGGTTGGTTGTCCGTTCAGGATTATCTGTAACTCATCCTTCTTTCTTAAAAATTCCGGTTCGATTTCCCGACTATCTCGACCCGTTTTCCGGGCCAACAGATGAATTGCTGCCCGGGGATAAACCCGGTCCATTTCACTGTTAACCTGGTACAATGTGCCATCCAGGTCAAAAATAATCAGATCAAATTCTCGTTTCATATATAATCCGAATTCGTTGGGTTTTTATCAACGCCGCTAAGTTATCAGGATAATCCTTGGATGCAAATAAAAGAATGGTAAAATTGGTATTTGGCTGGGCAATACTGGTGTAAAACAGTATGCTTTTCCAGCCTTTCCGGGGATTATGTTTATGTGGATTCTTTATTGAATAAATCGAAAAAAACCTGTATCTTCCCGTGCTATGAAATATGAGCACTATTTCAAACACTGCATCGATACAAAATCATCGTTTCTCTGCACGGGAATCGATCCCGATCCCGAGAGGTTGCCGGATGGTTTTTCCAGGGATGTTCAGGGGATTTATGAATTCGTCCATGAAATCATTCAGATAACCGCTGATCTTACGCCAGCCTATAAATTCAACCTCGCGTTTTTTGAATTGTGGGGCTGGAAAGGGCTGCGAATTCTGGAAAAACTACTGTCTGAAGTTCCCAAAAATATTTTACTGCTGGCCGATGCCAAACGCGGTGATATTGGAAACAGCTCAAAATTTTATGCGAAAGCACTGCTTGAGGAACTGCCCTTTCACGCAGCCACAGTCAGCCCGTACCTAGGTTCAGACAGCATTCGGCCCTTCATTGAAGATGAAAACAAAGGGGCGTTTGTGCTCTGTGTGACATCCAATGCATCGGGCCGCGAACTTCAGGAGCATGGTGGTGAAAAACCGTTGTATGTCAAAACCGCTGAAATCGTACAGGAGCTAAACGGCAAAAAAAATCTTGGGCTGGTCATGGGCGCTACCAAGCCGGAGCAATTGCTGGATATCCGCAAACAGTTTCCCGAATTGCCTTTTCTGATTCCCGGCGTGGGCAGCCAGGGTGGCGGAGCGGATACCGCTTTGGCAGTTTGCCGGGAAAACGGTTTTGGATTGATCAATGTTTCACGAGGGATTTTGTATCCATCGGAAGGAACATTTCCGGAAAATGTCCGGAAACTCACTGAAAATTATAATCATCTGTTTAGCAATAAGGATAATTGATGAATCAGAAATCAAATATTGAAATCTTGAAAGAATGTGGTGCAATCCTGCGGGGACATTTTTTACTGACCTCCGGTTGCCACAGTGACACATATGTTGAAAAATTCAAGTTGCTTCAGTACCCGTTATTAACGGACAAACTCTGCAAATCAATTGCTGAAAAATTTGAAGATTCAAAACCCCATGTTGTCGTAGGCGCTGCGACGGGTGGTATTATTATCAGCCACGGTGTTGGACGGTTTTTGACGACCCGTAGTATTTTTGCTGAACGGGTTGACAAGGAGCTGGTGTTTCGCCGTGGATTCTCAATCGAAAAAGGTGAAAGAGTACTGATCGTTGACGATGTTGTCACGACCGGGGGTTCGATATTTGAGATGATTGACCTGGTGGTCAATACCGGTGGGGTAATTATGGGAATTGGTACCCTGATTGACCGCAGCGCCGGAAAAATTGATTTCGGATTTCCCCATTATTCGCTGATCTCGCTTGATATACCTTCTTATGAATCCGATAAATGTCCGCAATGTGCGAATAGTATTCCACTGACTTCCCGGGGTCGTACAGGTAAAAAATGATCTTCTGCAATCTGGGCAGCGGAAGCAAAGGGAATAGCACCTATGTTCAGGACAATGGTCCGGCATTACTGATTGATCAGGGATTCAGCCTGAAAAATCTGCTGGTCCGCATGGAGCAGGCTGATCTGGATCCACAACAGGTTGGAGCAATCCTGCTGACCCACGAACACTCCGATCATCTGGCCGGTGTCGGAATATTCGCCCGGCGTTATCGTGTTCCCGTATATATTACATCTGTGGCTAAAAAGAAAATTCCGGAAAAGATGTTAAAAAATGTGACTGTCACCGAATTTACTTCCGGTGATGAACTGGAAATTGCCGGTATGAAAGTGAAAACTTTTCATATTCCTCATGATGCCGCTGATCCGATTGGAGTTGTAATTACCGGAAAAAAACATCGGGTTGGAATTATGACGGATATCGGTAATGAAGTCCAGTACCTGCGGGAATACCTGAACAATCTGGATTTGCTGTTTTTGGAGTCCAATCATGATGTATTTATGCTTGATAATGGTCCATATCCTCTATGGTTGAGAAAACGCATTAAAAGCCGTGTCGGGCACTTGTCCAATGAGCAGGCGGCGGCTGTTTTTAAACAACTGGCGCTCGATGGCCGCTTGAAACACCTGATTCTGGCGCATCTCAGTGAACAGAATAATACACCGGATCTGGTGCTGGAACAATTTCGACGTCTGGTCGATAAATCGACAACCAGACTGCAAATGCATGTGGCAAATCAGCACGGACCGGGCCTGAAAATTAAACTATAGGAAATAAATTGAAAATCCAATCCGTTCTTGTGTTTTTGTTAAGTGTTACGGTCGTTTTCGCGGGGTCACTTTCAAAAAAGGAAATAGACGAGCTCAACCGAAAGGTTCAAATCCTGCCCGATGTGGCTGTCTCTCCCGATGATGTCGTTGTAATCGAGACCGTTTTTGGTGAGATCGTTTTTGAATTTTTCCCCTATGTGGCGCCGATCCACGCCATGAATTTCAAGAAACTGATTACCGCCGGCTATTTCGACAGCACAACCTTCCACCGGGTGATACCGGGATTTATGATTCAGGGCGGCGATATCCTCAGCCGTGATGATAATATGTACAATGACGGGACCGGCGGACCGGAGTATACGATTCAGGCGGAATTTGGGAAAAAACATGTTCGTGGTTCCGTGGCGTCTGCCCGGGCCGGTGACCAAGTGAATCCTGAAAAGCGCTCCAACGGCAGCCAGTTTTACATTTGTGTCCAGGATCAGCCCTATCTCGATAAAATGGGCTATACCGTGTTCGGGCAAGTTATCAAAGGTATAGACGTAGTCGATAAAATTGTCAAAGTGCGTCGAAACAGCCATGATCGACCGCTAAAAGATGTTATCATGAATCGTGTTTATATAAGTAAAAAAAGTAAAATCAAATTAGATTGAAAATGAAATCGAAAGTTGGAATAGCACTCGGTGGCGGCGGGGCCAGGGGATTGGCCCATGTCGGTGTATTAAAAGTACTGGAAGAAGAACGGATTCCCATTGATATCATCGCCGGAACTTCGATGGGCTCAATCATCGGGGCTATGTATGCCCAGCATCCGAACGTGAATGCGTTAATTCATAGGCTGGAAACCTTTTTTTCGAGTCAGGATTATGACTCTCTGGGGCTGAAGTACATTGTTCCGAAAAAAGAACAAAATCCATCGTTTTTAAATCATCTGGTCAAAGATGTAACCCAGCGGATTGTGCTCAATATAGCTCATTCGCGAACTGGTGTTATCAAAACAGAACGTCTTGCGGAAGCAGTGGCATTGCTGATCGATGATGGTGATATTGAAGACACCAAAATTCCGTTTGCTTGCGCCGCGTCGGATCTGAACAGCGGGCAGACAATTCTTTTTCAGAAAGGCAATATCCGTGAGGCCGTAACGATCAGTTCCAGTATTCCCGGTTTTATTTCTCCTCATAAATGGGATGGCCGCTACCTGACTGATGGCGGTGTGACGGCGCCGGTTCCCATTGATGAAGCCCGGGAAATGGGGGCTGATATTGTCATCGGTGTCAGTGTGGATGCCAATACGTTTAACGATCTGGATGATCCCAGCATTCTGGATATTATTTCAAGAGCGGACCAGCTGCGGGGAAAATATCTGACCCGCTTTCAGTTGTCAACGGCAGATATACAACTCCACCCGCGTATTGAAGATGCCCACTGGAGTGAGTTGCTGCGCTACCGGGAATTTATTGAATCAGGAGAGCGGGAAACCAAAGAGAAATTGCCGCAGATTCGTAACATTTTACGCAAGAAGAACTCTATAATCAGGAAACTGTTCTATTGAGTAAAGGTGAATTATGAAATTTAAAATTACTTTTTCACTGCTGATTACCGTATTGATGCTGCCGTTTGTGTTTGTCAGCGCGCAGCCGGATATCCTGAAAATTGACTCCTATTTATCGACTAATGGTGTTTACGCCGGAGGCGAATTTCAGGTTGCAGTTATCGTTCGGTTGCTTGAACCCTGGCACATCAATTCCGCAACACCGGAAGATGAGTTTGTCATCGCTACGGAATTGCGGATACCGGAAGCGGAGTATTATAAAATCAGTGAGTTGCGCTATCCGTCCCACAAAATGAAAACCTTCGCCTTTTACGACGAAGCGTTGGCCGTCTATGAAGGTGAAATCGTCATTATTGTATCGGGTCGAGTATCCCAAAATGTTTCCAAGGTCGTCAATCTGAGTGGCAGTCTGTATTATCAGGGCTGCAACGATCAGGTCTGTCTGCCACCGACCGAAACCACATTCTCACTGGGAATCCCAATTCTGATTAACACGGAATTCGTTCAGTTTCAACATGAAGAATATTTCGGAGGAATTGTCACGAGCGATAAACCATCCTCTGATACCTTTGACGTCAGCAATTCCTTTGCCCAAAAGGGGATCATTGTAACATTCCTGCTGATCTTTCTGGGCGGTCTGGGTCTGAACCTGACGCCCTGTGTCTATCCGCTGATCCCGATTACAATGAGCTATTTCGGTGGTCAGACAGCCGGAAAATCGGGAAAACGGCTGCTTCTGGCGATTCTTTACGTGCTTGGTATTGCGATTGTGAATTCAGCGCTTGGGACCTTGGCGGCATTAACCGGCGGATTACTGGGTTCGTTTATGTCCAATCCGATTGTGTTAATTGCCATTGCCGGAATTTTGCTCGCTTTATCGCTGAGTATGTTTGGCGTGTACGAATTTGGTGTACCGGCCTTTTTGATGAATCTGGGAGGCGGGAGCCGCACCGGCTATTTCGGTGCGCTGGTCATGGGACTGACCATGGGAATTGTAGCAGCACCGTGTATCGGACCGTTTGTCATCGGTCTTTTGACCTATGTGGCGTCGACGGGTAACCCGTTTATTGGCTTCAGTATGTTCTTTACACTGTCCCTGGGTCTTGGAATTCCGTTTATCTTTCTGGCTTTCTTTTCCAGTAAAATTGATAATCTGCCACGTTCCGGTGAATGGATGGTGGGTGTTCGGATTATTTTCGGGCTGATCTTAGTGGGCATGGCACTCTATTTTGTCCATCCGCTGATTCCGGAAAATGCGTATTCCATTTTGTTTCCGGTATATATGATCGGATCGGGTGTTTATTTACTGATTTTCAATAAATCAGGGGAGAACACCAAAGGTTTTCTGATATTTAAAAAAATAATCGTCATCGCGGCCATTATCCTGGGTACCTGGTTTCTGAAACCCGATAGTACATCTGTTGAACAGATGGCCTGGCAGCCCTATCAGGAAAATATTTATAGCACTGCGATTAAGTCCGGCAAACCAATTATCATCGATTTCTATGCTGACTGGTGTATCCCCTGTAAGGAGATGGATAAAATAACTTTCACTGACCCTGGCGTTATTAAACTAAGTGATCAATTTAATTTACTGAAAGTCGATTTGACGTCATCGGCCAGCCCGGAAGTCATTCGTTTGAAAGATCAGTTCGATATCAAAGGCGTGCCCAGTATCCTGTTCATCGATAAAAAGGGTAATGAAATATTCGAGCTGCGCACACCGGGCTTTGAGAAACCGGAACTGTTCCTTGTCAAAATGAATAAAACTTTATCGAAATAATAACGGTAAACTCAAAAAGGAGATTCCTATGAAGAATAAATATTTTTTACTATTGGTTGCTTTATCTGTAATGGTTTTCGGGAGTCTGGCCTGTGGACAGAAAAAAGCCGAAACCACGGGCATGATCGGTTCCGAAGCCACTGGTTTTTCGCTGATTAACCTGATAGGCGAAGAGGTCACTCTGGATCAGTTTAAGGGTAAAGTAATCATGCTGAATTTCTGGGCCAGCTGGTGCGGCCCCTGTAAAGCCGAAATCCCGGATTTCATTAAGATGTATGACAGGCATCAGAAAGATGGTCTGGAGATTATTGGTGTAGCCCTGTCTTCGGGAAGCGCCGATAAGATCCGGCAATTTGTAGAGAAATGGAAAATAAACTATCCGATTTTGACCGGCGATGAAAAATACCTGCAGGATCTGACCAATAATTACGGCGGAATCCGCGGCGTACCAACGACGTTTCTGATTGACCAAAAAGGAATAATCCGGCAGAAATGGGTTGGCGCCCGGACAGAGCGGATATTTATGCAGGAGATTGATAAATATATTTCTGATTAAATAAAACTTTGAGCAATTTATGTAACACAAACACTCCTGTTTGTGAAGAGAGTATTAAATACATGCAGTAAACCAAATAGGTAGGAGTAAGTCACTGAAAGAATCGAAGTTGTCATGTTCAGAATCGCTCAATTTAGGTAAAAGGTGATTGAAATCAGTATGAATAAATTTTCAAAAGAGAAAAATGACAAAGCCGAAAGAGTAGCTAAAATTAATGAAATGATGCGTTCTTTTTGTGGGGAGCATTTGACGCCGGAATTGGAAGGGTATGCTGTCAGGTTATGTGAGAAACTCGGTAGAAAAAGAATAATAAATATCGTTCGAGGGGGAAAAGAAATTTGGGCCGCATCCATTATTTATGTTATAGCTCGCCTGAATTTTTTATTTGACAAGCAAAATGAAAATTATATCACCGTTGATACAATCTGTAATTATTTTGGAACAAAGAAGTCAACTATCGGCACTAAAGCAACTCAAATCGAAAATACCTGTAAGCTGAACATCGGCGCAGAGGGCTATTGCAGTAAAGAAATATCCGATTCTCTCACTTTTTATCAAACGCCGGAGGGTTTTATTATCCCAAAAAGTATGGTGGACAATCAAAAATATATTATTGAATTTGCCGACGATGAGGAATCCAGAAAAATACAGGAATTTGCTGATGAAAAGAAAAGAGTAGAAGAGGAAAAGATAAAAAAGAGAAAAGAACGAAGAGCCGAAATTAACAGTGAGATTGCCGAAAAGAAAAGAGAAAAAAATGGGAGTCAATTGGATATTTTTGGTGATTAATCCGACAAAGTAACTCACAAAATTTAGCGCTATATGTCGTTTTATAATTACACCTAATTCGAAAAGGGTTTTTATATTTAACGCAGAGACGCCCCGATACAGTCATACTTCCCTACGGGGCAGGCAGAGATCGCAAAGAAAAGTTTTATTTTGAAGTATCTATGGTGAATTATTTCGACTTTAGTCAGAATGTTTTGGATACATCTCGTCAATTAGTGCCGGTAAATTTTGATTATAGAGCTTTTCGAATGGGGTCTAATTAGCGCAGCAATCTTTCCTGGAGCAAATCCTCTAATTCTCTGCGTCCGTCTAAAACACAATGAATGTACACATCTGATTCGATTATCCGATAGATTATTCTGTAGGGCTTATAATGTACCTCTCGATATTCGTAAATACCGATATGTTCCAATTCCGGTGGCGTATGACCGCGATCTGCCATATCGGATAAACCGGATATTTTTTCTTCTATATTTTCGAGTAATGTGTCTGCTTTTTGTACTGAATCATTAATTGCGACATATTTATAGACACTGAAAATATCTTCTTCAGCATCTGAAATAATATAAACGTTATATTTCATCAGATGTTGCTTTGCTTAATGCGATTACGGATAGAACTAAAGGATTCGGAGGCAGGTTTATAATCCTTATTTTTTAGACTTTTACTACTCAGGGCAAGTATTTTTAGAAGCGCCAAACTATCCTGGGTCTGTTCATATTTTTTAATATCTTGCAGAATTGCTTTTGCTTCGCCGTTCTGAGTAATAATCAGAGTTTTGTGAGTATTGGTAATATCCCTTATAATTTCCGATGCGTGCGCTTTAAGGTAGCTAATAGATTTTACGTCTTCACTTGGTTTCATTTTTCAATCTCCATATATAACGACTAAATATAGTCTATATTATGGTCTGTCGCAATATCTTCTTTTAGATTGGTAACGAGATACGGGGAAGTTGAAAGACCGGTATCTTTGTGTTTCCGATATGCTTTGAAAACTAAACTGCAAATTGCGGCATTGGAACAATCTATGCAAAACTCGGGGTTCCGTGATGGCGTCAGGTGTCTCACCAGAGACCTCCGTTGAGGCGAAGATGGTTTTTCAAACTCGAAATATCCTCTGTGAAAACCGGCAGTGCAATATTGGTAAAATTTCAACAGTCTTTATGCTGCACTTAAAGTCAAAAAATAGAGGTTACGGTGAATTATGTTCTTGACTTTACTTTCTATAAAAGATTCGTTTAGGCTAACTTATTTAAACCTTGTTTTTATTTGTTATATATGTTTTAATTGAACGAAATTTTTTAATAAATAGTAAACGTGTTTTCCAGCCAAAATATTCAAATTTCTTTTTAGTTAATTTCCTATAATCATCTCTTATACTCTGTAATAAATCCAGATACGGATCCGCAAAATCACGAGAATTGTGACTTAAATAATTTGGACATACTTCTAAAGACTTATGATATTCATTTTTAACCTCAATTGGATCACTTATTAAAGTATCACTCCAATATCTTTGAGCATTTTCACTGAATAGTGATAAGTTTTTACCTACATTATCGATTATTCTTTGAAATCTTAGATGAATCTCGTCATTATCAAAATAATTGACAGGCGATAGACTTGAAATATCCAAACTGAGTTGTTCGTTAGAAATTTCACTTTTAAATTCATTGGCAGCTTTAGCAACTTTATATAAATATTTTAACTGCTTAATTTGATCAATAATATTATTTGGAATAAATTTTTCAATATTACCAACGGAACGTTTTAGGAAATGACTATTTAAATAATTTCTAACAGCTTTCTCGAATTCCGGGTCGTCATGTGTAAACTCTTTTTTATTCATTATTTCTTTTTTATATCTAAGAGGATGTAGCAATATATAAATCGCATCATCGAAAACTTTTTCATACGCTCCTAGAATTTTATTCTTTTTCTTCTCTTTATACTCAATAAACCAACGTATTAAAGTAAAGAGTAATACAAAAAAAGATAAAATTAAGGCAAAATCAACTTTCCACTGATAGGTAATTCCGTCCATTAATACCTCCTCTCAATCTAATAGCCTAACGATGTCAATGTTACCACATAGATAATTTACATTTTCATAATCGTACGCAAATTCTTTTCCACAATATATTCGGTGCAGGTAAAATAGAAATATGAATATTATTTCAAAGACCAGCGATTTTTTACCCATCTTGCTTTTGATTTCAATGATACAGGTATTTGAGTCTCAATTTGATATGTTATCCTGTTCATTATTATTTGATAGTCTGATTCTTCTGAATTAAACAAAATCTTTTCGCCGTCAGTTGAAATATCTTGTAAGGTAGCTTTGCCATCGTACATCTTTGTTATTGTTCCATCGTTAGTATTTATATCATACAAACCATATGCATAATCGCCAGGAGGTTGATGCCAGGTTATAAATAAATTGGTACCTTCATGAGAAAATATTGATTCTGATAATAACCATCCATAAGCTGTAATAAATTGAGTTTCTGTATTCAAATTTAAATCGTTTTTCCACATTATTCCTTCTCGGGTGTAGAAAACAGTTGATCCATCATAATTTATAACTGGATTTTCTTCATAATATTGATGCCATCCAGTCGGCTCTCCACCAGTATTCGTAATATTTTTATGTTCACCATTAGAATAAACAAAAACATCATAAGCTTCATATTGCTGCCAATATACTAATTTATTATATACTACTTTACCAGAACCTTCAGATACATACATCTGATAAATTCTTTCATCGCTTGGTTCATATGCTCCTACAATATGGTTTACAGTATTACTATTTACATCATATTCAAATATTTGGTGAGCATCAAAAAAGTAAACTTTTTTACTATCACCCGTCCACATAATTTTTGTACGTCCTATCCAATATTGTTCATCCATAATTATTTTTGAACTCTGGGAGTAAATATCAATTAATAACCATTGAGAATTGTGATTCATTAATGCATATTTACCATCAGGCGATACATCAAAATAATTTAAATGTAAATCAAAAATTATAGGCCTTGTATTATAACCATCACTTTCCACTAAAATAAGATCAGGTTGGCTATTATTATCAAAAAAGTCAAGAAACATAATTTCATCATAAAAAGAAAGGTATTTCCAATTTGAGATAGCTGACAGATTACCTGTATCATTTATTTCCAATTTATAAAAATAACGGCTGTTTTCAGTCTGTACTGAATAGTCAATATATTCACTTTGGTTATTATCTGAGATTGTTTCGATCACGTTTTGATCTGTAAACAATGAATCAGTTGAGCGAATTATTTCCATGTATTGAAAATCAGGAATTATTGAAGGCGTCCATTCAACTAAAATTCCTGAACCATTATAAGAAATGTTACTAATTTCTACACTTGGTGGATAAAACTCATCTGCTAAAATTGTAATTGTATTTGAACTATTTTCAAGTTCTCCTGTATCGATAACCTTAATTTGATAATCGTAATCAACTCCCTGTACTACAGTATCATCGTATGTTTTTTTATCATAATCAGTAATTTCATCTATAATTTCACTGTTTCTAATCACTTCATACTTTAAAAAATCGACATCCTTTGAATAATTCCAGTTTAACGTAACAACATCACCAGAAAGATTTACTGAAGTCAAAATCACATCAGAAGGTAAGAAATCTCCTGCTAAAATTGTTTTTATATCTGAAACTGATTTTAAATCGGCAATATCATAAACTTCAATTTGGTAAGAATAATCTAATCCCTGAGTAACAGTGTCTTTAGAAGAATTTCCCAATGAATCTGTCAACTCGGAAATTGTAATGTTATTTCTTATAATTTCAAATTTCTGAAAATCTACGTCAGGCGAATAATTCCAATCCAATGTTATTACATCTCCTGATAAATCAACCGATAAAAGATTTACTTCTGAAGGTAAGAATCTTTCTTTTTCAATTTGTAGGATATTACTTTCGACTTCAAGCGATGCAACATCTACACAAATAATTTTATAACTATAGTTGTGATACTGCTCTACACTAATACTTTTTAATAAAGTATTTCGTTCAGAAATTTCAATTAGATTTTCGTAGTCTCCGCTATCTATACTTTGTTCGATCCTGTAATTATTAAAATCAGTATCAGTATTTTGAGACCAATTAAGACTAATAATATCACCATTCAATTCAATTGAAAGTAGTTGAACCGGCGTAGGGTTAAACTCCACCGCTGATATTGAAATGGTATTAGAATTTGCCTGAAGCCCGCCGTAATCATTTACAGTAACCAAATATATGTATGACAATCCTTGAGTTACTTCATCTACATAAGTCGTATCATCTTTTGCTTGAATTTGATTTATTGATTCTATCTCAGAACCATTTTGAGAACGAAAGATTTGATATGATTGAAAATCAATATCCGTATTCCCTGACCATTTCAGAACAATATTTGAACCGTCTATAATTGGATTATACATTGTTGGTGTTTCTGGCTGGAAATCTGAAACAGAAAATGAAACTGTATCTGTTGTTGAATAATTCCTAAAATCATCAAAAGCAATCAGTGAATATTCATATTCATTAATTTGAGAAACAGAATCTGAATAAAAAGATTCAGACATTTGTTTAATGACAATACTATCGATTTGAGATATGTTAGTCGTTTTTTTCAAAATGATATATTTACCGAAATCTGATATATCTATTGGATTCCAAGATAAATCAATAAAACATCCGTTTACAATTGCGGAAAAGTATTGCGGGATAGGGGGTAAAAATTGAGCGTACTTTATTACTTGATGATTACTTTCAGAGAAAAGTCCAGCCTTATCAATGACTTTTATATAGTACTCATATGAAGTATTTTGAATTACAGAATCTGTAAATACAACATTTTGAGAAGAAGTGTCAGAGAAAACTACGGAATATGTGCCAACTTCTCCATACGTTCTTAATAGTTCGTAATGGTCAAAATCTGCATCGTTAGAAGCTGACCAATTCAGTGTAATGTTAGAACCGCTGATAACTGGTGATTGTATAATAACAGATTGCGGCGAAAATCCTTCATTATTTACGGTTACCGCGATAATATCCGACTGTCCTGAATTACCATCTGAATCTGTCGCTCTGGCAATTAGTGTATGGTCAGTACCGTTTTCAATTGAATAGGTTTCCCAAGGATACTTAAATAGATCACTATCCTTTACAAGATTAGTAACTTTTATTCCATCAATTAACAACTGAACATCATCAATTTTACTGTTGTCTGATACGCTAATAGTGATATTGACAGTTTCATGGACGACGCTACCATCAATTGGGCTTGTTATAGCAACTATTGGAGATATTGTATCAGCATTTTCGCAAGCAATAAAAAATATTGATATAACGGAAATTACTAAAACAACAAAATATTTTTGATGTTTCATTTTCTAATCCTTTTTTTACCTTTTTAATTTCATAATATGTTCATTTTTTAGGTATGGTCAGCATACTCAAAACTCAAAATCAGCGAACATCTCACCTTGTTACCTTCGTATGATTAGAAAGTTTATTTTTTAGGTGGTCCAGTTCTTTTCCATTTTCGACCTTCTTCTTGTGTTGGTGGTAATTTTTCGTCACCAGGCTCAATTGTGACCTGTCTCGGATTGTTCACTTCACCGCCGCGTGGACCAGTTTCTAAATATTCACCTGGCCTGATAGGTACTTCACCCGGTTTTTGTAAATTGCTCATAAAACCTCTGTTTTTTACTTGCCAGCTAACATATACTTATCCTGCACATTTATACTCAAAAAAGGTTTCTCTATAAATAAACATTCAACCCGGTTTTGCGGAGCTCGATCCATTTGAATCAACTTTAGTCAATAATTATTTTATTGTCAAGTTCTAAGTGAATAACCGTTCCGACTGATGTTGGACATTTGAAATTTGACAACCTCGTAAAAAGGTAAAATTGGTAGAATTCAAAAAACATACTCACAATCATAGATTTTACCGGAATTGGATAAAAACTTACTAACATAATCATAAATTCTAAAAACCTGCTCTTTG